>TARA_R100000278_G_scaffold19174_1_pt1 | contig 20971 bp, 16 predicted proteins | sample TARA_R100000278 | Tara Oceans TARA_R100000278 (sample SAMEA2620755) | marine metagenome | biome: marine biome (ENVO:00000447); feature: deep chlorophyll maximum layer (ENVO:xxxxxxxx); material: "saline water (ENVO:00002010), including plankton (ENVO:xxxxxxxx)" | depth 66 m | reverse complement strand
AAGACAATACGTTTATCGGAACAGGTTTTAACAACTGTGTGTGTGCTAGCTCATCCGCTATCGTAAGTGGTACTAATAGTTCAATTTCTGGAAGTAGTTCGTTTATTGGCACTGGTAACGCTCATTGTATTACTTCATCTGGTCAGACGTCAGTGATAGGTGGTGGAACCGGCAATTGTATTCAGGCTAGAGGCTCAGCTATATTAGGAGGATGTAGTAATGTGGTGCCGGCATCTTGTGAACACGCCATGATTATAGGAAATGGTATTACAGCTGACAGAGTGTGTGCAACTTTTGTAAATAATTTATCTATTAAAAATATTCCAACAGCTTCAACAGGACTTCCGTCAGGATCAGTATGGAGTAATTCAGGAGTTTTGAATATTGTAGCATAATATTTATATTTGTTTAAATTTAATTTAAATGAATATAATATTTGGTATAGACGGTGGCCTAGGCAAATCTATTATGGCTACAGCCATAGTTCAAGCTATAAAAAAGAAATATAAAAAATCCAACCTTGTAGTTGTTACAGCGTATCCTGATGTGTTTTTAAACAATCCATTTGTGAATAGATGTTTGAAGGGTAGTGATAGTAATCGAATTTATAAAGAATACATTAAAGATCAAAAGTGTAAAATATTTGTAGCTAATCCTTATCATACTGACGATTTTTTGCAAAACAAAAAACATTTATTTTATATTTGGTGTGAGTTATTCGGTTTAAAATATGACAACGAAGTACCTCAAATTTATCTGACACAAGCAGAAATAGATTACTACAAAAGTGTTTATGTTTCTGACAAACCTATTTTTGCAATTCAAACTCACGGAGGCGGAGGCAATCAATCAGAGCTTTATAATTGGGCGCGAGACCTACCCAATACAACAATCCAAAATATTATAAACAAATTTAAAGACGAATATACTATTTGCCATATAAAAAGAAAAGATCAGCCTGTTTTTGCTGATACCCTGCAGGCAGTGGATGGATTTAGAAGTATTGCAGTATTGCTGGCTGTTTCTAAAAAACGACTTTTAATAGATAGTTTTGCACAACATTTATCAATTGCATTAAACTTACCCTCTGTTGTTTGCTGGGTTACTACCAGTCCACATTGTTTTGGTTATGAGCTACATGATAATATAGTGGCAAATAATTTTAATATAAATCCATTATATGAACACTCACACTACCAGCCTTTTCTATTGACTGAAGAAATTAAAACAATGCCTTATCAAAAACTTGAAGACGTATTTGATGATGAAACAATAATAAAAAATATCTTATCTTTGTAAAAGATTAAAAAAATAAATTATGGCTATTATTCCAGTTGGACAAAAATTTCATACATTAACCTCATCAACAGTTACTTCAGACTTAGGATCTGCAAGAGCGAATAGTGGTAGAGAAATCTACACTATGCAGGACATTATCAATACAGTATCTGCAACCGGCGGATCAATTGATGGCTCTGGTGTTCAGTATGCACTACCTGTATTTACAGATACTAATACTATAACTAACTTACCAGTAGGTAATGCTGGTCAAGTATTAACATCAAATGGCGCTGGATCAAATCCTTCATTTCAAACATTATCATCCGGGCCGGCTACACAGTTTGACCAAACTTTAACAAATATTACAACTACTGGAGCACCTAATCAAGCTAGTAATATAATAGGTCAAAACGTTGTTCAACCAGGTGCAAACCCTATAGTTGGTAATAATTATCCAAATGAAACAGTTGTACTTGGAACTAATATAGGTAATGATTCTTCTAACACAAATGGCTTATCTGGTAAAATAGGTTCTGACAATGTTTTAATAGGAAATCAAATACTTAGAGATATACCAGCTGGCACAGGAGGAGGTTTAGGGTTTGTTTGGGGTAGAGCTACAATAATAGGTACCGATATTCTGGATCGATACGCTAGTAACACCGCTGTTCCTCTTTATAACTCCGTATTGATGGGATATGACATATTTAGCGGTGGTATTTCAAGCTTTACTAACAATGGTGTAGAAAATTCTGTAATAATAGGAGGTGAAATAAATACTCAAGTAAGTGGAGCAGCAAATGGTTCAAATAGAAACGTAATAATAGGAAATAATATTCAATCAATGGGCTCAGGTGCAGGAGGATTTAATGATCAAGTTGTAATAGGTAGTAGAGCTTGTAACAATAATGGAGCTAGCCAAATTACTGTGATTGGAGCAGATGCTGCTAGAACTATTCCTGTTGGTGGAAATTCTACAGTTATAGGTTATAATGCACAACCTTCTACACCTGGAGTACAAAACGAAATTACTTTAGGAAATGCAAGCGTAACAACTTTAAGATGTGCTACTGCAACTATCACAACTATATCTGACGAAAGAGATAAGACAAATATAGAAAACTTAACACATGGACTTGATTTAATAAATTCATTGCAGCCAAGAAAATTTGTATGGGATGTAAGAGATGAAACAATAATTCAAGAAAATAAAGAAACAAATCCTGAAACTGGTGAAATAACAGTAACAGAAGAAGAAGTTGTTGTGCATAATGCTAAAAATGGAACTAAAGATATAGGATTTATAGCTCAAGAACTGCAAACAGTTGACGATGACTTTTTAAAATTAGTTCATGATGCTAATCCTGATAAATTAGAAGCTAGTTATAGTAGATTAATCCCTGTATTAGTTAAATCAGTACAAGAATTATCCGCAAAAGTAACTGCATTAGAAAACGCATAAATAAAATAATAATTAAATATAATTAAAATGAGTGAAAAAGTAAAAAAAGTAAGCGAAGAACATTTAAGTAAACTTCAAGAATTAAACCAAAATTTTGCCAATCTTCACAAGCAAGTTGGAGATTTAGAGGTAAGAAAACATCAAGTGCTAAGTGCTGTAGATGTTCTTAGATCTGAATTCAAGTCTTTTGAAGCTGAGTTAATTAAAGAATACGGTGATAATGTAGTTATTAATTTGGAGAGCGGCGAAGTTAAAGACAAACCAGAAGATGGCGAAGATAAGTAATCAAAATGCATATCCTTCCACTGCAGCAGGCGTAAGTGATATGGTAATTGGAACGGACGTTTCCAACAACAACGCAACTGTAAATTTTACAGTTCAAAGCGTTGTGGATGCTGCATTAGATTATAAAACTGTCACAGTAGACGTATCTAGCTCTGAATTATTAAATTTACCTAAAGTATTAGTTGCTGCGCCGGGAGCAGGAAAATATATAAAAGTTTTAGAAATCAGTTTATTTTTAGATTATAATTCTTCAGCTTACACACAAGGAGGTGATATAGAGTTTCGAGCAGGCGGAGATTTACAGGCTAAAATTCCACCAAGCTCAGGGTTGTTAACTGCAACAAGCGACACAGTAATGAGTCTACAAATAGTCCCAAGTATTAGTTCAAAGATAGCTGCGAATACCGCGTTATCTATGGAAACAGGGAACACTATTGCGGCGGGGAATAGTCCCCTTAAAGTAAAAATAAAATATCAAATATTAGATACTAGTAATTTTTAGTAGTACTTTATTTAAATTTAATTGAATATGGATATTAGAAAAATCTCCATAGGAGCTGACTATAAGTCAAGTTCTATGCACTACTTAGTAGGTCAATCTATATTAAGCGGAAGCTACACAATACATTTAATTCAACAAGATTTATCGAATAATTCAATTAAAATTTGGATTGAAAAAAATAACGAAGTATTATTATGGAAGGAATTTAATTCAAATATGCCCATGGCTATTGAATATAATATAAACTTTTAATGAAGTCTCCGCACTATTTTATTGTAAAACCTGTTAAGGGCAGAAGATATGATAATATAAAAAACATCGGGGGAATTGATTTTTATACTAGCGTTTCTCAAGAAGATCATACCGCATCGAATAGATTTGCAGAGGTAGTCAGTTGTCCTTTGAATTATACTGGTAAAATACAAGCCGGAGATATATTGCTGGTACATCACAACGTTTTTAAAATATATTACGACATGAAAGGTCGTGAAAAGAGTGGCAGAAGTTTTTTTAAAGACGATTTATTTTTTATCGATTACGATCAATTTTATATGTACTACCAAAACAATAAATGGCAAACACATTCTAAGTATTGCTTTGTAAAGCCAGTGCCAGTAAGGAAGTCAATTATTATGAAGCCCGTTGAAGAGGAACCTCTTGTTGGTATAATAAAATACACTAACGCAAAGTTGACTGAGTTTGGCGTAAAAGAAAATGATGAAGTGGTTTTTGAACCTGAATGTGAATATCCATTTTATATTAATGGAGAAAAACTTTACAGAATGTTTTGGAATAACATAACAATGGTGCTATGAAATCCTCAAAAGATTTAAAGTTAGAAATAATTAGCGCAGGCAGAGAAGCTGTAGCACAACTAATAAAAGTTGCAAAAGAGGATATTATTAAGTATGACAAAGATGATGAGCTAGCAGCAGACAGATTAAAGAATGCAGCAGCTACAAAAAAACTAGCTATATTTGACGCATTTGAAATACTTACTAGAATAGAATTAGAAAAAGATTTGTTAAACGGAGTTGAAAAAGTAGAAGAAAAATCAAGACAAGGATTTGCAGAAAGACGATCAAAATAAATTATATACTGTTGTAAAAAACCACGTGTCAAAACAATCTATGTTGAAAATGAATCAGCATAAATCTTGGCAATATGGTTACAATCCAAACCATGATTTAGTCGTAATAAGTAAAGACGGAACAGTGGGAGAGATATACAATATCAACGGCCTACTCATAGGGTTACCGAAAAAACCTCAAACAATACACAAAAATTCTAAAAAAACAACTGACCAGTATTGGGTGGCTTCAGAATATCCAAAGGCTTTGTCAAGAATTAGTTCTATATTTCAATGGCACGAAATGACTACTGAATTTAAAAATGAATGGGTTGACTATATTGAAACAGAATTTGATAGAAGAGAAGAAGGCTATTGGTTCTATAACAATGGATCTCCTACCTATATTACCGGCACTCACTATATGTATTTACAGTGGACAAAAATAGATGTTGGTAAGCCTGAGTTTAGAGAAGCAAATAGAATATTTTATATTTTTTGGGAAGCATGCAAAGCTGACAAAAGAAGTTTTGGTATGTGTTATTTAAAAATAAGACGTTCAGGTTTTTCGTTTATGGGTTCTTGCGAAGCAGTTAATACTGCTACAATCAGCAAGGATGCAAGAATAGGTATACTTTCTAAAACAGGATCCGATGCTAAAAAAATGTTTACCGACAAGGTTGTGCCAATATCAAATAACTATCCTTTCTTTTTTAAACCCATACAAGACGGTATGGATAGGCCAAAAACAGAGTTAGCTTATAGAGTGCCTGCTTCTAAGATTACAAAAAAAAATATGTTTGAAACTGAAGAGGAAGAGTTAGAGGGATTAGACACCACTATAGACTGGAAGAACACCGCTGACAATAGTTATGATGGTGAAAAATTAAAATTATTAATACATGATGAATCTGGTAAATGGTTGAAACCTGACAATATCATCAACAACTGGAATGTAACGAAAACATGTTTGAGGTTAGGTAGTAAGATTATTGGAAAATGCATGATGGGTTCTACCTCAAATGCATTAGATAAGGGTGGTGAAAATTTTAAAAAATTATTTTATGATTCTGATGTTAAAAACAGAAATCAAAACGGTCAAACAAAAAGCGGATTGTATAATTTGTTTATTCCGATGGAGTGGAATTTTGAAGGGTACATAGACAGGTATGGAATGCCTGTATTCAAAACACCAACAAAAGCAGTAGAGGGATCTGATGGTGAGTTTATATATCAAGGCGCTATTAATTACTGGGAAAACGAAGTAGAGTCTTTGAAGAAAGATGCAGATGTTTTAAATGAATTTTACAGACAATTTCCTAGAACCGATTCGCATGCATTTAGAGATGAAAGCAAGCAGTCACTATTTAATTTAACTAAAATTTACCAGCAAATAGATTATAATGATTCTTTAATTAAAGAGCATTATTTAACTAGAGGTAGATTTAGTTGGAAGGACGGAATTAAAGATTCAAAAGTAATATGGTCTCCAGACACTAGAGGCAGGTTTTTAGTTTCGTGGATACCTGAAAAAAATTTACAAAATTGCAGAATAAATCAAAACGGAAAGTATGCACCAGGTAACGAGCATTTAGGTAGTTTTGGGTGTGACTCGTATGATATATCTGGAACAGTAGGAGGTGGAGGATCAAATGGTGCGCTGCACGGATTAACTAAATTTAACATGGACAATGCGCCTAGTAATGAATTTTTTTTAGAATACGTAGCAAGACCGCAAACTGCAGAATTATTTTTTGAAGATGTGTTAATGGCTTGTGTTTTTTACGGAATGCCTATATTAGTAGAAAATAATAAACCTAGATTATTGTATCATTTTAAAAATAGAGGGTACAGAAAATATTGCATGAATCGACCAGACAAAGTATACAACAAACTTTCTAAATCAGAAAGAGAAATAGGCGGTATACCTAATTCTTCAGAAGAAGTAAAACAAGCGCACGCAAGTGCTATTGAAAGCTACATTGAAAAGTATGTGGGCATGGATATGGAAGGAACATTCAGAGATAAATTAGATATGGGCACTATGTATTTTAACAGGACATTAGAGGACTGGGCTCGATTCAATATTAACAATAGAACTAAGTTTGATGCAACTATAAGTTCCGGTTTAGCCATTATGGCTAATCAAAAGCACTTATATACACCGCAAAAAAAAGAGTCAAAAATAAAGATTAACTTTGCAAGATATAATAATAAGGGATTATATAGCGAAATACGTACTTAATGGTAGATGTAAAAATTGATATAAACCCAGTGGGGTTTCCGGATTTATTTGTTTCTGATAGTGAAAAAGATACAGTAGAGTACGGACTACAAATCGGTCAAGCAATTCAATACGAATGGTTTCGTAAAGATAGTAGTACGTGTAGGTTTTATTCTCAATGGAGAGATTACCACAGATTGAGGCTCTATGCAAGAGGAGAGCAGTCGGTTCAAAAATACAAAAATGAATTAGCAATAGACGGTGATTTAAGTTATTTAAACTTAGATTGGACGCCTGTACCTATCATTCCAAAATTTGTAGACATTGTTGTTAATGGCATGTCAGACAGATTATTTAAAGTTCAAGCATACGCTCAAGATGCTTTGTCTGCAGAAAACAGATCTTCATTTCAAGACATGATAGAGGCGGACATGGTTGCTAAACCTATTCTTACACAAATTCAAAAAGGTTTTGGTGTAAATCCTTTTGCTACAGATCCAGATGAGCTTCCTAATAATGATGAAGAGCTTGCTCTTTACATGCAGTTAAATTACAAACCTGGTATTGAGATAGCGGAAGAAGAAGCTATTAACACTTTGTTTGAAGAAAATCATTACTCTCATATTAGAAAAAGAGTAGACTACGATATTACTGTATTAGGCATTGGTATTACAAAACAATATTTTTTGCCAGGTGAGGGCGTTAAAATAGATTATGTTGATCCTGCAAACGTGGTTTATAGCTACACAGAGGATCCGTATTTTAAAGATTGTTTTTATTGGGGTGAAATAAAAACTGTTCCAATGACAGAGTTGCCCAAGATAGATCCTACGTTAACTAATGAAGATTTAGAAGAAATAGCTAAGTATAGTCAAGCTTGGTATGATTACTATAATGTGGCTCAGTTTTATGAAAACAGTATATTTTATAGAGACACTGCAACGCTATTGTATTTTAACTACAAAACCACAAACTCAATTGTATATAAGAAAAAGAAATTAGATGGAGGAGGCGCAAGGGTAATTGAAAAAGACGATCAATTTAATCCTCCGAAAGAAATGATGGAGGAAGGAAACTTTGAAAAAGTTGAAAAGAAAATAGACGTGTGGTATGAAGGTGTTATGGTGATGGGTACAAATATAATGCTTCAGTGGAAGAAAATGGAAAATATGGTTAGACCTCAGTCTGCCTCTCAGCATGCTATGCCTAACTATATTGCTTGTGCCCCTAGAATGTACAAAGGTGTGATTGAGTCGTTGGTAAGAAGAATGATTACGTTTGCTGATTTAATACAAATGACGCATTTAAAGTTGCAACAGGTAATTGCAAGAACAGTGCCAGATGGTGTGTTTATAGACGCAGATGGATTAAATGAGGTTGATTTGGGCACTGGAAATGCATATAATCCTGAAGATGCGTTAAGGTTATATTTTCAAACTGGTAGTGTTGTAGGTAGAAGTTATACGCAAGATGGTGAATTTAATAACGCTAGAGTTCCAATTCAACAACTAACATCGAGCAGCGGTCAAGGTAAAATCAATAGCTTGGTAGGAACCTACAATCATTATATGGATATGCTAAGAAGCGTAACAGGATTGAACGAGGCTAGAGACGGAACTAAACCGGATCCGTATGCACTAGTTGGTGTACAAAAATTAGCAGCTCTTAATTCAAATACAGCTACCAGGCACATTCTTCAAGGAAGTTTATATATAACCCAAACATTAGCAGAAGCTTTATCTATTAGAATTGCAGATATTTTAGAGTATGCAGATTTCAAGGAAGAATTTAAAATGCAGATTGGAAAATACAACGTAGGAATTCTTGAAGAAATAAATGATTTGTATATGTATGACTTTGGCATTTTTATAGAGGTGGCTCCAGATGAAGAAGAAAAAGCACAGCTTGAACAAAATATACAAATGGCTTTATCTAAAAATGATATTAATTTAGAAGACGCGATAGACATAAGAGAATTAAAAAATATTAAACTAGCCAATCAGTTGCTAAAAGTTAAAAGACAAAAGAAGCAAGAAAAAGACCAGCAGTTTGCAATGACACAAAAACAAATGGATGCTCAAACAAAAATGCAGGTGCAACAAATGCAATCAGAACAAGAGATGAGAAAAATACAAATGGAGGCGCAAGTTCAAATGCAAGCAAAACAAGCTGAAGTGGCTTTTGATATTGAAAAACTTAAAAATGAAGCAATGTTAAAAAGAGAGCTTATGCAGGTAGAGTTTGATTTTAATATGCAGCTTAAAGGGCGTGAAGAGCAGGCCATCGACAAAAGAGAAAAAGAAAGAGAGAGAGCAAAAAACAAACGTATTAGTCAGGCAAACACTGAGCAATCTCAGCTTATACAGCAAAGAAAAAATAATTTACCGCCGATTAGTTTTGAGTCCAACGAAGATACTTTAGATGGTTTTGACTTAGCTGAATTTGAACCTAGATAATGTTTGAAGATTTTAATATTGAAAAATATAAACAAGTGTCTTATCCTGGAGACGATTCTTTGAAGACGCTTAACGAAATAAAAAAATTAAAACTGAAACCATTAAACACAGTTTTACCGCAAAAGTATGACAACATAATGAATGTGTTTCAAAATATTTTTGCATACAGAATTGAATCATTTCCTTATAAAGTAGTAGAAAAACTTTTAGAGGAATCTGAGCCAATAATATTAAAAATAAAAAACTATCATGACAGGCCAAGGCCTAATGTAAACGCACAAAACTTTAACATTAATTTAGATTATTTAAAAATGAGTAGCGCGCAAACACCTGCTTTTCCGTCAGGACATTCAGCGCAATCTAAATTAGTTTCACTAGCGTTGACCGATATCTATCCTCATTTAAAAAATGAATTTGATAAAGCGGCAAAAAATATATCTGAAAGTAGAATAATAGCAAGAGTGCATTATGAGTCGGATAAAACGGTGGGAGAAAAATTAGGAACAGATCTTTATAACCATATAAAGCATCTTAAATATATTTAGAATTATTGTTTAACTTTGTAAAAAATTAAATCAAATGGAAATTAAAGTAAGAGATTTAGGTGAATTAGAATCTAAATCAACACAAGAAATCGAAAAAGAACTACTTGAGAAGCACGAAGCCCAACAAGAAGCCTTGGATAATCCAGAGCCAAAAGATGAGGTGGATCGTGTAAATCTTCAAGAAGCTCCGGCAGAAGAAGAAAAAGTAGTAGAAGAAAAAGTTGAAGAACCTGTAGTAGAAACCTCAGAAGTTTCTACGCCAGAAATGTCAGAAAGTGATGTTCTTTCATATATTACAAATAAATACGGTGAAGAAGTATCTTCACTGGATGACTTCATTGTAAGGCGAAATACGTCTGAAGAATTACCGGAAGATGTGAAAGCTTACTTTGAATATAAAAAAGAAACAGGCAGAGGTATTAGTGATTTTGTAAAATTACAACAAGATTACGATTCCATGAATCCTGATTCTTTAATTGCTAGTTACTATTCTGCAACCGAAGAAGGTCTAGATTCAGAAGATATCGAATATCTGATGGATGATAAATTTGGTTTTGATGAAGACTTAGATGATGAAAAGGAAAAAAAGAAAAAACAACTAGCAAAAAAAAGAGAACTATCTAAAGCTAAGAAATACTTTAAAGAGCAAAAAGAAAAATACAAACTGCCTCTTGAGTCAAGAGAAGTTGTTTCTGAAAGCAATAAAAAGGAAGTCGAAGCTTATAGAAAGTACATAGAGGAAAATGCTGCTTACGAAAAAGAAGCAGCTAATAAGCTACAGTGGTTTAAAGAAGAAACTAATAAAGTCTTTAATAAAGATTTCAAAGGTTTTGAGTTTGTTATTAACGATAAGAAAATTTCTTATTTACCTGGATCTGTAGAGGATGTCAAATCAAGTCAGTCATCTATTGATAATTTTATCCAAAGATATGTTGACGATAGAGGATTGGTAAAAAACACCGCTCAGTATCATAGGGCTTTATCTATGGCAATGAATCCAGATAAGTATGCCAAGTTCTTTTACGAGCAAGGCAAGGCGGATGCAGTAGACAATATATCCAAAAAAACTAAAAATATAAATATGGATGTAAGGTCAACTCCACAAGTCACATCAAAATCTGGCTTCAAAGTAAGATCTTTAAATCAAGACTCAGGTCGAGGTTTGAAGATTAGAAGTATAAAAAAAAGTAATTAATAACAATTTAAAAATTTACAATTATGCCAGGTTCAGTTCAGGCCACTCCTACATTTGCTTTACAGCCAAGTGCAGAAAGAGTAGCCGTTCAGTCAAACTACATAACTAACTTTAACTTCTTGAATCAGTATCTTCCTGATACTTATGAAAAGGAGTTTGAAAGATACGGGAACAGAACAGTAGCAGCATTCTTAAGAATGGTAGGCGCTGAAATGCCTTCTAACTCTGACCTTATTAAATGGGCAGAGCAGGGAAGACTACACACTAAATACACTAACGTAACTTCAGGTGCAGCAGCAGCTCAAGATACAGCTACATTAACTATCAATGACGTGCTTGTACCAGGTACAGGCGGTATCGCTATTAGAGTAGGTCAAACGTTTATGTTATCTGACAGCTCTATTGGTTCTACTAACAGTAACAAAGGTATCGTTACTGCAGTAGATTATGCAGCTGGTACTATTGATGTTGCATACTACGAAGCAGGTGGTCAGACAATGGCTGCAGGTGTACAGTGTTCATTATTTATTTATGGTTCTGAATTCCAAAAGGGTTCAGTTGCTATGGCAAATTCATTAGAAGCTGACGATGTTATCTTCCAGAATAGCCCAATCATTATCAAAGATCTTTACGAAGTATCTGGTTCTGATATGGCTCAGATTGGATGGATCGAAGTTACTACTGAAAACGGAGCAACAGGATACTTATGGTATTTAAAATCAGAGCATGAAACAAGATTAAGATTCGAGGATTACCTAGAAACAGCTATGGTGGAAGCAGTTCCAGCAGAAGCAGGTTCTGGTGTGGCGGCTATCGCAGCTGGCGTAGCATCAGGCGCAGGTAACAAAGGATCTGAAGGATTGTTCTATGTATTAGGTCAAAGAGGAAATGTTTGGGGCGGTGGAATTCCAGCGGCTTTAGCAGACTTTGACGCTATCATTCAGAGATTAGATAAGCAAGGTGCTATCGAGGAAAATGTATTATTCTTAAACAGAGAATTTTCTTTTGACGTTGATGATATGTTAGCTGCACAAAATTCATATGGTGCAGGTGGTAGCTCTTACGGATTATTTGATAATGACGAAGAGATGGCATTAAATTTAGGATTCTCTGGATTCAGAAGAGGTTATGATTTTTACAAAACAGATTGGAAATACCTTAACGATCCTACTATGAGAGGCGATATTGTTGGAGGAAAAATCAATGGTGTACTTGTACCTGCTGGTTCTACTTCAGTATACGATCAAATCTTAGGTAAGAACGCTAAGAGACCATTCTTACACGTAAGATATAGAGCTTCTGAAACTGAAGATAGAAGATACAAAACATGGATTACTGGTTCTGCTGGTGGCGCTGCTACAACTGGAACAGACGTAATGCAGGTTAACTTCTTATCAGAAAGAGCGCTTTGTACTTTAGGTGCAAACAACTTCTTCTTATTCCAAGATGCGTAATAAGTAGTTTTATAATATCGGGGGTAGATGTGCCACGCATGCAAAAGCCCTGTACTCTACCCCTAGATATTTTTTATAAATTTTAAATTAAATCAAATGAAAAAAAATAAAAAAGTATACGAGGATAAAGTATACAGACTTACCAGAGATGCAGCACCTCTTTCATATATGCTGTCATCAAAACATACAAAAAGAAAAGCCTTACTATATTTCGACGAAGAAACAGGAATCAATAGAGCTTTACGCTATGCTAGAAATCAAAAATCAATTTTTGAAGATGAGCAAGATGGCAATGCGATATTAGAGCCGATTATATTTGAAGAAGGAATGTTAAGGGTTCCAAGACAAAATCAAATTTTACAAGAATTTTTAAAACTTCATCCAGGTAATGGCAATGTTTTTTATGAAGTAAACAATGAGCAAGATGCCGCTGAAGCAATGGAGGTAATGAACTTTGAATTAGAAGCTCAAATTGCTGCACGTGATTTAAGCCTTTCTAAGCTCGAAAGTATTTCAAGGGTAGTATTGGGTGTTCGCGCAGATAAAATGACCACAGCAGAGCTTAAAAGAGATATTATGGTGTTTGCTAGAAGAGATCCTCAAGAGTTTTTGGATTTAATTAATGATCCTATGGTTGAATTACAGGATGAGGTGGTTAAGATGTTTAGTGCAACTTTACTGCAAATGAGAAACAAAAACAGAGATGTGTATTTTAATTTGAAGAAAAACAAAACTAAAATGCTTACAGTTCCTCATGGCGAAGAACCATCATTTATTGTTGCTTCTTATTTTCAAACTGATGAGGGTGTGGAGTCCTACAAGCTGTTAAAGAAAATGCTTGAAAAATAAAGGGGTATATCCTCGAATAAATCGAAGAGTATTTTTTTTATGTATCTTTGTATAAACACTAGATACGATGATAAACGAAGTGCGAAATGCAGTAATGGCTGTAATAAATAAAAATAACTACGGGTATATTTCACCTAGTGATTTTAATTTATTTGCAGAACAAGCACAACTTGATATATTCGAGGATTATTTCTATTTATACAACAATCAGCTTAATGCTGAAGTAATGCGTAAATCTGGCACAGGATACGCAAATATTACTAAAGGCATTATAGAGGTGATAGATAGCTTTTCAGTTAATACATTTCTTACTCAAGCAAACGCTAATACATATACCTTGCCTGCTGATTATTATTTAGTTGATAAAATATTTTATTACTCTAATTTATTAGATTCTGGAACTACCGATGGAACATCCGCTGGAAAATTAGTTGACTCTACTCAAAACTTTTTATCAACAGTTCAGGTTGGAAGTTTAGTTGTAAACACCACTGATATTTCACAGGCATTTGTAACTGCAGTTGATAGCAACACTCAACTATCGTTAAGCTCAAATATAATACCCACAGGTAAAAATTATAGTATATATTCTAATAAAGATATAAGAGAAGTAGAAAGAGTAACACAAAATAAAATATTTTACCTTACTAATTCTAATATTGCTGCTCCAACTACAATGTTCCCAGCATATGTATTAGATAGCGCAACTGGAACGGCATTAGGGAATACAGTTACCGTTTACCCTACGACTATCACTGGAGCAGCCGATATACACGCTCAATACGTAAGGTATCCATTGCCACCAAAATGGACATTTAATACACTTGCAGGTGGAGAGCCAGTTTTTAATGCATCTGCTGCAGATTATCAGGATTTTGAATTACCAACTTCTGATATGAATGGTCTTGTAAATAAAATTTTACAGTACGCAGGAGTATCTGTAAGAGAAGCTGACGTTACAAAATTTGGTCAATCGTTGGAAGCAGAAGATAGATTAACCGAAACAACACAATAAGATTATGGCATATTTAACAGGTTATCAATATTATGAAAATTCAGGAAATGCACCTACTAATTCAAATTGGGGTAGCTATCAGTATGTTTCTCTTGAGGACATAGTAAATAATTTTATGCTGATATATAACGATAACCTACAATTAGTGAACAACGTAAACAGGTATCAGGTTTTGTTCTTTGCTAAAAGAGCAATTCAAGAATTAAATTATGATGCATTCAAAGAAATAAAAGTTTTAGAACTTGATGTGTGTGATCAATTAAGGTTTGTCTTACCCCCTGACTTTGTAAATTATGTAAGAATATCTATGTTTAAGGATGGCCTGCTTCTACCTTTAAGTGAGAACATTCAAATAAATTCAGCGACAAGTTATTTGCAAGATAATGATTGCAATATTCTTTTTGATGTTAATGGTAATATTTTACAAGCCGAATTTTCAGCAGTAGATAGAGAAAGAATTGCCGGCACAAAAAAATCTATTTATCTTGGTGAGGGACAATATAATGGCAGAATGGGTTATTGCGTAGACGGTTGTTGGTATTTCGATTATCGTATTGGAGCAAGATTTGGCTTGAATACAGAAACAGCCAACATAAATCCAACATACAGAATTGATAAAAAAGCTGGTGTTATTAATTTTAGTTCAGGTATGGCAAATCAGCTATGCGTATTAGAGTATGTATCAGACGGAATGGAAAATGGAAATGACGCAGCAGTAAGCGTAAATAAATTATTTGAAGATTATGTTTATTCTTATATAAAATATGCCATTTTAAATTCAAGGTTAGGTGTACAAGAATTTATAGTAAATAGAGCAAGGAAAGATAAATCAGCACTTTTAAGAAATGCAAAAATTCGCCTAAGCGACATACATCCAGGTAGGCTTTTAATGAATCTTAGAGGTCAATCAAAGTGGATTAAATGACGGTAATACAAACTAATTTTATTAAAGGCCGAATGAATAAGTCGGTCGACGAAAGACTGCTTCCGCCAGGTGAATACGTAGACGCTTTAAACGTACGCCTTGGTTCCACTGAAGATACAGAGATAGGATCCGTAGAAAATTCCAAAGGAAATTCTTTAATAGCTGAATTAACTTATGATGGCGCAGCTTTATCCGCGAGTGCAAAATGTATTGGAGTTTTAGAAGATGGTGCTAACAACACTATATACTGGTTTGTCCATGATTCTGCTAACACCCAGTCAGCCACTGGTAAAGTTGATATGATTGTATCATATAATGTTATAAATAATAATTTAGTTTACCATGTTATTTCGACTAGTGTATTAAATTTTAATCCTACTTACTTAATCAATGGTGTAAATAAAATAGATGAGTTATTGTTTTTTACAGACAATATAAACCCACCTAGGTGTATAAACGTAACAAGGGCTTATCTCCCGCCGACAGCATTAGATGTTGATCAAATTACAGCTGCAGAATTAAACGTAATTAAAGCACCACCTATGGCGGCGCCTACAATTAACTTGCTTCAATCAGGTCAAGAAGAAAACTTTTTAGAAAAGAATATTGTAAGCTTTGCTTACAGATATAGGTATTTGGATGATGAATATTCTGCTATATCTCAGTTTAGCGATATTGCTTTTGTGCCTAGTTTTTTTAGTTTAAACACTAGTGATTTATCAAATGCAGGAATGGAAAACGCTTTTAACACAGCTGAAGTTACATTCAATACTGGCAGTAAATTAGTTAAAGAAATAGATTTATTGTTTAAATATGCAAATCAACCAGGAGTCTATGTTATTGAAAAGTTCAACAAAGGTATATTGGGATGGTCTAACAATATAAATAGAACCGAAGTATTTAGACACAACCAGATATATACCGCTTTGAGCGATAACCAACTAACCAGATTGTTTGACAACGTACCAAAAACAGCAAAGTCTCAAACTATTATGGCAAACAGACTTATGTACGGTAATTATGTGGATGGATACAATGTTAACAATCAATTAAACTACACGGTCTCTCAACAAACTGAAGTAATTAATTTACAAGAATTTACAGCAGTGTTATCTACGGGGACATATACTTTTGATATAACTAAAAACATAAATGATTCAGTTGCTACTTTTGATTTTTCTAACATCGATAACGCAGCTTCATTAAAGCAAGATTCACAAATAGGTTTTCAATTTAATTTTCAATCAGCTGATTTTGATGCACCAGGTGGTGGAGCACCTCCAGGTACACCAAATCAAGCTACAACATCAATTACTTTTACTATCACATTAAATCAAGATTATAATAGTATATATGATTTGTTTAGCGGAACATTTGCTACAGAACAAATTGGAACTGCAACTACTATTGTCACCGGCCCTTTTAACACTAACAATCCATGTAATGGGGCAACATTTACAGATATTTTAAATTGTGCTATTACCAATCAAGCACCGAATATACACACATATTCAGGTATAGATGGTAGAGATGAGCCAATTAAAATTACTACTAATCCAGGTAGTTCATCAGTTAGCCTGCAGTTAGTTGCCGCAGAATTTGATGATCCTGCTGTAGCTCCAAATCCAGATATGTTTGGCTACTATAAATTTACTGCAGCGCAAGCCGATTATTCTTCTAATGGAAATAGAAAAAGCTTACATAGTAATAGAAACTATGACGTAGGTATTGTGTATATGGACGAGTATTTAAGAAGCACTACAGCTTTAACTTCTAGAAATAATACAATATACATACCTCCGGTTAGTTCAATTACAGCAAATAGCTTGCGCGTGACTATACCAACTACAATGGCGCCTCCAACTTGGGCTAGTAAATATAAATTTGTAGTTAAAAGAGCTGAAGACACTTATGAAACAATATATTCTGTTATTGCATTTGATGATGATTCTACTAATTCAGTTTGGATAAGGCTAGAGGGAGATAATCAAGTAAAAGCTAAAGAGGGTGATTTTTTAATTGTTAAAGCTGATGTGAGTGGCCCTTTAAACACTGTTGTAAAAACTAAAGTTTTAGCAATTGAATCAAAAGCAAATAATTTTTTAACACCTGAAGCATCTCAAGGGATCGGAACTAATTCTGCATTTATTTCAGAACCAGCGGGATTATATATGAATTTAAAACCGCAAGGATTTACAATTACAGATAATACAAATGGATTTTTTGATAGCGGTCAAGAAGGAGGAAGAAGTGGTAAACGAGGAGGTCCTGCAGCAGTAGCTGGTGTCCCATGTTTTAGAGAAGTTGTAAATTCAAGCACGGGTGCTACAGAAGTAGAAAACATAGCTATACCAGAGGGTTCGCTTGTAAACTTTGCAATAAGATTTAACAGAAATTCAAGTGATGGAGGATTTTTAGTAGGTAGTTCAGATCAAAAAACTTATGACTATAACAGAACTGTAGTGGCTTCGCAAGATTATAATACTTTATTTGAATTTGTAAATGGAGAAGGTATAGATTTTACGGAGGGGGTTGCTTCAGGGATAGGCACTCAACCCGCCAATGTGTACACTAACACTATTGGAGACTTAAATGATTTGGAAAATCCAGCTGCCCCATATCAACCAAATGGAAATAATAGATATCAATTTTATACAGTAAGCGCTGGAACTCCGCCTGCAACTGGAGTTCAATCGGTGGGTACAGCCGGCACAAAACTAACATTAGGATTGATTAGCGGAACTGGAGGAGATAGTGGTCAGCGAACAAGAGTAGAAGGTCAAGTAACCATTAACATAGGGACAGCCTCTCTTATTTTAGAGACAGAACCACTTAATGCCGATTTAGATATATACTATGAAAATGACGAAGTGTTTGATATAACTGGAGGATTTCATCAGTCAGGTTCAAAAACCGGTGATCAAAATCAAACTGCTGTACAACCAGCTATAGTAAATCTTGGATTTTTTGATTGTTTTGCTTTTGGTAATGGAGTAGAAAGCTACAAGTATTTAGACGAATTAGATGGCTCTAGTTTTACATTAGGTCAAAGAACCACATCCGTGTCAGAAGAAGATTATAAAGAAGCTAACCGATACGCTAGTGTAACTTATAGTGGAATATATAACGCGGATACAAACATTAATAGATTTAATGAGTTTAATTTAAGCGATGGCAACTTTAAAGATTTAGAAAAATCTTTTGGAGATATAAATATTTTACATTCTTTTGAAACAAATCTATTAGTTTTGCAAGAAGATAAAATTTCAAATGTATTGTTGAGCAAGCAAGCTCTTCAAGCGGCTGAAGGATCAGGGGTGGTGGCAACTTCTACTGCAGTGTTAGGAACACAGATAGCTCGAATAGAAGAATACGGTATTAGTAATAATCCAGAAAGCTTTGCGGCATATGGAGACAGCAGGTATTTTACAGATACAAGCAGGGGTGCAGTCATTCAGCTAAAAGGAACAGGAGGAGTTAACGATAAGCTAACGTTAATTTCTGAATTAGGAATGAGAAGTTATTTTAGAGATAATTTTATAACATACCCTGATACCCAAAAAATTGGAGCTTTTGATCCTTATATGAACGAGTATGTTTTAAGTTCAAATACAATTGGATTGCCAAACGCATATCAAGCTAATACTGAAATAGCTGTTGAATGTGGTGCAACATTTGGAGCGTATGAGTATAATGATCCTATAATCTACAATATAAATTTAGGAGAAGCGCAAGGAAATGTAGTTGTAAACTATGTGATTACGGGAACCGTAGCTATTAATTACGAATGGAGTTCTACAACTGGAAATATACCTGCGGCAACAGGAACCGGAAGTTTTAATTTTAATAAAAACACTTCCACACCAACTAATTTAAAAATAACAATTACGCCGAGCGGATCATACACTGCTAAGTTTAAAGCAAATTGCCCAACTGTAAATGAGCTAACAATTATAAATGTAGCGCTTGGCTCAGTTTCTGATGACGGATTATTCATCCATGATGAATTTTATTGGAGTGACGGTACGACTACTAGTCCTGTGGAAAGCGTGCAAACGGCTTTTAGTTTTACTCCATTTGACACAAATAGATTAGCTAGATACACAAGTATTACAGGTATAGAATCTGAAGGGTTATTTCCTGCTAATAACGCCACTGTATACATGGCTTCAAATAAAATAGATTTTGACACTTTAGTATTTAATCCAGCGGCTGGTTATTCAGGATCTATTCCAGCGGCTGCAGATAAGTTTTCATTCTTAGTTTCTAATACACTTTACACATCTTCGCAATCAGACATAAATGCATTGGTGGCTGCGGCTACAGACATTACCACTGTAACTAATCCGTCAACTGGATATTACACAGGAAACTTTACATATAGCAATCCAACAAACCAAACTTATTTATATCTAATTTATAATTACGCAGGAGTTGCCCCTATAACTTTAAATTTTGGAGCAACATCATTGATTGCTTGTTGCTTAGGTTCTTCCGCTTCTTATTATTTAAATACATCTAGTTTTACTACGGCAACCTCTGTATATACAGATGCCAATCTTACAAGTTTGGCTGCAGATGGATTCTACAAAGATTCGAGCGGAAACGTTAGGGAGCAGTCAAGCGGAATACTTACAGCTACTTCATCATGTGTAACTTGTAATTATATTTACATATCATCAGTTAGACCAAGTACTACGGATTTATGTACTAACAATTACATTATGTCGGTGCAAGCGCAAACCACAACTAATCATGCATTTGCAAGCGTGACACCAGGTGATGTGTTAAGTGTTTTACCTGCCGGTCTACCAGGATTTATAGCATATAGCGCGGTACAAAATGAAGACACTGCAACTGGCACGACATTCAGAATAGCTGAAGTGAATGCTAGTGGTGAAATAATAACATTATATTTTGGAGGCACAGGAACATGTGGGGCACCACTATAAAATAAAAATATGGGAGCAGTAACATTAACATATAGCGAAACTTCAAAAGGATGGCCATCTTTCTATTCATTCATTCCTGAAAAAATGGTGGGCATGAATAACTATTTGTATTCGTTCAAAGGCGGTAAGTTATACAGGCACAATACAAATACGGTAAGAAATAATTATTATGGCGTGCAATACAATTCTACTATTTCAAGTATATTTAACACAAAACCTTTAGAAGTAAAATTATTCAAAACAATTTATTTAGAATCAGATAATGCTTGGGCTGCTACATACAATTCCGACATGCATAATCCAGGGGGTAGTTTATTGTCTTCTTATTTTGTTCAAAAAGAAACAGACTGGTTTTCTTTTTTAAGAGCAGATGCAAACACGGTTAACTTTAATTTAAGATCTGCAAATGGTATTGGGGATGTGGTGTCTGTAGACTCTACAGATCCGGCATTAGTAGTATTAACTTTTAACGTGCAAGTAGGTTCAATTATATCGAATAGAGATACAGTTTATTTTGGAAACACACCTACACTAGGAGGTACAGTTGCTGCACACACCTCAAACACAGTAACTATTGACACTACTATTCCAGGGGGTGCAGTCCCTCCACCTGGTTCATTTATTTGCTATATTAAAAACAGTGTAGCTGAATCACACGGGGTGAGAGGACATTACCTAGAATTTACATTAACAAATAGCGACACCACGCCAACAGAACTATTTGCTGTAAAAAGCAGCATGTTTAAAAGTTACCCTT
>TARA_R100000278_G_scaffold24793_1_pt1 | contig 21225 bp, 25 predicted proteins | sample TARA_R100000278 | Tara Oceans TARA_R100000278 (sample SAMEA2620755) | marine metagenome | biome: marine biome (ENVO:00000447); feature: deep chlorophyll maximum layer (ENVO:xxxxxxxx); material: "saline water (ENVO:00002010), including plankton (ENVO:xxxxxxxx)" | depth 66 m | reverse complement strand
TAGAGCCACAACGTGTAAAAACACCACAGCCACAATCAAGAATGCTATTAACCAGTGCAATATAAACGCTCTATTAAGGAATGCATCACCAACAGAATAATCACCCCATAGTAGGGTCACAATAGAATCACCAACAAATGGTATCGCACCAAATAGACTTGTGATCACAGTTGCACCCCAATAACTCATTTGTCCCCATGGCAACACATAGCCTAAGAACGCAGTGGCCATCATAAGAAAATATATGACCACTCCTAATATCCACATCAACTGTCTTGGATCTTTATAAGACCCATAATACAATCCTCTAAACATGTGCAGATACACTGCAATAAAAAAGAAAGATGCCAAATTCATATGTGCATAACGCATTAACCAACCATAGTTGACATCACGCATAATTTTTTCTACTGAATCAAATGCTTCGTTGACACTTGGCTTATAGTGCATTCCTAAAACAAGTCCTGTGATAATTAAACCTATCAAACAGAACATCAGTATTCCGCCAAAACTCCAAAAATAGTTGAGATTTTTTGGAACCTGAAAGTCCAAATACTCATGCTTCAGCATTCTAAAGATCGGCAGTCTGTTGTCTAACCAACCTAATGCACCTGTGAACGGTGATGTGTTTTTGCTTACCTTATTTGTGTCGACTGGTTTGTAATCTTTATTTTCCATATGTAATAAAGATTATAATTTAAATTTGGCGAATTGGCCTTTTTTGACATCTTGCTTGATGCCACCAACTATGTAACTTTCAACTTCTGTTTCCTGTGGTGCCACCTGCATACCTTTTGAACTTAACCAGTGTTGAGTCCATGGAAGCGGATTTTGATTTGCTGGTTGATCATACAATGGATCAAATCCTAATGCTTTTAATCTTTTATTTGCTGTCCATTCAACATACGATCCTAGTAGTCTTTCATTAAGTCCAATAATAGATCCATCTTTAAATAAATGCTTGGCCCATGCTTTTTCTTCTTCAACACAGTCTTTGAACATCTGTATCACAGTTTTTTCTGTGCCTTTGATTGCTTTTGTCATTTCAGGATCATCACCTTTGTACCATGCTTTTAATACGTGTGTGGACAAGTTAAGGTGTGTGGCCTCATCTCTTGCAATCAACGATAATATTTTTGCAGACCCTTCCATAAGTTTAAGTTCACCAAATGCAAAAGTACAGGCAAATGAAATATAGAAACGTAAACCTTCTAACAAGTTCACTGTCATCATAGCCAAATACAATTGTTTCTTAAGATCTAATACATCGCCTTTGCCTTTGACAAAGTAGTCTTCTGCCATTTTTCCAAACTTGTCATATTCTCCTGTGACTGACTTTGCTCTTTTCAATATTTCTTTATCGTTAAGAATTGTATCAAACACTTCAGTGGGGTCTGGATAGATATTTTTAATTATGTGTGTGTAAGAACGTGAGTGTATTGCTTCAAAGAAATCCCAAGTCACAATACATCCTTCTAGTTCAGGATTAGATACGTAAGGCAAAAACATAAGACTTGGTCCTCTGCCTTGTACACTATCTAATAATGTTTGATATTTCAAATTAGAAGTAAAAATGTGTTTCTGTTCTGGCCTAAATGTTTGATAGTCTGATCTATCTTTTTGTAAACTTACTTCTTCTGGTCTCCAAAAATAGCCAATCATGGTTTGATTAAGTTTGTCAAATTGTGGATACTTGAATGTGTCGTATCTTTGTACGCCACCATCCTCACCAAAGAACATTGGTTGTTTAGTGAAATCGATATCCTTCTGGTTAAAAACAGTTTTTGTCATAATAATTTAAGTTAAATTGTGCAGGCCTCACACTCACCATCTTCGTCTGCGGTTGTACTTATCTTAGTTGCTCCATTTACCCCATTTAATAAATTAGGATTTTCTGGCTCTAAAATAACGTCTTCACCTTCGTCTTCTTGTGTGGCGCCTATACCTGCAGGTTGCACTTCTTCTTCCTCCCCTTTAAAGTCATAAGTGTTTTGATAATATGATGTTTTCCAACCATACTTGTAGGTATTCAACATGTCCTGTGCCATTACCGATAGTGGCACTTCGTTGTTTTCAAATTGTAATGGATTGTAACTCCAGTTTCCACTAATTGCTTGGTCAAAATATTTCTGCATCATTGCAACCACATTTATATAACCTTCGTTACTTGGCATGTTCCATAACAAAGTATAATCATTTTTTAATTTAGGAAAGCCTGGAACAATCTGTTTCAGTGGTCCTTTTTTACTTTTCTTAATTGACAATAATGCTCTTGGTGGTTCAATACCATTGGTTTCGTTACTAACAACGGAAGAACTTTCACTAGGCATTTGTGCTGATAGTGTACTGTGTCTTAGTCCGTGTTTGGCAATGTCTTTTCTTAAACTTTCCCAAGCCATTCTTTGTTTGTGCGGTACAATATCATCAATCTCTTTTTTATAGTGATCAATTGGCAGTAAGCCGTCTGCATATTTTGTTCTATCAAACCCTTCACATTTGCCTTTTTCTTCAGCAAGATTACAACTTGCTCTCAGCAAATGATATTGAAATGCTTCAGATAGTCTATCTACAAGATCCCATGCTTTAGGGTCTGAGTATTGTACACCATGTTTGGCAAGATAGTGTGCTAAACCAATATATCCAATACCTAAACTTCTTCTTGCTTTAGTAGATACTTCTGCCGCTTTCACAGGATAATCTTGATAATCGATAATTTGATCAAGTGCTCTCACACTAAGATCACATAAGTTTTCTAACTCTGCTACATCTTTTAAGGTTCCAACATTAACAGCGGAAAGAATACAAAGTGCAATTTCTCCTTGCTCATCATCTATATGTTGTATAGGAGTTGTAGGTAATGTAATTTCTTGACATAGGTTAGACATAGATACTTTGTCTTTGAAACTACTATGTGAATTTGCATGATCAATATTCATGATGTAAAGCCTGCCTGTTTCTGCTCTCTCTTTTAAAAGATCAAAAAATAGATCTTGTGCCTTAACAGTTTTTTTAGGAATAGTTTTATCTTTTTCGTATTTCAAATATAAGTCATCAAAATCCTCAGTACCAAAAGCATCATACAATCCTGGAGCCATGTGAGGTGATATCAAACTGATATCTTCGTCAGCAATAAATCTTTCATAAAACATTTTAGAGATCTGTATTGAATAGTCCATACGTCTTACTCTGTTGTCTTCTGTGCCTTTGTTGTTTTTAAGTACAAGTATATCTTCAATCTCTGGATGCCATATCGGGAAGTGTACAGTTGCATTTCCGCCACGCACACCATTTTGTGTGCAACATCTCACAGTTGATTCAAACTTTTTAAGGAATGGAATAACACCTGTGTGTTGAACTTCACCGCCTCTGATTTTAGAATTTATACCTCTAATCCTACCTGCATTGATTCCAATGCCGGCCCTACGTGCGACATAGAGTCCGATAGCCATGTCACTAGAGAAAATACTAGGTAATGTATCGTCTGAATCCACAAGTACACAACTTGCGAACTGACGAATAGGAGTCCTAACGCCAGACATGACAGGAGTAGGTATATTAATTTTGTGTTGACTGATAGCGTCATAGTATTTTTTAACATAGGTCATCCTTGTTTTGGTTGGATATTCAGCAAACAACGTTGCCGCGATCATCATATACATGTCCTGTGGAGTTTCATATATCTGTCCTGTGCTTCTGTCCTGCACAAGATACTTGTCTACCACTTGTCTCAAACCTGCATAGGTGAAACTTAAATCACGATCTCTACGGATCCATGTGTTTAATTTTTTTAATTCTGTTTTGCTGTATTTTTCAACAATGCCTTTGTCGTACACACCTAGTCTAATATTTCTTAAAATTAATTTTAATAACGGAATGTATTCGTATTGACCATGTGCTTCTTTTCTCACATCATAAGATAGCAGTCTTGCCGCGGCGTATTGATAGTTTGGTGCTTCCAAACTGATAAGATCATTTGCAGATCTCACTAAAACATTTTGAATATCTTTGGTTGTCATGCCATCATAGAATTGTATGTTGGCGTTCATTTCAATTTGAGAAGCAGACACACCAGGAAGATTTTCACACGCCTCTTCAACGACGAAATGAATTTTGTTTATATCCAACGGTTCTAGTCTACCATCCCTTTTTTGCACCTGAATAGTACTAGAGTTGGTTGTTGTCATTATGCCTTTTATATTTTTTGTTTTGATTTTTATTTTTTGTGTATCCATATTTATCTAAACTTCTGTTTTGTTGTTTTTTTCAATTTTTTTATCACCATCATAAGAACAAAACTAGGTTGCCGTTTTGCATTTTTATTTTATACTAATATTATGATAAAAAAACTTTTTTGTCTACGGTTTTAATTATCACAACTAGCGATTTAAGTAGTCTATTAGGTACTTTTCTAACGCAAGATACTCAGTTGCATGATGATGATGCATGTATGGATCTATTTTATTTTGTTCAACAGGTGATAATGTATCATACATGAACTTATTACCACAAAATTCAAAAAGATTAATAATATTTTTGTTATTGTTAATTAGATCTAGTTTTTCAAATCCTTTATAACCCGCTAAATGTTTATGATCAAAGTTGTTGCACATATCAAAAAACAAATATTTTATATTTTGTGATTCAAAAAAAGATGCCAATGCAATAATTTCTGTAAACATCTTGTCCCAAGTAGATCGCACATTAGGAATCACACCATAATAATTTTCAATTAACTGTTTGACTTTGTCTTTGGAAATGGATTTGTCCAATTTATCGAAATCTATATATTCAGGATGTTGCATACTGTACCAGGTGCCGTCAATGATCACATCTTCTTTACCTAATGCTAGTTCCCATCTACTGGCCAACGTGATTGGAATGATGGCCATTTTTGGATTACCAAAAGACGCACAGTATTCAATTGATGTTCTTAGTGTCCTTTGAAAACTGCCACCCAATATTGATATGTTCATTGTTTTAGAGCAATCGATGGACTGAAGAAAATTTTGAGAAGGTACCCACCTGTCGGCAAAACTGCAACCGTTTAATAATAACATAATGTTGTTTATGCTATGATCGTTGTGGAATAGTCAATTGTGGCGTCGGTACCACTGCTGGTAGTTGTGAATTTAAATGCAACAGTTTCTGAACCAGATGTAGAATCTTTGTCGTCAAGCACAGCGGTAAGTGTAACTCCTACACTACTTCCGCTTTCTGTGAAAGTATCATCAAAACTTACTGCGGTTGTCGATGCACTTATAACAAATTCGCCTGTTCTGTCTAGTGTGCCTCTCACAATTTTATATTTTATTCTAATTCCTTTTCCGTTAAGAGCAGGATATTCATTGATAGTGGTGGCCGTCGATGTGTTGTCTGCGAGAGTCTGTGATTTGATTGCTTTGGTCTGTATACCTATTCCTTGCAATTCTGGAGCGGCATTAAGTTCTGAACTGCCATCAGATCTACGCGAGTCTGATCTTTCAAAGAAGTCCATGACACTGCTACATTCATCGTTGTCATATTGTATCACAGGAACTTCGTTTACACTGCCTACTCCTTCAAAGTTATTTGCAACAGTGGAACTGTACCAGTTTCCGTATGATATAACATTTCTTGTGCCTATGCCAGTTGTGGTGCTAGATGCTTTCACATAGATTGCCTGTTGTGAAATGCTACTCCAATTAGAACTGATAAATTGTATGTCTCTTGGTCCAATGTCAAGACCACCTGTGGATCCGTCCATGCTTTCGCCAAGTATGGCGCCGTAGTAACCAGTACTGAAATCGCAATTGTTAAATCTCACATTGGTCGTGTTGTGACTGATATCTACCAGTCTCGCAAATCCAGTTATTTGACATTGGTTAAAAATTATATTTGAAGATGCCAATCCAGACTGTGCTCTCACTGTGACGCCTTTAGAATTTGAGTCATCAGTTTTTGAACTGTCAGCATCAAAACTTCCCAAAATTTTACACTGATTGATATACACATTAGATACACAATCTAAGGACAAGCCACCGTAAGGTGCATTGGTCTTGAATGTTAAATTGGATAATTGAATTTGTTGTGGAGTAGTTGCACTTGAACCACCTATACTGCCAAACCCTTGCCCGTCGTCGTCTTCTGTTACTGCAATGGCACTGTTTGCTGTGTTACTGATTATTGTTTTATCAAGACCTTCGCCTTGTAAATGAGCAAAAGGTGGTATGGTCAAACTGGCTGTAATTTTGTAAATGCCTGCTGGAAAAAATAGTATTCTTCTAGATCTTACGTCATCTTGATCTGTGCTGTCGCTGTACAATTCGTCTAGTGCTCTTTGAATGGCCGCTGTGTCATCAGTAGAGTTATCGCCTTTGGCATCGAATGCTTTAACACTTACACGATCGTCTAATACTTGTTGTAATGTTCTAGATACATCGCCAGATGCACCGGTCACAATTGGAGTTGAATCTCCTAGGTAACCTTTGTACGTGTATGTGAGAGCACTTGAAAAAGTTGAAGTGCCCGCAGTCATTATTTCTGTGTTGCCAACTGCTGGCGCACCATCAGCCACTGTGCCGTTTCCGATGTAAAGACGTTGCTCGTCTACCACCCAACCCAACTCTCCAGCCGCTAATTGCGGTAAATCAGTCTTTAAACCGCGTCTGTGTTGTATTCTAGATATCTGAACAATAGGCATAATGCAGTTATTTATTACAGTATTAACTTGTAATATTGTTCAAGTTTTTTATACCATTCACTGGTCCAGTGCTCATAACGGTCAATTTCAAATGTTTGAAACTCATTGTTTTGAGTGCAAATAAACACGCGACCAGTTTTGATATCTGTTTCGTACAATTTATTGTGTGCTTCAGAATAAGCCACCAACTGCAAAAAATAGTCTTCAATCCACTCTTTCTTTTTAAGTTTACGTGACTGCTTAAAGTCGCATATGGCAGGCTCACCTTTATACACTGCAACAAGGTCAGTCGTGCCTGCGTACAGTTCTGGGTAGTGTAGACTAACTTCTGATCCCCATACTTCGGTTATGTCCTTCAATCCGTTGTCAATAATCACATTTGCCATGGTGTGTGCTTTTTGCTGTATCAGATTTGAACCAGGTTTACGTGCTTCTCCTTTGACATGTTTCTCTAAACTTCGATGCATCACAGTTCCAATGTTGGCTGACTCTGTGGCTATGCGTTTTGCTTCTTGTTCGCCTACTCGCTTACGCCAGGCATTGAGTGCTGTCATATCTTTTGTGGCAGACAGCACAGTGGTAACACTAGGCACAGTTCTTCCATCTGGAGTTTCATAATGTCGCTTACCGTTGCGAGATGCTTTACTTAATTCATCATATTGGTAGCGTTGCACATAAGCAATTCCTTTGCTTTGCAGTGCTTCTGGTGGTATTTTCATTACTTAATTATAACTTAACTAAGGTTTTGTGTCAAGGCTTGTTCTAAATCTGGCAACAATCTTCGCCAAGTATTTTTTCCTCTGTGTTTGTCTTGTGTGTCGTTGTATCTTATAAATGCTTTTTGAAAGTGGATTTTCTTTTCGTTGGACATAATGTTTTGTTTTAAGTTTGTTATCTGGTTGTTGTAATATTTTGTTATAGTTGAAAACTTTTTAAATTGTTCACTTGACTGTTCTAACTTATTTGCTATCTTATCTTTATACTCTTTAGGTAATATATCATAGTTACAGATTGTTGGATAATGAACTTGTGCCATCCAGGAAATGCCAAACTGCTTTTCAAAATTACCATCACTAAATTCTAACCACCATTTTATAATATCATCTAACTGGTCTATGTTCAATAATTGAATTGCTGGACTTAATGTAATATCACCGTTGGTTCCTAATAAGTTTTTATAAAACTGTAAGTTTTCACAAATTTTTTTAAAGTTGCTAGGATATCTTATGTATTCGGTTCGTTCACCAATTCCATCAACACTTGCCCATACTGTCCACTTTTTTAATTTAGGTAACCACTTTGTTAAGTTAGGATTTACATTTGTAAGATTTGTGGTAAGAGTGATAGACAAGTTTTTTAGCGTATCTCTTTGTTCTAAGTATTCAAACAGTTCCCAAAACTCTGGAATTACAGTTGGCTCTCCACCAATTACTGTAAGTTTCCTAATGTTCTTAGAAACGTATTCAAATAACTTGTTTTTGATTTTTGGATTTTGAAACCATCTGTATTCTACAGATAAATTGTTGGTCCATATATTAACATTACCGCTTTCTTTATAAACCCAATCAAGAAAATCTTTGTTGTCTTTTCCTATTTCAAGAAGTTCTTTTCCTATTTGGTTTGAGTATTGTTGTCCACACATTTTACATTTTAGATTGCAAAGATTGCCAAGATGTAATTCCATTGTTGTAGGCATAATATCAACTGAACCATCCTGTTTGGTCAAAGCAAAGTTTTTTTCCATGTTGTGTGTTTCACGCATAGACTTGTAACCTCTGGCCTCTTGATCAACACACTTAACACAGGCTGATATTGGTTCGCCACGTATCATTTTTAATCTTGTTTGTCTAACATCATTGGAGTTCCAAGTATTTTTTAATGAGTTGTTATTGATGTGTAATCGATTGCTGTTTTTATCTATGATATCATGCATTGTAGCACAACAATATCTAAGGCTACCACTCATGTGAATGTATTGATGATTCCAAAGTTTTGCACAATAAGTCTTACTCATTATTGTATTCCGCATACGTTTTCACAAGTTCTTAATGCAGTAACTCTACCTTGTGTAGATTGTGCTAAAAATTTAAAGTAAGTGCCTCCTAATATTTCTTCTAATGATCTTAAATTTATATTTGCACCTGCATAAAATTTTCTAAGCACTTGAGGGCCATGTATATTTAAATCTCCTAACCAACAGCATGGAGTCACATACCCGTTGGCGTGTAAAAATATTTCAACGTTATTATTTGAAAATGAATGGCACTTTATTTTTTTAACTTTAACATGCTCTACTTTCACGTCTCTTTTATTATCCACATCTATTATCTTTTTATTTTCAGGTTTCTCAAGAGCATATGAATCAATTTGTATTTTGTCTCTTTGCAACCATGTGCCTTTTGCATCAAAGTCGTCCCATCTTGTTGTGGCTTTCTTATTGAATCTACTAAATCCTAACTTTTTGCTCAACTGTTCAGCGGTATCTATCTGATGCTGATTGTGTTTGAACACCAAAAAATCCCAATGGGCAGTACCTCCTGCATTTATAAAACTTTCAACGTTTTCAAACAGTTTGCTCCATTTAACATTTCTTCTATACAGGTGATTAGTGTCTTCTAATCCGTCAATGGAAAAAATTACTCTCACACCAATTTCAGCCAAACTTTTGTAAAATTCTTTGTTACGTGCTCCGCCATTTGTGTTAATTGATAGGTCGACTTTTTGATTGACAGATTTCACATAATCATAGATTTCTGCACACTCGGGATTCATAGTGCCATCGCCAACATTACCGCACGATCTAAATCGCCATAAATTTTTGATGACTCTTGGCCCAATTTTATTTTTGATCACTTCGAGAGTTGTATGACTGTTGTTGGTAATGTCCTTATTTAAATTTTGTTCAGAGTCAAATCTTGCACACATCGGACAAGCGGCATTACAATAATTGCTTAGTTCAGCATTGATATGATTGATCCCATCAACCGTGATGTAATTGCTAGACATGTAGATAATTATTGTTTACTGTCTACGTTTCATTGCAGACTTGGCCATCTGCTTAACTTTGTCTGTGCTACCTTGATTGTCAAAATCCATTTCGGGATTGTCTTCAGATTCCTTGTCTGTTTTCACAACGATTTTTTCTTGGTTAAAATCTGCAATCATGTTCTTCAAAGTTTTACCAGTATCATACATCTGTTTGAATACATCGTAATTGAAAGCAGGATATCCTGTGTTGTTCATAATGCTTTGCACTGCATCAAAACTGATTTCTGTTGCCTGATCTTTTTCGTTAGCATCACCCTGCATGTTCAACAGTGTGTTAACCAGTGCCGACTCTAAATCTTTGTTTTGAAATTCGTAAAATCTCACGGGATTATTTCCCCGCTAGTTTACCGAGGATTCTGTTTGATGCTTCAAACACTTCTTTGGATTCTCTTTGTTCTCTGCCTTCTGGTTCTGTGCCACCTGCTTCAGCATCAGAGGTCCCAAACTCGTCTGACTCTTCATCGCTTTCGGAGTCTAGTGAGTCTAGGTCTGTGTCCATATTCATTGAGTCATCTGCGCCGATGGTATCAGTGGCAACTTCCTCTCCGGTCAAAATTCTTACACCGTTATCTAACTCTTGTCTAGTTGTTGTGAGTGTTGCCTCTGCCTGCTCAATTGCCGGCTGGATCTTTTGCATGAAAGCATCAGCCTTGTCTGCTCCCATCTCATCTCTGATTCTGTCTGCTAGTTCTAACATACCTTCTGTTTTCATTGTTGCTAGATCTTCCAAGTAACCTGTAACTTTGTCCATCATGTCCTTGGCCGCTAATATTAATTCTGATTGTTCTTCTACACCTTCTTTGGTTAACATTTTACTTACTAATTTTTTCTCATCTTGACCTAAAGTCAAGCCTTTATCTAATTTGTCTTTGGCACTAATGGCCTGTGCCGCCGCAGACTTTTCTTTTTCACCGTACTCTGTGATGGCCTGATTGACAATATCCAACATCATTTGATTTTTTTGATAAGCATCATCTTTTAATTCATGTCCAAAATGTGTGTTTTGTGTGATATTGTGTATTTTTGTTCTGATATGATTTGCTGTGTCTTCTAATTCTTCTTTTGTAAACTTGTTAAGATCCATTGTTTGGTTGAATCTTGACTCAAATTCTGATAATAATGATTCTGATGTAACTGGTTTTGTAAGTTCTAAACTCTTCATACTGTTTTATTTATTATCTAGCCTTCAAAGGTTGAATGGAAAATATCTTGTATTTTCGCTTTGTATTCGTCCGCTAGACGGTGTGCGTCCTCCAATCGCTGTTGATATATTTCTGCCTGTGCTTCGTTGTGTTCTTTTTCAGCAAGTTTAATCATGGACTTTGAACTTTGTATTTCAAACAGTTTTGAAGCAAAATGTGTGTCATACTCTATCACGTTCGCAGGTGCAGGCAAGCCTTCTGCAATGTGATGTGCCACAAGAATTGCAGTTTGTTTAAGGCTGATGTCTTCAAACAGTATCTTGGCCTCCATCATGTCTGCGATCACATACACATATCTTGTTCCTGTGTATTTTTTAGGGACAATGGCTATGTTGCCAATTAAAATACCTTTGGAAAATTGTTTGGGTAGATGACGAAAAGGCCTCTTAGCCTCTTCTCGTCGTGCGAGTTCAGCCAACTTATGCTTCAATCCATAAGCCTCTATTTGCTTTACCAGTTCTTGTTTATTTTTTGAAACCATCACGCACAAATCTTATGCGTCTATTTAAAGCATATTGCACATCGTTGTCAAGTTTTTTACGTACAAATATGGCCTTGTCTGCCAACATTTGTGCTAATTCTATCTCTTGTGGTTCTAGATCCGTTTTACGAAAAGTAGCGTCAGAGTGGTTGCGTATGAAATCTAGTTGTTCTTTGGTCACATACACTTTCACCTTGGGTGCAATTTGTATAAACATATGTTGGATTGGTAATTGTAATTATCTTAGCCAGGCATTTTCATCAGGATAACAACCACTGTTGATAGTAATCCTGCTACCACTGTGCCGGCAGTGGCAATGATAGTTTTTGTTTGACTCTTATGACCTGCTGTCATTTCTTCATTCATCTTACCTAGACGAACCTCAATCGCACTCAGTCTATCGTGTAGGCCTTTGTATCTTTCAGAACAAAGATCCACGTGTGCTTCTAGGTTAGTTTTTTCTAAATCAGTTGTACTCATATAATTTTTTATCTCATTTTTGAGGCTTCGTACCTCGAATATTAGAGCCTGTACATTTGCCTGATCCATTGCCTTTGCGAGCCTTGTGTTTTGCCTTAATCAAATACTATTTATTATGAAAACCAGCGTAGGAAAAGTATGTGTTTAATGTGTGTGCGTCGGTGGTTAAAAATGTACTGGTAGGAAATGTGGCAGTTTCTTTGCAGAAATTAACCACAGGCACCAGGTGGAAATCTTCAATCAACTGTGCCGTGGGCACAGATTCATCCCCGTAAACATTCAATTGCTCCACAAAAAATTGAAAATGCCAACTGTTCTGTTTGCCTTCGTAGGCTGACCCAAATGCTGAATTGCCTAGAGTATCGTTTATTCTCATGGGAGATTTATCCCATGTGATGTTACCTCTCATCTGGAGTAACTGTAACATGGTGTTAAAATTACTGTTTTGATTTTTAGCAATGGCCAGCGTTTCTTTGTTGTGTACAACTTCATTGGCTTTGGTTTTGAAAGGAAATGTTTTTTGTAGATTTCCGTTGTCAGTGATATCAACCAGGGTGTGGACTCTGAATTCGTACATTAGTCTTGGTACTCAACTTGGCTCCAATATTGCCAGTCAGGCTCTAGATATTCATCTAACTGTTTTTGCCTTTGTGGATTGTCTCGTAGCCATGCTTTGAGTGTTTGTACTCCTTTGTCTTCTAGTTTTTTGACGTCAGGCTTAGAATGTCTTAGTGCTCGCTCGTGCGGAATGTTGCCATAGCAAAGTAGACCATGTTTTTTTGCAAAATTAATAATTCTGTCATTGAGTCCGCTGTCACATTTGATAAGATGTTGTGGTTTGACTTCTTGCATAACATCGTGTAATCTAAGCGTGCCACGTGTGAAGTGAGGCCATTGTGTCATTATTTTTTCATTCGTCCACCAAGTGTACCATGGCATGAAATAAAACATGTCTTTGATACCGGACCACCAACGGTCTGCTGGATTTCTTATTAGTGTGAATATTTCACTTTGATCTTCGTACTTGTCAAAAGGTGGCTGTTGTAATATTATCTCAGGATTGTAATCTCGCCATAGCCAACGTTTGATGTTTCTGCCTGCACTGACATCATGGTTCAAAAAACGCATACGTTTTAGATTTGTGAATGCCTTTGGCATGTGTTCTTCTTTTGGCAGTTGATATATCCTAGGAGTTTTGTCTCGTAACTTGGAATCTGCACTAAGGATTATTTTAATGGCTTCGTCTAGATGTGTTGGCATGTGATTATTTACGCAAAGAAAAAAGGGCGAACCTAATTAAAGATCCGCCCTTTGGTAAACTACTTACCGAAGACTGAATTATTATACAGCCGCCGCAGTTAAGATACCGATGTCAGTTGCTGTTACTGTTGCACTACTGATAGTGGCTGTAACGCTACCTGCACCGTTCAACGCTCTGATGTCCGTTTGTAACGTTCCACCTGATATCAAAGTACCTAGAGAGTCTGTTCTAACTGTGTAAGTTTTCTGTGTGTTTGAATCAACTAACGGTCCTTCTGAAAGGATGTTTATGTGCTGTCCAATAACTGCTCTTACTGCCTCTAAACCTGCTGTTGCAGATCCAGATGATAAGTCGCTAGTTTCAGCAGACATGTCGTTGATAAAGTCCACAGTGAAGGAAGATGTTTCTACACCTTCTAGTTCAGTATTAGTCACATGACTAAAGTTGTTTTTGCTTATTGGCATATTAGTTTCCTCCTATTCTGCTATTATTACGCTCCAACTGAAGTGTCACCCATATCTCTATCAGCCGCTGTTGCAGATGATATAGTTGCTGTAACTTTGTCAGGTGTTAGTGCATTCAAGGCTCTAACTGCCGCCTGAATTGCCGCCACTGTCGTTGTAGAACTAATTGTATCTAAAGAGTCTCTTCTTACCATGTAAGTTTGTTCTGTGTTTGAGTTTGACAAAACGCCTTTACCCAAGATGTTAACACCTTGGTTTTGGATTGCTTCCATTGATAATTGAAGACCCGCTGTGTTTGCCGATGCAAGAGGGTGAGTAACTTCTGCGTTCATCGCTGAAATGTAATCAACAGTAATGAAGTCTACTTCAACACCATCTGCCTCGTGTGCTGTGTTTGGTGAAACAAAATTTCCGTGTCCACCTGCCGGTAATGTTCCGTCGTAAGCCATTGTTTATTCTCCTTTAACTAATGATTACAGTTCTAAGTTTTCGATCTTAGCAGTTGTGCCAGAATCGTTTAAGTCAATACTGTCGACAGTACCAAGTGCTTTTAAAGCCGCTAGTAATGTTCCAACAGATGATCCGTCTGCACCTGATTCAGTGAATGTAAAAGTTCCACCTGAACTTGCTGGTGCTCCAACGAACATGTCTGTTCCTTCGACAATATATGTTCTAGACGCATTAGTATCAAACAATGGACCAGCACCTACGATGTTACCGTATACTCTGACCGTGTTTTCGATCGCGTTCTGCGTTTCGTTTTTTGCTTGGTGATTCGCTAACTCCTCACCTGCATCAATCGTGATGAACTCTAACTCTTTACCTAGTAAAGAACTGTTGTCAGCCGCCACGAATGTTGTGTTGTTTTCAGTTGCCATTTTTAATCCTCCTTTTTCTCTGATTATAATGACCCTGACACCGCTCCGGTGTCAATTGCTATTATTTAGTGGTAATATTGGTAAATTAAGCGATATTATTAAGAAAAACTACTTTTTTTTGGCTCTTTGATGTATATTCTGGAAAAGTTTTACAAAAGTATAACCACCTTTTACAATGTCGTCCACCATGCGGATTATAGGTGAGTAGGCCTGCATAACCGGAGCAGGCACGGCCTTGCCTTGCTTGACTAGGTCAGCGGCAATTTTAGCACGTCTTACATTGCCAGCACCTGTCAACAGTCGATAACCTGTGAATTCATCAGGGGTAATTTCAGCACCAGGCACGGTTCTTTCTGCATCAATTACATTATCTAGTTCTAGTTTTTGCTTGTCAGCAAATTCTTGTGCTTTTCTTTGTAAATCCGTTCCTGACAGTTTTGCCTTTAAGGCCTGCAAAAGTCTTGTAGTGGTAACTTTTTTTCTTTTATTATCTAAAGCAGGATAGTCAGCGATGGCCCTACGAAGATTTTTGTAGTCCATGTTGGTTATGCCTAACGATCTTTCAAGACTTGTTAAAAAACCAAAAGCATTTTTGAAGTCACGAAGATATCTTCTCAAAGCCAACACAGGCACGGTCTGTCTTTGTCTTAGTGCCATAGCAACATTCTTGTTGGCTAACTTTTTAGTAATTTCAGGATCACCTGCTACCACTGCCAACATGTTGTGGAGATCATTAGATGTGGTTCTAACTCTATCAAAAGTGCCATATGTCAATGTATCTCTGGCATAATTTTGTACAAATCCTTGTGTTTGTTTGAAATTTTGCAATAGAGTCAATGTTAAAAACGCAAGGTATATACGTTCTGTGATTTCCTGAAATGTGTATCTTTGTAGATCGCTTTGCCTTCTTACAACTCTACCTTCAGATACATACTGTAAAAAAGGTGTTAACATACACATATTTATAGACTATATGCAACGAAATTTTATATTAACGGACATAATGAAGACAGGCTTTCATGTAGACCTAGAAGATTTTATCAATATGCATACGTTTCCAGATCAAACTTTTGACATGACAGGAGAGTATTATACTTTGCACAACTATGATTTAGATTCATATGATCGTAGGATAGCCATTATTGATTATAGATACACCAATAGCCGTTTGCACAACAACAGTGAATTTATTGCTGAACTAGACAAGCGTTGTAAGTTGCTACACAGTCAAGGCTTCAAATTTATAAAAGCAACTCCGTGGGAGAGTTTGGATAATGTAAACAACTATAGATGTTATCCTGAATATGACATAGATCATATCAAGTGGACTGGTGGCGTTAGTTGGTTTTGGTTTTACATGTATAGAAAACATTTACACAATAAATTGCAGTTCGATCACTCAGAAAAACATTATGACTTTTTATTTCTAAACAAAGAGGGACGTGAACATAGGAAAAAATTGTTGCGAAGTCTACCTAAGCACATTTTAGATAATAGTTTGTACAGTAATTGGCCCACAAAAAAACTTGATACAAATTATGAACTGCCTTGGTGCAAAGATTATCCTTATCGTGGCATGGATCAAGACATATACGAATTGCCATACAACCATACAAAATTTAGTTTAATATCTGAAACAAATGACAATGCCAATGAAGTGTTTATCACAGAAAAAATATGGAAGCCTATTATTGCACAACAACCTTTTGTGGTGCACGGCAACCATCTGTATCTTCAAAAAGTTAGAGAGATTGGTTTTAAAACATTTGCACAATATTTTGATGAAAGTTATGATTTGGAAATAGATCCTGACTCACGGATTAATAAGATAGTCACTTTGTGTGAGCAGTTGAGATCCATTAATTGGCAGGACCTATATCTACAAACACAATCTTTAAGACAACACAATTACGATAGATTGTTTGACACAGAATATCTGGGACGCCAAATTAATGCAACAATAAATTTATTTTTTGAATTTGTTGATCGCAGTTAAATTTCTTCTTGAGAATCCCAATCTATCAACTAATTTTACTGCTGATCCAGATTTGTCAACAGCAACAAAACCTTCTGGCTCTGTGACTTCTAATCCGTTTTCAGTCTGTTGGAAAGATCCAATTGCCATGGCTTGATTCATTTTCTGTAAAACAAATCCTTTCATTGATTGTACTTGCTTGTAGAAACTCAACATGTTTTGTAAAGGTGCTTTTAATTTGTTTAAAAACTGTGGCATTTGTTTTATTTTGTCTTGTCTTAGTTTCAAAGCCTTTTCTGCTTTTAATCCTGATATCTGTTGTTGCATTCGATCAATGTAAAATTTTTGAAATCCTTTGATAAATTGGTTGCTGTTGCCTGGTAGTTGTCCTTGTTTGACCATTGCGTTAATGTACATCTGGAAAAACGGTACAAAGTCTTGATTGGCTCCAAACAGATTACTTAGATTACGCGGAACATTGGCCAACAGTTTTTCTAGTCTATCTATCTGCGCTAAAAAATCAGCAGTCTCTTCATTTGTAAATTTAGCACTACCTGATACATCCTTATAAGTTGCATTATCAAAAAACACATCTGGTGATTTGGTAAAGCCACTTACGTCTGCGCCTCCTTGGGCGTCCATATCTTTCAAGGTATCACCAACATAGGTGGTATGGAAAATAATGCCTACCTTTGCTCTATCAATCTGTTCACCAAGTTCAGATTGTTCTGGAACAGCATATGTGATAGTGTTGGGTGTAAAGGTTAGATTAGGTTTGCCGTCAATGTTTTTTCTTGTAATGTCTTCGTCTGTGAATAATAGATCTCCTTGATACACACCTGACATACCAATCTTTTTGATATGCACTAGACATTTCAATAATTTTTGTCCTAGATCATCAGTGCCATGGTTATTGGCAATATCTTTTTTTGTGTAATTTACTTTGGCATTTTTAGCAAACACTGATTTAGTGCCTACAAAAAATTTACCATTATCAGGATTGATACCACACACCACAGCGGGTGCCCCGTCCCATTTCACTGACACACTTATTTTTTCTGAACTGGTACCTTTCAAGGTCAGTAACAGTCCTCGAAAATATTCTACAACTGCTTTGCCTCCTTCGAAGCCGTCATATAAGATGATATCTTCTATATGCTCAAGATGTGTTCTCTTGAATTCGTTGAGAATTTCTTCGACTATCATTGTTAATCCTCTTGATATTCGCCGTCTACAGTTTTGAGATTTTGTTTGATTTCTTTGTTCTCTTTAATTCTTGCTACACCTTTGGAAAATTTACTTGCATCCATGTTTTTTAATGCACTGTGAAACCGTTTTTCAAGTTTAAATGCTGTGTCTTGATCAAAGTTTTCTCTAATATACCCCATTAATCTTATAGCACTTTCTAATATATGAGATGCACGACTTTCAACCACTTCTTCTTTGTCCTTGCGAAATGAAATATTGCCTAATTCTTCTAATATACTTTTTGTGTTTCTTTGCATTTGTTGTATTTACTCTTTATCCTGTGTCAAAAAAGCAAAGTATTCGTACTCGTTGCCCTTAAACCACTCCGCATAAATCCTATCACCTGTGTCAGGATGGCAGGTTTTCACATAAAAGCCATACTTTTTTGCCCATTCATAGTTTTTATCGATAGTCCATGGATAAAACACTACGTCGTCGTTGTCCTTCCAAGGGTGTGGACCTGTTCCAGGATTTTGACGCCAATAAATTCTGTCACCTTTTTTAGTGATATCTGCTAATTTTTTGATTTGTGCTTCTACCACTTCTTCACTGCCATAGTTCAAACTGCCCAAGGCAAGGTACACATTGAATTCTGCCTTTGGTTTGTAGTCTTCCCAACTGACTAATTCATCAGCGGCATCATTGGCAGGATCAATTCCATACACTCGGTCACCCAGTTTTTCTTTGAACAGATTGTATCCACAACCTATGTCCAGTATACGGTCTTTGGGTCTGAATTGCTGTAACAGTCTCCAACCACTAAACTGAAATCTATCATAGTCAGGCATCCACTCTTTTTTGAACTGCTCTGTCTGTGTCATTATACTTTTCTATAAATGAAATATTTTCTTTGATTGGTATCGTCTCTAATGTCTAGTATTTTCAAATTAAACATTTCCGCAAGTTCAATTATAAATGGCACATTCCAAGCATAAAATTCAATCCAATCTGCTTCTGGTTTGTCATGTGCGAGTCCTGGATTGACTCTAAAGAACATTGTGCCTCCATCTGCTAGTAGATTCACACAACGTGAAACCTCTGCTATAATTTTATCTCTACTGCCAAAATTAATAGAACCCAAGCACAATATTACATCAAATTTTTTATCAGTCACATATTCTAATGTTCCAATTTCATGATCTGCAAGATTGTTGTATGGATCAATACCAATCAGATTATCGATCTTGCCTTTGAATTCGTTGTATCCACAGCCTACATCTAACACGGCGCGAGGTTTTAAACTATTCACTTCGTCTATGAGTGCTAGTCCTGAATACTTCCATTTTTTCATATCATTCTGCCAATACTTAGAAAAGTATTTGTGTAAACAGGCATCGTCTATTGCTTCAGCATATTTTTCTATACTATCGCAACGTGAAACTTTGACTCCGAAAGTTTCTTGAATGTATGGCAGAGTAATTTTAGAAATATCTTTTTGACTATGATTAATAAGTTCAGCAAATATTTTGTTATTCATGCACCTAATTATATATTAGAAATGCAAAAATGTCTAAATCTTTTTTTGAATAGATTTTGATAGTATTTCTTGAGTTTTTGCTGTGGCAACACCTGTAATTACCAACATAGGTCTTGGCTTATTACTGGCATTTGCTGTTGCGTGAGGAATATTTGGCCAATCAAATTTATGTATGTCGCCGGCTCTCCATCTGTCATATTGTTGATTTCCATATATGATAAATTGTCCTGGTTCCCAATCTTGTAACATGACCATTATTCTGATAACTTTATCTGTATCTGCATCAAGGTCATATAATTTATCAATGTGCATGTTAAGGACTTCGCCTGTAAATTGGATGTGCAATTTTGATCTTGTTTTATCTAATGCAAAGTAATCGGTCATTCGTTGTAGAGTTGGACATTTAGTAAAATCTTTCAGACCTCTGTATATGGTCATCTTAGGATCTGCTCCTGCTTTCTTTAGGTCGTTTTCTTCGGCTTCAATATCGATGTTGACGTTTTCTCTGCCAGTGCCTTCTCGCCTATTGCTCCAGTTCAATGGTTTAGCGTCATTTATCACTGTACCTAATTCAGTTTGCCAACCGCCTGTGAATCTACCTAGGTGCTCCACACAGTCAGTGTCGCAGTGCCATTTGTTAAAGTGATAGGTGCTTCTTGCTTTTGCGTCTTCCCAATTACTTGTAGACATAAACTTGGATACCTTTCTGACCGTAATTATGTATCCTACCTTTTGTGTTTGGAAATTTTATTTCGAGTAATCTACACAGATCAACGTTGTCGTTAACTCTTGTAATACGTTCGCTGTTATGTTTAATGAACTGCATTGTATCTTTGTTTTCATTTTGTATGTGTGTCCACATTTTATCAAGGTTTTCAAAATATTGATAGTTAGGATAGGTGATACCAAACTCTCCACACAGTTTCCACCACTCCAAACATTCATAGTCATTTCTGTAAACCATTACAATTGGATATCCTTTGTCTTTCAATGTGTCTAAGTTATGGGCAAACGTGTGTGACTTTACAATACGTTTTCCTTTGCCAGAGAAAGGACCATCCCAATCTTCGTTGTCAAATTCCATTCCAGGATCCCAATAGGCTCCTATGTGCATGAGATGTTTGCGTCCAGGGGTATCGGCATCGTGCCAGTAGGTTCTTTGTTCAGAATAATCTGTGTGATCTACGTCATCACTCCAGTAGATATTCTTAACCACACTACTCCACTTTGACCCTGGTGCCCCTGTAAACAAAATATACATCTACTTGGTCAACTCTTCCTTGTAGATTGCATTATATCCTAGTTGATTTTTTCCAAAGTCTGCAAGAGTCTTTAAAGCGTCTGGAGTGATAAAAGACTTCAGTGTTCGCACTGCGGCGTCACCTTCCGCACCTGTTCTCCATTCATACTTGCCCACCTTCTTTTCGATAGCGGCCACTGACTCTGGATCATTTATCATCTTGTTTAAAGCATCAACAAGTTTATCCTTGTTTGGATTGCCTTTGTTTACCCAAAATGCTTTCTGTAAGGCATCTCTCCAACTTTTAACAAGTTTGTAGGCATCGTAGAAATCACCTCTTGGTGCTGTTAACCACATCTCTTCATACAATTCCTCAAATGTTGGCTCTTGAAAGTTTGGATCTTTATCATGATTTCCTGTCTGCACATTAAGTAATCCGTGATGAAACCAAGTATATGCATCGCCTTTGCCTATCACAGGCATCACATGTTTTTTGTAGGCGGCAGGATTTTCTCTGGTAGCATTCAAGTCACCTCGTATGAATGCTAATCTTCTTTCAGATCCTTTCATTCCTTTTACCCATACAATCTTTTCATTGAAAGTCGTCACTGGATCTCCAGCAGGGCCTGTGAGCAACATCACAATGGCCATTATCTCAGGTGTCATTCCAGATCCTGATGGAAACTGAATTGGTCCATTGAGCACATCTGCATTTTTTCTTGCACCCACAATGATGTTCAAGTTCATGTGTCCTACTGATTCCCAATCAAAGTAATTGTAATCTACAGGCTC
>TARA_R100000278_G_scaffold58624_1_pt1 | contig 21453 bp, 11 predicted proteins | sample TARA_R100000278 | Tara Oceans TARA_R100000278 (sample SAMEA2620755) | marine metagenome | biome: marine biome (ENVO:00000447); feature: deep chlorophyll maximum layer (ENVO:xxxxxxxx); material: "saline water (ENVO:00002010), including plankton (ENVO:xxxxxxxx)" | depth 66 m | reverse complement strand
AACGAACCTCCAATTCACTACCAATTGTCCTACTTCCAGGGAACCTGAAGATATGGTTAAAGTTATAAGAAACGCTATAGGTCGTAAAAAACCTAAAGTATACTTAGAAAGAGTGTGGGCTAGACCTTACGAAAGAGGTGCTTTTACTTTTGGTGAAAATTATGGCGTTTGGTTAGGTATTATAGCGTCATTAAAATTAGAAAGAGTAGATGTATTGCCTAAGGTGTGGCAAGAGTTCATTGGAGGAGAAATACCTAAAGACTATACAGAACGAAAAAGATATTTTAAGAAAGTTGCTCAAGATTGGGCAGGTAATAATCACAAAGTTACATTAAAGAATGCAGACGCAATCTGTATTGGAATGTACGCATTAACGGAGGAAAAATGAGAAAAATAAAACCTACTAGAAGTTCAACAAGAAGCTATGCTTGGAAAACATTAAAAGACATAAAAGCGTATGCAAAACATATAGAAATGGATACTTTTGAAACAGGACTAACAAAGAAAGAACAAGAAAAACTAACAGAACTAAAAGAACAATTAAGTATAGTTACAGAAATTTGTAAAAGTCTATAACTAAATTCTATCTAAAGCTTCTAAAACTTCTTTATTGAAATCTCTAGGAGCTTTAGATTCTTTTTTCTTTTTATCTTTAGGAGTTAACCAAGGTCCAATTCCTGGTATTTTTTGTAAACGTTGTTTGGCTTCTCTAGTTTGACTAGTAGGAAATAATCCTAATTCTCCTTGAGTTATAACACCAAGATTAACTCCATCTCTAAATTTAGGCAAAGTAGAATATATAGTTCTATGTAGCTGAGTATTCAAAATTCTTACAAGTTCTTGCATTTTTCTTGTTCCTGATGTATCAGTCCAATCCTGATAACCAGCAAGATAAGCAGCCCAAGTTCCTTCTTCCATTTCATACAGACCAGATAGATTTCCTAAGCTAACCAAATCTGCAATAGCTGGACCACCTACAGTTCCTAATACTGGACCTTTACCGAAGAATGCTTTTTTAGCTTTTTCAGGGTCACTAGAAGCTGCGTCAACATAGTTTTGTATACGTTCATAAGTATCATTTTGTACTAAATTACCCCAATTTGCATTAGTCAAAGGAGAAACTATTGCATTAATAACAGCATACATAGAACCTAATCTATACATTCTCCATCCAGCTGCACTATTCCAATCACCAGATAACATAGCATCTTTACCATCTCTTACAATTTTTCTTTGCATATTAAAAAAGTTTAAACCATAATGTTGAAATTGTCCTAATACCGAGCCTGTGGGAGTAGTTAATATTTTAGATTTACCTGTAATGCTGTAGTCGTAATGTAAATTATTTACAATAGTATTTCCGTGATTTTCTGCACGTTTTCTTCTCCACATTTCCATTCTATATTGATATTCAGTAGCATCATTTTTTTCAAATATCTGAAAATCTCTTTCAGCATCAGGTCTTTTTAATTCTTCTACAGTTCTTCCTTTTCCTTCTCTTTTTAAATCTCTTTTTAAAGCTCTTTGAAATTCAGCCTCTAATCTAGGATTTGCATTATCAAGTTTCCATTGCATTGCGTAACCTAATTCAAAAGTATATCTACGATTAACTTTATTTTCTACTTGAGTCATTAAAAAGCCACTTTTTTCAGCTACCTTAGACATAGCTTGTCCTATTTTATCTCCTATAGTTTTATCTATTTTTAATTTATATGTACCAGTACCAGCATCGTAAACTGTATCAAAAGATAAATTACCATATATTTCCTGTATTTCTGGAAACAAAATACCATTATTAGCTAATCCGTTAGTTAATCTTTCTTGCATTTGAGCATCTTTTTTAAAAGTTCTATGTTCATTTATTCCTTTTGCTCCAAACCATATATAGTTAAACATACTTTGTGTAGCATTTCTAGCTGCACCTCTTATATTTAATCCTAATTTACTAGCAAATTGAACTGCTGTTATTCCTCTAGCAATTTGACTTGCTACAGGACTATTATTAATTTTTTCGCCATTTATTAAATTATAATGGTCTGAAACATATGATTCTAAAAAACTTAATTTTTTATCTAACGCTGTTTTCTTTCCTTGGCTATATGTATCTGTTATATTTCTCATAACATCAATGTATTTACCATTATTATACGCTACATAATTAAATCTTGTTGCGCTTCTAACGTAAGAATCTATAATTGGTATAACGTTGTAATCTATAGGACCTTCTATGTCTAATGTTTTTTTACCTAAATGTTTATTTATATACATATTTTCATTAATTACTTTTTCTAAGTTTTTAACTGTGTCATATCCTCTATTAAAATCTTTTTGATTTTTTTTAGAATTTCCATAAGCAAACAAATTTTCAGAAGCTCTTGCTAATGTTGGCATAACATCAAAACTTAATACTGGAAAATATCCATCTTTTTGTAAGTTTCCTGATTCAAATTTTTGTATAATAACATCTAAAACTCCTGTATTATTTTTATTAGTAAGTTTAGAATAATTTTCAAAGTTTTTTAACATAGCCTCATTTCTTTGTAAAGCCCATCTATAATTTCTTAAGCCTTGAACCATAATTTCAGTAGCTTTAGGTTGAATTTTATTTAAATATATTTCAGCAGCTCTTCTCAAATTTATATCTTTACCTATACTATTTTGTTCAAAATTTTTCTTACCTCCAGAAACTAATTTATGAAAATCAGATAATACTTCTCCTTCTTTACTTTTAATAAAAGGGTCTATTTCGTTTGTAAGTATTTCATTTGCTTTATCGTGATTTCTAGCTGCTCTTTGCTTATTGTAGTCAGCATATAATTTTCTTAATTTTTTTTCAGATTTAGAAAATTTTGCACCAGCGTTAGCAGAAGCTGTTGTTAGTTCAGTAATCATATTATTTAGCTGTGTATTAAAATATTGAGTATGACCTTTATATATTTCATTAGATTTTTGTACATCCCCATACCATTTACTTACAAAATCTACATCACCAAATATTTCTTGTGGAAGATATAACCATTTAGCAAACCCTCCTCTAGTTTTAGTCATTCTTCTAACTTCTCTATCCATGATTCTTCTCATAAGCTTTAATTGTTCTACAGTAGGAGCATTATTTTTTGCTCCTTTAACTGTATCATAACCTTCACTAGCTTCTTTAGTCATCTGTACAATTCGTTTCCACATACCAGTAGCATGTTCTCCGTATTGTTGTATTACAGGAAGCTTTTCAAACTCTTTAGCCATTTCTAAAAAGTTTTTTTTGTTAATTCTTTCTTGTTCAGTTTGTATACAATTTGCCATTAATCACACCATTTATTGTTTTCTTTATTTTTTCTTCTTGTCCATTCACTAGGACTATAATTGTATTTTTCTACTTTATAAGGATTCATATTATATAATTGTTGACCTACATCAAACACAGAACCACGATTAGTACCCATAACAAATATGCTATTGTCCATTTCATTCATTTTTTGTAAATCAGATAATCCATTTAAAGATATTGCTCTAGAATTTGCACCTACATTTCCTATCATACCTACAGGTATTGAGTTCATTACATGTATATTAACTGTATCTCTTATTAGTCCAGTACCAAATAATTTATGCATTTGATGATAACCACTTAATCTAGAATATTCAGCTGCATTAGGATTTAAGGCATTTATCAAATCTATTTTATTATGATTGGCTGCATAAGTAAATGGGTCAAAATAGAATCCTCCTTCATTTGACTGTTTTAATCTTTCTCCTAGAATTGAATTAGATTCAAAAGAACTAGGATGTCCAGTAGTTAAATATTTTAAATTATTTTCATAAGATTTAGACATTCCTTTTAAGAAATCTATTTGCATTTGATTTCCAAAAAATTGTGAATTATATCTTAATCCAAGTTTAATAAATTTTTCAATTCTTTTAGATTCTGGACTAGGGAAATATAAGTCTTTATATTTAATAACTCTAGTAAAATCAACTCTAGGAGTCATAATTTTTGCAACATATATATTTTGTTCTTGCATAGTTCTAAAATCAGTAGACTCTTGTCTCATTCTATTAATAAAATACTGATATATATGTGCTTCATTTACAAAAGCAATTTTTTCACCAGTACTTAATTCTGCTGTTTTTCCGTTTCTAAAAGCAGTCCAAGATTTAGCAAAATCATTTCTTGTTCCACGAGCTTTAGAACTTAAATCAGCAAAAGCTGTTCTATCCATTCCTAAGTCAGAAAAATTCATATTAGTATATTTACCAAAACCTTCTACTAAAGCTAAAGCTCTTACAACTTCATGGTCATATCCTATTTCTTCTACAACATTTTTTCCTTTTTTAGTTTCTTCTACAAATTGTTTTCTTTTTCTATCTCTAGTTTCTGAATCCATAGATTTACGATTATCTTTATAGTATTCATATTCAGCTTTTTTCATTTTATGTTCTACTATTTGATTAATAATATCTGGTCCAATTTGTATTTCTTCTTTAACTTGTTTTTTAAAATCTTCTAAACGTTCAATTTTTTCAGAAAGTTGTTTTTTCGTATAACTAGAAATAGTTTTGTTTCGTAATTTTTTTAATTCTCTAACTTTGTTTTCTAAAGCATTAACATATTCCCATTTTTCTGAACTTCGTTTAATTTCTCTACTAAAATCTCCCATCATATCTTGACTTGTTAAATAAGTATCAATTTTACCATCTAAATGTTCAGTTTTATCAACAATACTATCTCTACTATTGCGTAATTTTAATTCTCCTACGTGCAATATTTGAGCTAATAAAGTATCGTATATCATATTGGTTTTACTAAAACCTTCTCCTGTTCTATTAGATTTAATTTGAGCGTTGTCTCCAAAGCCTGCAAGTATTGTTCCTTTTTTGTATTCAATACCTAAGTCTTTAGCTATTAAATATTCAGCTTGTCTCATATTACTATTATATTCTTTAATTTGTCTCATTAAATTATTTAGACTAGGAGATTTTTGTTCTCCTTTATAAAATATATATTGAGAAGCATTTAATAAATCTGTGTAAGGTCTAATTAAACGATTAGTAATAGCTTCTTTAACTTTAATATCTATTTCACTATCTTGTTTAACAAGCATACTATCTTTTCTTTGACGAACTTGTCCATTAATTTTTTCAGTTACTGAAAATTCTCCCATTTTATACACTTCAAATAATCCATTTTCTCCAAAAAATATTCTATTATAAACGCTATTTGTATCTTTAAATACATTAGTATTAAATCCATTGTCCATGTCTACAATATGTTGATTCATATTAGCAATTTCTTGATATACTTGATTTATGTCTTTACCTTTTTTGAAATGTATATATGTATTTTCTCCTAATTTTAAGAACATACCCCCTACAGATTCACCTGGTCCATTGCTTCCCATAATGCTACCATCGCTACCATATATAGGGTCTACTATTTTTCTATATTGAGAATCTGCTTTACTTGCATTATTTAAAAACCAAGATAAATTAGTTTGAGATTTCATTGTAGTACCTAATTGTATTTTAGCTTTTTCTAATTGTCTTAAATAATCTACTTGTGTTGTTGGATTGTCCATATCTAAATTTTTCCAACTTGCGTGTATATCGCCTTTTCCTAAACCAACAGTATCTACAGAATCTCTAACTCTAGCTCTATTTACTGCATACTCTAACATTACATCATGTGGCATACTTACAAAATAATTAATTGTATCAATGTCAAAATCACCTTCTGCAGCTCTTTTTAAATCTGACTGATTTAATGCTACTACATTACCATCTTTACTGTTTTGAAATCCTTTTAACGCAACAGGCATAATACTAGAAGTTTTTGTGTGAGGCTGTCTTTCTGAAACTACATTAACTTGATAATTTTCTGGCAACAATTCAGCTAATTCACCTAATGTTTGTATTTTTTTATAATTCTTTGATAGTCCTTTTACTTCTCTTAATTCTATTAGCTTGTCATATCCAGCTTCAACTCTTTGCCAAACACTTGTGTTTTTAGGGTCAATAGGAGTGTTTCTTGCGCTATCTGGCAACAATATTTCACCAGCATCGTAAATTTTATCTCCTACTAATATAGTATCTTTTAAATTTCTTGTTCCAGTTATAGATACATCTGGAACTAAAACTGCTTGACCTCCAGGCAATTTTGGTTTTAACAAAGGTTCAACTTCATTTGTAAACCACATTTTTTCTTTTTCAAATCTTAACATATCTGGATGAATATTATTTTCAGCCATAATATCTAATAATGCAAAATCAGCACTATCTAATTCTTGAGAACCTTTTTCTTTGCTTTTTGATTTTCTCCATAGTTTAAATTGAGAAATTTGCTCTATCCATCTTCTTGGATTTGTCCAAATATCGCCTTTGTTTCTAAACTCTCCTAACTTACTTTCTCCTTCTTGTCCCCAAACATAATCAAGAAAACTTTGTTTGCTAGTAATTAATTCATTACCGTGATTTAAACCTATTGAAGCTTCATTTTTATCTGCTTTTACACTAATAATTTGCATATGTTCTGGTAAAATTGTATGCACATTGTTTCTTCCTGGTTGTGTCCCTCCAAAAAAGTCTGAAGAAGAAAATGTTGGAATTTTATAATCTCCTATTTTTTTAGAAGCCGAAGTAAATGTTATAAAATCTACATCATTGCTTTTAAAAAGTTCTGCAAATTCACTTTTTCTTGCAAAAGCTGTTTTATTAACATACATATTATCTCCTGTTCTTAAAACTATAGGTTTAATTCCACCTATACCAGGGTCTGTATGTCCAGCTAACACTTGCAATGCTTTAAATGCTCTATCGCTTACAAATGTAATTCCATTAACATTAGAAGCGTCTGCTAGTTTACCACTAGCTATATCTGATGTTAGTCTGTCAATTTCTAATTGTAAACCATTTAACATAACGTCTGCATCTTTTGAGTTTATTGTTTTATTAGCTTTAGCTACTTCTACTTCAGCCATTTTATCTGCAAGGTTTTGTATTTCTTGTTTCATAACTGAATGAAAATCAGCTATACCAAAATCTTTACCTCCATAACTCCAAGTATTATTACCACCTTCATCTCTAAGAACAACTTCTTTCCATTCTCCGTTAGCAAACCTTTTTAAATCTTTACCTACTTGTTTGTCTCCTCCAAACCAATCAGGATTTTTAGAAACAAATTCAGATATTTCTGAAACGGTTTTAGTGTCAAATCTTTTAGCTGAAATGTTATCAAAAAGTTTTAATCGTTTAAATATTTTAGCAGCTTCTTGTCCTTTGCTTTTTTGTATTCCTCCCCACCAAGCAGATTGTCCTAATATATCACCTAAAACCATATCATCTAACATTCTTTTTAAATTATTATTAGTACTTTCTGATGTTGCTCCTTCTTTGTAAACTAATTGATTTCCATCTGTAGCAAATCCAGTTTTTTCTAGTCTTTCTGCTTTTTGTTCTGAAGTTATAATTCCATCGCTTTCTAGTTTATCTAAATATTGTTTATATCTTTGGCTCATACTAAGTATAGAAGAATTAGTTTTTTCAATTAAATAACTATATTTATTACCGCCATATTGATACATAAAATATTTTGTATTTCCAAATTCAAACCCTTCTCCAAATAAATCCATTTTAGAGTTTTGAGTAGTATATTGTCCAGACAACATAGCATCTCCTACTTGTGCTCTATTGTCTCTATTCCATAAACTTTGACGAATACCTCCGTAAGTAACATTGGTTCCTTCTATAATTGCAATTTCAGTATTCTCTCCAAAAACCTTTTCTAGTCTTTCTATAACTTCAGTTTTTCTAATAGTGTCATTAGAATGAACAGTTCTATCAGGGCTTTCTGCATTAAATTTATACTTCTTAATTCTATAGCTTTTATTATTTTCGGCTAATAAATTTATCATAGTATTAGCCATTTCAGAATCAGACATTTTAGATTCTGGATTATTTTCTACAAAATCTTTCATAAAATCTTGAAGAAATCTATTCATATCTGATTTGTATTTTGTAATAAATAAATCTTGCAAATATTGTTTTCTACTTAATTGAGATTCTTGAGGAACGGCAAACTTGTCAAATTTATTATTTGCCAATACTTGTTCTATGTCTGTTTTGTTGTATTCTCCAGGGTCTATACCTTTTTGGTCTAAAAGTTCTTCATACCTTCTTTGTATAACAGATTCAGAATCTACCCATTGAGTATCAACAGTTTCTTTCATTCTTTCAAAAATACTTTGCCATTGAGTTTCGTTTAATTTTTTAAATTTATTTCCATAGAAATCATAGGCTCCCCATTCAGCAGCTAAAGCAACTACATCTATAGCGTCTTTGCTTTGCAAATTACCCTTTGTAAGAGCAGATAATATATATTTCTTAGCTTTTGCTTCATTTTCAAATACAGACCAATCTCTACCTGATTCTAAAAACTCTCTTTTTAATTCTATCAACATTCTTTTAGCTGTTTGAACCTTACTTCCATTTTGCAACATTGATATAGTGTCGCTTATATTTAATACATCTAATTCAGTTAATGCTACTTTTTCTCCAAGAGAATTTTCTAAAATACCTGTACCAGTAGATTCATCTACCATGTATTTTTTAATTTGATTTTCGTATGTTTTTATAATTTCTTGAATAGTTCTTGCTGAATTTTCTTTTACTTTTAATAAGTTTTCTACAGATTCTATAGTTTTTGCATCTGCTCCATTTTCTTTTAATGTATTAATTAGTTCTGCATCATTTTTAAATTCTAAAGGAGTTCCTTTTTTGCTTAGCTCATTAGAAATATCAAACAATTCTCTAGCCCAACTTCTTACAGTAAAAGTACCTTCTATAATAATATTTGCATCTTCTAAAAATTCAAGGGTTGAAAAATCTTCATCAGATAAAGGAACTTTTTTTCCGTCTTTATCTAAAATAAATACATCGTTTAATATTTCATTTTTCTTTGTAGCCAAAGCATGTTTTCTATGCTCACGAGACATACTTTTATCTGCATAATTTTTAAACGCTAAAATAGGCTCACTATGATTTTCTAAAGCTTTCATTATTTCTTTAGCTTCTTTCATACTAAGTTCTTTTGTAGCTCCAGCGCTAAATATTCCAGCACTTCTTTGTGTTAATCTTACAGCTTTTAAGAAATCGTTTAAATTGACTTCCATATCTTTTGCTGATTCGTTTTTATCGTTTTTAGCTTCTTTAATTTCTATTTTCATAGCTATAGAAGCATCAGCCATATCAGAACCAGTAGTTCTTAAAAGAGCTATTGCTTTAGGATTAGCTTTAATAAATGACTCTAATTGATTCATAGCAACTTCATTTACTCGATAAAATTCAGCATAATTAAAAGCACTTTGAAACCATTTATCTGAAAATTCAAATTGAGATTCTTTTCCTATACCAAAAACTTCATTAGCTCTTTGTTTAGCTAAAATAGTTTGTTTGGCAAAACTATCCCAAGCTTCTCTTCCAGGCATAGTTTCTTCACTAAATTTAATTTTTTCTTTAGCTATTTTATGAGGTCCATGTTTAGCTACAGCATTAATCATATGATTATATTGTATAACTTGCCATTGTTGAACTTCGTTAAGTTTACCTACAACTTCGCTAATTTCTATTTTTCTAAAAGTAAATACTCCGCTATCTTTATCAAATTCCCACAATTTATCAGGAACTTTTCCTTCGTTATTTAAAACATTAGCAATATTTTGAAGACTTTCTACTAAATTACTTTTAGCTTCTATAAATAAATCTGTATTTGCTTTATGATACAATTTGCTCATTTTTAAAAGACCTCTTACTCCAGGTCTAAAATTCATTTCTTTCATTTTTTCTACAAAAACTCTTTTTTGTCCTTGAGTAAGTTCTGACCAATCTTTAGGTCTTTTTCCTTCTCCCACAATAGAATCAAATTTAGAATCGGTAGCCATTCTTTGGTAAAGCATTTTCCAACCAAGCTCTCCTTCCATTTGAACTCCTCTTTTATTTTTTTCTATTGTTCTTTGTGAAACTTCTGAATCTACATCTATTCTAAACATATCATCAGCTTTTTCGTTTGCTTTCCATTCCCATAATTTTCTAAGTCCATCTAAAACTTCAGGATTACTATAACCTTCATTATTTTGGTTTATATGTTTATCGTGTCTAGCATCTTGGTATACTTGATATTGCAATTTAGCCCACATCATATTGTCTTTGGCATCCATTTTACCGCCTAAAGCTTTAATTAAACCATCAGCGTCTCTAAATCTTTCACTAAAAGAACCCATAGGTTTACGACCACCCATAAAAGTTCCTTCATATCTTTCCCAAGTTTTTGTATTGTAATCTCTATAAGTTAATTCTTTTCCATGCTTTAATAAGAATGCACCAATTAACAATGCTCTAGCTTTATCTCCCATTGTTAAATTTTCATCTAAAAATATTCCAGGACCTCCAGCCATAGTGACTCCACCAACAAACATACGAGGCATACTACCAAAACCAGCTTCTCCTCCACCTAACCAGTCTTGTTTTAATGCTTTTTTAAATTCTGACCTCCATTGATTTTTAGCTTGTCCGTGAACTTTTTGTATTACATCTCTCATTAACTTAGCAGCTAATTTTTTTTGTTCTTTAGTCCCGTTATCTAATTTATTTAAAATGCTTATTGGGTCTGGTTCGTCTAAACCTATTTTCTTTAATAGCTCAATATGTTTTTTAGAAATTGGTTGTCCAGGTTTTGCTCCACCTCTTGTTAAATAACTAGAAACAATTCTACTTAATTCTATTCCTCCTAGCTCAGTACTATGTATACCTCCTAATACGCTAAATTGTTTACCTACGGCTTGTTGACCAGCTTCTGTATTTAAATTATATCCTTTTGCGCTAGTCTTGTTCATTATTGTTTTTACTCTATCTATAACTTTTAAATTAAAAATACCCGCAGTACCTCCTTTAATACCACCAGGTATAAATCTAACAGCTCCTAAAGCGTGTCCTAGCGCTAATGCGTGAGTAGTAGTAGATAATGGGTCCCAATCATGTTGTCCAGCAACAGCGTCTATTCCGTGTATTACATTATCAACTGCTGCAAATACCATAGCTTCTTCAAACATATGGGAATAAAAAGATGCTTTTTTACCATCTCCTAATTTCTTAGCAACTAATCCAGCTAAATTAGAAACAGGTCTACCTCCACCATTTACTATTGCGCTGTTTACAATTGTATTTATTTTATTAGCGGCGTCTGCAGTAACAGTAAAACCTTTAGCTTCGGCAAATTCTCTTAAAATAGTCATTCCCTCATCATCAACTTGTTCCCAAAATGCTTTTCGTCTTGTTGCATCAGCTAAAGCGTCATCAAATCCAGCTAAAGGTTTAATTATTTTTTCATCTAAAACATGTTTTTTAAAAGCTCCAGCAATACCCAATTCAGTTACATCTTTAGCAATTACACTTCCACCTTTACTAAGATTCATATTATTGCTAAATGTGATTCCTAAATCATCACTTGCATTTGCAACATCATCTACAATAGTTTTACCTATTTTTACACCACTAGCTTTAGAAACAGCTTGAACAGTTTTACCAATAGCTGCTTTACCTAATCCAAAAGGAACTAAGAAACCAGCTGCAGTACCAATATCTCCACCCCATTTCGCAGCTTCAGATATTTTATCGTCTTCTGGTTCCCAATCTGTAAACGCACTAACTGCTCCAAAAGTAGCTGTATCAAATAAACCTTCACCAAATTCTCTTGTAAAGTCCCACATACCTGCACCTATGCCTTGATACATAGATTTTTCTTTTATTTGAGCTGGTTGAGATTGAGAATAAAAATTCATTCCACGATTTTGTGGATTTGTATTAGATTGAGCTGTATTATTAGATTGCACAATATTTCTAGTGTTTTGACTAACACCAGCTACATTGCTTTCAAATCGCTTTTTTAGTATTTCTTCTAAAGTAGGCATACTTTATTATTTATCTTTTTCTTCTTGATAGTCTGTAATATCTCCATACCAATCTCTAAAGAAGTCACCAGTTTTTCTTAAACCCCACATTAAATCTCCAGGAGCAGTTCTCATATCTGGTTCATTATCATATCTAAATACTTCAGTATCTGGATTGTATTTTGGCAAACCAAACATATCTCCTTCATATTTAAGTGCGGAGCCAGCGCCCACCAAATTAGTTATAGAGCCTAAATAAAATTCTGTTCTGTCTTTATAGTCTAAGAACTTATCCCAATTTTCACCACGTCTTTGAGATTCGTATAATTCTTCTTGTTGAGCTAACATTGCATGTTCGCTTTCTGCTATTTGTGTATTATGTTTTAATTTTTCTAAAGCGTCATCTATTGCTTTTGCTTTAGCGCTTTTATTAAATTTATCTAATTCTATTTGTCCCCTTAATTTTGCATCATTTTCTAAATTATTTCTATAATCCATAATATCTTTTATACCGCCTCTTTGTTGCAATATGGCATTATTGACTTCATTCATTCTAGTTTCAAATATAAGTTCTTTTTCACGAAAAGTCATTCCTTTATCTACTTCCCCCCAATTGCTTTTATCAAAATTTATATTGTCCATATTTAAAACATATCTACCAGTATTTCCACTCCCAGGACCAGTATCTAATTTAATTGCTAAATTTTGAGTATAACTTTCTAATAATTGTTTTGTTTCATCATCGTCAGTTGTTAAAATAGGAGAACCTTCACGTTCTTGCTTTTCTTTCAACAATTCTTCTTCTTTCTTTTTTGCAAGTAGAGCTAATTCATCAATATCTTGTTGATTCATATATTCAGCTAATTCATTAAATTTTAAATCACCTAATTGTATATCAGAATGTTCTTTGTCTAGCAGTTGAATTTGCATATCCATTTCTAATACTTCGTCAAACATTGGAGGCAATTCTCCTTTATATCTTAACATAGAGTTCATATAATCTACCATCAATTGTGAATTAGTTTTATTTTGATGATAACCTGTTAATTGACCAAATAATTCTTTAGATTGTTCTTTGGTAAATCCGTATTTATTTACATAAAGTTTGTTAAAATTTTCTAAACTATATGTAGTAGATGCATTGTCTCCAGTACCAGATGTTTCTATAATAGCATTATCTTCGTTTGTTAATTCTGGTAATATAAGACTTGTAAATATAGAATCTAATCTTGTATTTCTACCAGCAATAATAGGTTTTTGTATAGCTTTTATTTGATTGCTAAATGCTTCTGCTTTTTTTATAGCAAATTCTTGTATAGCAAGAGATTGAGCTTGTCTCTTAAAATCTAACTCTTGTCTAGCTATTTTTTGGCTTTCTCTAAATTTAAGAGTATCTAATTCAAAAGCTCTATCGTCTCTTCTTTCTTGTCTTCTATTTTCAAAAATAGAATTTAATACTGCTAATACTTCTGCTCCCTGTGCCATCTAAAAAAAGTCCCATCCTAAAGCTTCAATAGTGCTATTTGTTTTGCTAGCCATACCTATTTGAGCTCTTAGTTTTGTATCTTCTGCCCTCAACCTTGCTTTCTCTTTTAAATCAAAAGCCAATATATCGGCTTGTGTTTTGTCTAATGTTCTTAATATGTCTCTTCTAGTGTTTGTAAAATCTTGATTAACTTTTTCTAATCCTAATCTATTTTCTTCAGCAGCTTGACCGCTAAAAGCAAAACCTTGCATACCAGAACCAGCTTCGTAATTTCTATCTAATTCTTGAGCTAATGTTCTAGATTTAAAACCAGCATTTTCAAATGATGCTTGATAATCTACTTCAGAAGCTTCCATTTGTTGAGCTGTAGCTATATTTAATTCTTTTCTAGCAACTTGATTGTCAGCCAATTGAGCTTTAGCTGCTGCAATTTCAGCTTTAGATGCTTTAGCTCTATTTTTTGCTCCACCTATTGTATTTGCAACACTTAAACCAAAAGCTGCTGCTGCTACCCATCCTGGCATTAGTACACCTCCCAATATTCGTTAATTAACCCAGCTTCTAATAAAGCTTCTTTTCTTTTATTGCCTTCTTCATCTGTTTCAAACGGGTCAATAACATCTTGATTTCTATATTTTTTAAATATACTTCTATCTCCTCTTAAATCAGCCCAATCTATATTTTTAAATGGATTTGCGCTTAAAGTTTTATCATAAAATCCTTCACGCTCTCCATAAAAAGAAGTGTCTTCAAATGTTTCAAAATCTGTTATTGAGTCTAAATATTCATTTATATTGTCGTACAAAGCATAAGGAGTTTTGTCTTCAGTTAATTCAAAAGAACCATCTCCTTGCATAATCCAATTACTATTAATTTGATATGGACCTATATCATAACTTAATAATTTTCCATCATCGTCAAGATTTTTACCTATATCGTATCTTGTTTTAGATTCTGCTTTTTCAATAAAACCTTTTATATCATCCCATTGAATTCTTCTGTTGCCGTCTTCATCTGCTTTACTAACAGATTTAAACATTTTCATTAATTCTTCAGAAGCTGCTTCTTTTTGAGATTCAGTAGAAGTTTCAGCTTCGTAAATATCTTTTTGTTGATAAAACTTTTTTTGTTCATCTTCGTCAAACCAGCCATATATTTTATTTTGTTCACTTTGCATTACTTCATCTAAAACTTTCATTCTAGTAGACCATGCTTGAAAACCTTGACCTTCATAAATCATTTTTCCTACTTTATTAGCTACTTCTGGGTCCATTAAAGCACCTGCTTTATAACCTATTTTTTGAGTTCCAGACAAAGCTCTTGTTTCGTCTCCATATTTCCATCCAGAAGATAAACTTCTATCAATAGTTTCAGGGTCTAATAATTTAGCTCTTGCTTCTATTTGACCTTTTGTAAGACTTTCTCCACCTAAACTCATTTTTTCTTGAAAAATATCTTTAAATTCATTTTTACCAGATAATACGTCTAACATACTTACTTGTTCATATCTAAATTTTTCACCAGTAGCTCCTTCTAAATCTGCTACATATCCTTCAAACTCTACGTTTTCTTCTTTATTTTGATAAATATTATCTGCAAGTTTTATACCTTGAGCAAATAATTTAGCTGTGTCGTCTATAGCTTGACCTTTACGGACATAATCTTTTTGCTCTAAATCTGATATATATTCATTAGCCATAGCATCGTATATGGTTCCTTGATAATTTGCTACTGATTCTTGAGCTCTTTGTCTTGCTGATTTAACTTTAGCCATAATTCCTCACAGATTTTATAGATAATATACAGATAATATGTTTAAAATTCAACAACTTTATCCGCCTTCTTCATCCATCTGTACATTTATAGTAATTGTTCTAGTTACAGATACTGTACTACCACCGCTTGGAGTGTTAGATAGGGTAATTGTAGAAGTTCCAGAATAATAATTTGCATCTACATTATCATTAGGAAAATTTACATAAAATCTCATATACAATGTTTGCGGACTACTAGATAATGATATGCTTACACTATCGGAAACATTACTACTATTTGTAGTTCCATTTGCTATAGGACTTGTACTTACTCTAACACGCATATTTCCTACATTAGAACCTAAACCACTAAATACAGGATTACCACAAGATATTGTAGTAGTTCCATTAGTTCCATTAGTTAATACTGCTGTTTTATCAGTAGATATATCAAAACTACTTCCAGATGAACTATAGTCTGTAGAAAAACTAAAGTTACCAAATACACTAGACCATTCAGGGTCTAATGATAGCCCATAAAATTCATCCATACTATCAGGAGTTGTTAAGCTAAAAGATGCTGAAGCGCTTCTTAAATCTAATGTATCAGTTGTATTATTTCCAAGTTCGTCATTAATATCACCAAAACTTATAGGTCCTGAATTTTGTAATGTCATTTTTCAAGCTCCTCTATGCGTTTTGTTAATTCTTGTATTGTATCAACCAAATAAGGTATAATCTTTATATATGATACAGTTTTAACCTTTTCATTGTCTCCTATAAATCCAGGAGTAACATGAACTACATTAGGCAACACTTCTTCTACTTCTTGTGCTATAAACCCTACATCCTCTAAATTATCTTCTTTCCATTTATATGTACTAGGTTTTAATTGCATAACTAATTCAGAAGAATCTTTTAATCTTTCTATGTCTTTTTTAAGCCTTATATCAGATACATTTAAAAAATTACCAGATGCGCCAAATGCAGTGATATTTCCAGCTGAGACTACATCACCATCGTGTTGGACTTGAAACTTCTTTGTAGACCCATTTTTAGCCTGTATAAACACAAAATCATCTCTATCTGCTGAAACTAATCCACTTACATCTACATCTAGTCCCATTAAACATAAAGCTCCGTCTGCATAATTATCACCAGTAGCGGTATCTTTTACTATTGCTTGAAATTGATAAAGACTTGTTCCTACTCCACTAGAATTTGTAAATCTCATATTATTAGCATCTGCATGACCAGAATCTATTTGCGTATCAAATAACATTGATTGTTTAATATATTTATCAGTACTAAAATCGTTTACATAAGATTTGTTTAAACTAAATACCGTAGTTATTGGAGTTGCATTTACTGCAGTTGCTTGTAAATCATGGTCAACAATTTTAGTATAAAAATTAGTTTTAGTTGCATCTGTGCTATCTACTTTAAAAAATCTATTAGCTATAATATTATTAGTTATTTGGTCTTCAGAAGATAATCTTTTTGCATATACTACATCAGTAGAAGCAGATAAATCACTTGTTCCTCCACTCCAACTAGGAGCACTATCAGCTACAATAAAATCATTATAAGCAAAGGCTTGAGTAGAACTACCTACTTCAAATATATCTACATTAGCTCTTTTAACTGTAAGAGTAGCTTTACTACTATCGTTTGGAGATATTAATACTTGATTTTGCGCATCGTAAATCGCCGCTAATTCACCTTTTAAATATGCATTATTGCTATATAGTCCATAACCACTTAAAGCTTGACCTCCATTTATATCAGAATCTGTTATACCGCTTAATTTTCCTAAACGAACTTTGTTAGTAGCTGTTCCAGTCCAATCTGCATAACTATCAACTTCGTCTTTAATATCTATAAATGGACCATTAGCATCATCTGAAGTTAAATAAATACTCCCTTTTCTTGCTGAATTACTTGTATTTCCTATTCTAACAAATTCATCACCAGGTTCAGGGTAACTTTGATTATCAAATCCTATGTTTGTAACAGTAGCTACATTGTTAGATACTGAGCTTACTTTGTATACTAATTTTTTTATAATATCGCCACCAGAAGCTGCTGCTCCAGGTTTAACTTGTTGCATCATAATAATATCATCAGCTACGAATGGACATAAATTAGTTACAGGGTCTTCAAATGTTATTGTTCCATCGTCATCACTAGAACTTAATGAACTAGCACTTTTAACTTTTCCAACACTACTAATAAATAAATTACCATTAGTTGCTCTAACTTGTTGTATTAATAATTCTTTTACTGTTAAAGTTCCACGCAATATTAAATTGCTAAATTCTGCTGTAGACGCATTATTTACTTTCCATCCGCTTCCACCAAAACCAGAACTAAACGAACCAGAAGTTAAATCGCTACCACTTACTACTACATCACCAAATTGGACATCAGAAGTTGTTGTTAAATGTTGTCCAGTATTATATTCTAATTGTGTATCTGTAATTGTATCATTTGCTATTTTAGCTCCAGTAACAGCAAGATTATTTATCATAGAAGTTTCTACTGCACTAGATTGTATAGTTGCAGTTAATGTGCCATTTCCAAGAGAAGATAAGGTAACATTTCCTCCCAAGTCTCCACCTAACGTAATAACTGGAGATTTATTAATAGTTACTCCACTTGCTATGTCTCCACCATTAATATCTATATTAGAAAAAGATGGTTGTCCTGAAAAAGTATGATTAGCTGTAATAGTTCTAGGAGCTATATTATGTACATACTGAGTATGGTCATCATCATCTAAGTTTAATAACAAGTTATGATTTCCACCTCCACCGCTTGGAACAACAGCAGAAACTCCTCCGACTATTCTAACTCTAGTGCTTCCTTGTTGGGCTGTTCTTTGGACATCAGTACCCGTAAATAAATTTATCCATTCCCCGTCTTCTTTAATATAGCTTTCAGTAATATTGTTTCGTTTTACATATACAATATCCCCATCTCTACCGCTATCATTGTCAGGAATATCTTCTCTAAATTTAGGTTTAGATTGAGCTAAATGTCTAAGTTGTCTTTCTCTACTTGACACTTTTAGTCCTATATACTATAGTTATATCGTTAATTTGTATATCACTAACAACACTTTGACTAGAAACTTCTTCTAATCTTACAGCAAAAGACTTTACGTTATTGGCATTACCATCTGTTAACATTTCTATTTCAGTCCATGTATTCCCTGGTCCTGCAATATTAGTTATATTGTTTCCGCTAGTATCTTTAAATACTCCACTAAAAGCTCCACCATCAACTGAAAATTTAGGAACAATATTAGTAGGATTACTTCCTTTTAAAGTAATATATACTTTAGTTACTTTTTTGTTGGCTTGTGTTCCAAAATTATGATTTTTTGTCTCTATAGCAAAAGGAGTAATTGCTCTAGTAGGAGAAGGATTCCATGGAGATATAGTAGTTGCTCCCGTATTGCTTTCATATCCAAAAGCTAATCTACCATCCCAAATATTTACAAAATTAGTTTTTTCTTTATTTTCAGTTCTTCCACCGCCTTCTACCCAAGACGTTGTAATCATATCATAAACCATCACATCATCACCATTTGTTACATCTTGAAACAATACTAATTGTTTTTCAGCTGGAGAATAACCTATCATAGTTTCATTAGAGTCGTTGTAAAAAGCATCCCATTTTTCTTGTGATATAACTTTTACTCCAGATTTTATAAATAAATCAGTTACAGTTTCTCCATTATAAAAATAAACTCCATTATTGTTGCACCAAGCAATACCAAAATCTGTTTCACAAACTTGATTAGGATTAGAGACTCCTTTATATTTGTGAGTAGCTTCTAAATATTCTGCTTGTCCACTTACATTAATAATATGCAAAGTGTTTTGTTTGAATTGCAACAACCTATCAGCGTATCCTATTAATCTTACAATTTCTTCTCCATCGCCAACAGCTACGTCAATTCTTCTATCCATAGTAAAGACATCAAATTTATTAGATTTAGATTTAAAAATACTATCAGTAAAAATATGAGAAGTATTGTCTTTGTCTACAATTTTTACATTACCAACATAAGCTCTTCTATTAATTAAAGCGCTTGTTTTCCATTGAATCTTTTTTATTAAATTAACATCAACGTATTTTCTATTTTGCACAGGGGGGAATATAAATAAATTACCCAAATGGTATTTCCCTGGATTCATTAATGCTGTTCTTTTTGACATTACAACTCCCTCACTATATATTTAGAATTAGCTAATCCTATTGATTGGTGTTTGTCCATTATAATTTTTCTATTTCTTACCCATAAATTATCAAATAGTTTTTTAGCTCCTTCTATTTTTGGATTATGTTCTGAATAAAAATATCTTGGAACTATCATATCTTTTATTTTAAAAATTTCAGGACCATCTAAATTTAACAATTCTTTTATTGACGGAAAAATATGAACATCAATATGCTTTCCATCTTCAGCTATTTGATTGTGGAATATAGATAAAACTTTTTCCCAGTCTCCTGTTATGTATTTACTTGGAGGAAGTATTTGCATATCATAATCTTTAAAATCTTTTTCATTCCTAACCCAACTACCAGCTGCGTAATATTTAAATCTGGGGAATGATTGTTTAGCTTTTTCAACTAATTTTAATACATCTTTAGCCATAAGGATTTCCTCCACCGCTTCTACCATCTGATTCTTCGTATGTAGGAGGAGGTTCAGTTCCTACATCTGTTACTGTAATAGTTACTTTATCACTAGCGGCTATTACAGATAAATTTTCGTCTAATAATTCTACCATAAATTCTCTTGTTCCAGCTCCCCCAGTATTAATAGGTATATTATAATCTTCTGAAGCGTCATCTAAAGGAATACCATTTGGATGATTAGAAGTTGCATTTAAATATACTGGAGATATAAAACCTCCCCAAGCTCTTAAAAATCCTTTTCTTCCAACAAATCCAGGTGTAGCATTGTTTGTAACAGTTACTTTTAATAAAGCATTTTGATATGAAGCCACTTCACCTGCTGGAACAGTTATTCCGTTTACATCTTCGCCTACCAAAGTTCCACTATCATCTTCTTTGTGTAAATTTAAATTATTTCCACTTTTTATATTAATACTTCCAGAAAATATACCATAAGTAGGGTGGTCTGTTGTATTGTATTCACCCCAATAATATTTATCTCCTTCTAACAAATCAGTATATTGTAATAACACCCAATCGTCATCAGCGTCTCTTCTAAAATACCAATTAATTCCTATTATTCTATCATCCATTAAAGGGTGGGCTGAATTATCTGATAATTGAGTAAAATTTGTACCACTCCAAGTTTGGTCTCCTAAAGATACATATACTTGAAACGATACTTGATTGTCGTAAAAATTAATACCTTGAGATATAACGCTCATAGGACCTTCTTGTTTCCCTTTAAACATTGGAGTTGCTGCAAACTGAAAATTTCCATTCCAATCACCATCATCGTTTTTCCAATACGCTAAACATATATGTCCATTAGTTCCTAAAGTAACATCAGTTATATTGTTTGTTCCTGGATTAGCAGAACCAGCATCAAAGGTTGTTAAAGTTACAGATAAGTCATCAAAACTTTTTAATTGTTGAGCTGTATTAACCCATTCGTTAATAGTCAAATAATCAGTTTTATTTGAATCATATTGAAATAATTTACTATCTACAAAACCTCTCCACATTGTATCTCTTGTAAAAGTACTATCTGAAACTCTTAAAGCTCCATCTCCTACAAAATAATTAGGTTTTGCTCCAGTTCCTAAAGTAAAATTATGAAAATTAGAAGCTCCTTTAGTTTTTAAATATACTTTACCATCAGTTTTATGAAAATATGTTAACCAATCTTGAGTTCCAAGACTTCCATCGTATTGGTGGTCCGTAGAATAATAAAACAATCCATATCCTTTTTCTATATCGTATGATTGTTGAGATTCTATTGGAGTTGCATGAGTATTTCCTAAACCTACTATTCTTCCAATTTTAGAACAATTTATTCCAGTAGCGCTAACTAACTCTATTTCTTGTATATCTTTAGGGTCAGCATTGTCATTTATTCCTCCGTGAAAAGCTACTATATTTAATTCTTTTTTAGGCACTTTTCTTTACCTTCTCAAAACTGCGCATTCCACCAAGACCGAGCATTCCGAGAAGTACTGTTGTAAGAGTTCCCATATCAAAGGTTGGTAATGCAACTTCATTTCCTAAACTATACATAATAAATGTAAGTAAAGGTTGCAATATAAAGTGA
>TARA_R100000278_G_scaffold88081_1_pt1 | contig 22193 bp, 26 predicted proteins | sample TARA_R100000278 | Tara Oceans TARA_R100000278 (sample SAMEA2620755) | marine metagenome | biome: marine biome (ENVO:00000447); feature: deep chlorophyll maximum layer (ENVO:xxxxxxxx); material: "saline water (ENVO:00002010), including plankton (ENVO:xxxxxxxx)" | depth 66 m | reverse complement strand
TAACCTTTGATACTTTTGCCATTATTCCATCTCTCTTTCTGCATTCCTTAGCCATGCTATATTTTTTGTTTTTAGAAATTTAATATACAAATCAAATACCCTTGGTGACACAGACTTAAACTCCCATGCCTTCTTACCTATCTTAGATAGAAATTTATTAGATGTTCCTTCAGAAAACATACCGATAGGATTATATATTTTACCATGAGATCCTAGCTTAATAAAATATCTAGTATTATCATCTATAGTAATACTTTTTGCTAGTACATCTTTAGTACCGTCTTTTAGTTTAGGAAAATTGTTTTCGTCCAGATATTCATGTTCACCAAATATCGTATAGTATTCATAGTGTTTGTTTTCAGGTTGGCTTTCTTTTATTTGTCTTATACTCATATTATTTTGGCCAAATAGTTTTTGGACCCCTTTCTATTCTTGACATACCATCAGGCAAGGCTGTGTTTGGATCTTCCTTACCTTTATAATCATAATGCTTTCTCTGCAACTCTGCTTTATAGTCGTCACTAAATCTTTCTGTATTTCTTTGTGCTAAGTCTCCTAATGTCTTTAACTCAGAATCACTTTTTTTTACAGAACTATTTAATGTCAGCATGTCTCCGTAATCTCTTGAACAAGACACTTGGCATGCTGGACATTTTGCTGTTTCTTTATAATTAGTGATTGTAGCAAATAAATCAAAAGAATTATTGCAACTCTCACAGAAATATGTATATGTCGGCATATTTTTTCCTCAGTTACTTTATTGTATAACTTAGAAATCAATTTGCAAGCATATTTTGTATTAAAGCCTGTGGACTATCTCTGCTATTATCGGGTTTCTAACGATATCAGATATTTCTAGTTGAGAAAAACCAACACCATTAGCCCCTTGCAGCCTTTCTATTATGCTACCAAAACCTCCCTTTTGGGCAGTATGTAGGTCTGATTGATCTAAATCACCAGTTAAAACCATTTTACTATTCATACCAATTCTAGTTAGTAACATTTTTAATTGGTCGTAAGAAGCATTTTGGCACTCGTCTGCTACGATAAACGCATCATGAAAACTTCTACCTCTCATTAAGCCTAAAGGAACAATTTCTATTTGTCTACCAGACTTAAGTTTATGGAAATGTTCCATTTTTAAAAAGTGATTTACCTCATCAAATAATGGTAATAGATATGGGTGTAGTTTTTCTTCTGCACTACCCGGTAAAAAACCTAGTTTTTCTCCAGCCTCTACAACAGGTCTAGTGATAACTATTTTTTTAACTTTAAAATCTAAAAGATATTCTAAAGCCATACCAACAGCAATATGTGTTTTACCACTACCAGGAACACCCTGACAGAAAGTAATAGTATTTTCTGCTACGGTTCTAATGTATTCTTTTTGATTTATAGATCTAGGTTTGAGTCTATTTTTAAAACCAACTATATGTTCTTCAGGGGCTAGCCTGTCGGCAGCCTTTTTAATTTTTCGCTTTCTCAAAGTTGTACCTCTCTAGGGGAGTAGGACTAAATCAGACATGCGCCACCAGCACAGCTAATTTCTTCTATCCCCGTGGTATTATCCTCTGTTTCCAAAAGCTGTGTATAATCAACTTTACTGAAACTGTTAAACAAATCTGTATACCTTTTCCAATTATATACATCCTTCATACAGTATGTTAAACGCTTTAAGTCATCATCAAAATATTTTTTAGCAAATCTTTGCATTTTCATTGCAAATAATTTTTTATCATCAGTGTCTTTGTCAGATGCTTGTTCTAAAGTCATATAGTCACATGCAGCCCATAGATTATTATCAAAAGCATTCAGACCTAACTCAATTAAACCAGAACACCATAGCGAAGCATCGCCATATTCTTTGGCTATCTCTTTGGGAGTATAGACTGTTGTAAACGGGGCTTGAGGATAATCTTTATCACCGCTTTGTGGTATAAGACTAATCCCTGCAAAAAACTTTCTATTATTGTAAATAAATTTTGTGACAGATTCCCATTCTTCAGGATGTACAGTTACCGTGTTGCTTACATTATGACTTAAGAAGTCTTGAGTACACAAAGATCTGTTTTTGCCAGAGTGAACCCAGTTTTTTTGAGCGTCTTTAACTACACCCAACATTTCTACAGCAGGCAGCTGGTTCTTAAGTTTTGATCCATCTGGAACCTCTATAGGAAACTTAACTACTTCGTCTGTATCGTTAGCAGACCAAGATGATTTCTCACAAGCCTGTGGGTTGTAGCTTTTAAAATGCTGAAAGGGTGCTTCTAAAGTATTAGCCTGTACATGCCTAATATATCTTTTAGCATGGTGGGGATGAATACCAGAACTTGTACCAAGCATACTACTGCTAGTACCCTCTGGCTTTAAGCATGTAACTCTTGCTGCTTGATTAATACCAATTTGTTTAGCTAATGCTTTGTTGGTGTCAACAGCAATTTTTGCACCTTTCTTTAAAACTTTTTCTGTTAATACTAATTCATGTTTTTCCATAATACCTGTTAGAGAAACGCCAAGCAAAGCCTCTCTATCAAAGATATCTTTACTAGTCTTTCCTAAATAATCTAAGCGAGTAAAACCAGCCTGCAAAGTACCAATAATTGCAGCAGCCTTACATCTCTCATAAAAATCTTCTTCATCAGATAAAGAAGAACAATTTATTGTTGATAGATTGCATCCTTGCCATCCAGATTTACCAGATTTTTCGTCTACAGGCCACATGCCTACTTCTACACAAGGATTAAAAGTCATCTCCGTAGAGTCGCTCCAAATAAAACCCGGTTCACCAAATTCTTTGACAGACTCCATTAATGTTTTAAATTGTTCATATGTAGTATTATCTTTTAATAATAATGCTGAGTTATTACTTCTTGCTCTTTGTGGATTATCTACATACCAGTTGCCAGTTTTAGCTTTTGCCATATCTTCATCATCTGGGCTGAATAAAGCAAGAGATGCGCTTCTGCGAACACCACCTGATAGCACAGCATCACTGCTATGCATAATAATATCATAAGCATCAATTGGTCTAAGTTTTTTTTGTCCATCTTTAACACATTTATCTAGCAGTTCTCTAATTTTTTCAAGACCATTTTGCAAGGGCTCGAATCCCGGTGCCTTACCAACTCCGGATGATAGTGTGGCTCCCTTTTCTCTAATATTGCTATAGTCAAAAACAATGTATTGATCTTTATATTCTTTGAATTTATTTTCAGCAGGCTTTACAAAATAAGAACTTAGCAATACACCTAAAGCATCTGCCCAACCTTCAATACTATCTTCTATAATATATTTACACCCTTTTTTGGGTTTCTTTTTCTGAGATAGACTAGGCAATTTGGCTACATGATGTTTTTGAACACTGAATCCTGTACCACTACCACAAAGCAATAACCAGAAACATTCTTGGAAAAATCTTAATCTGTCACAATATGCACTGGTGCAATTATATATCTTTGCATGACGCTTTAAAATGGGCTCTCCACCAAATTGTAAAGCTCTTTGACTACCCAGTACTTTCTTTTTAAACATGAGGTCGTAAGCCCAATCTATTTGCTCAGAGATGTCTTTCTCAGCATATTGGGTATGCATCATGCCTTTGACACGATCAACAGCTTCTTTCCATGTTTCTCTGCGGTTCTTATCCTCTAACCATCTAGCGTATTTGGAGACGAAAGTATAGTTTTGAAGTTCTTGAAGCGCAGACATATCTTCTCCTTAGAATAACTTAGGGTACAAGGATGGCGATAAGAAGAAATATTATAAATGCCATCAGCTGTGTAATTGATAAAAACTTTTTGACTCATGGTAATATTATAGTACACCGGACAGATTCCGCAACCAAGAAACATTTGGTTTTATTTTTATAATTTCCATCTTACTCTGTTTAACAAAAAGGTCAAATTTATTTTGTTCTTTTTCGTCGAATAATTTTGTTCCATGTCCATCCCACATTATTACTTTTTTTATTCCTTCTTGGTGTAGAGCCAAAATACAATCATTGCAACACTGACCTGTAACGTATGCGATACCGTTGTCTGGACGAACAACACAATTAGACAAAGCATTTCGTTCAGCATGAATCATCCAATCATATTTTTCTGGGCGTGTTGTTGGTAGTGTGGCGTCATCCATACCTTTAGGAAAACCGTTGTACCCTACACCCAGTATTCTATTGTGTTGATCCGTAATAACACAACCATGCTGCGTATGAATATCATGACTACGTTGTGATGCAACCTTAGCTAACCCTAAAAAATAATCTGTCCAATCTGGTCTCATCTTATCTCCTTAAATTTTAAAATTCATATCTTAATATTTTATATTCATTTCTAAAACAATCAATAGAATCTAATTGTTTTTTTAAATCAGCTGTGTAATATGTGCGATAATCCCTTTTTCTTTTACTGTCGTTAATTTTCTTAATCGTCTTTAATTCTTCTGAAGCATCAGGAATTATAGTTTCGATAATGTTTGAAATGTCTTTGTTAAAATTTTCAAATCTGCCAACATAATCAAAAAATGGTTTACCATCAATTAACAACCTATCATATTGCATGCGCCAGGGTTTAGCAAAAAAATCAATGGCAAATTTATTGAAAGGTACGTTTGCCTGTTCTTCTAAATGTTTTAGGTGGGGTGATTCATATAAATTGCATTCAGGGGTATTTGCTACACTACGTCTCCATTCATACGAAGAAACAATTCTATCCCAAGGGTTACGAATAAAAACAAACTTATAATATTCATCCCAATTCCATCCCATAAGATCAAAATATGCTTTGACAGTAATGGGTTCTGAATGTTGGGGCAATGCTCCGCTCATTATGTGTTTGTGGTCATTCCAAATATTTATACAAACAGTGGGTCCCCAATGACCTATTGTATCAACACAAAACTCTTTATGTTTTCTAAAATGGTGAACAATAGCGGTCCCGCCAGTTTTTTCAAAATGTATAAATATATATTTTTTTCTATGAGATATAATCATTTAATCGCCATATTTATATTGAAAATATTTTATGTCTTTTTCGTATTTTTCTGCAATAATAGCTTTTGTTCTATTATCAAAATATTCTGTGTAATGTTTTCTTTGACTATTTTTATTAATATGCTTTAGTTGTGATATTTCGCAAGATAAACTTAAATCATTACATACTTTTATAATGTCTGTTTTTAAATTTTCAAATCTAATAAAATAATCGTATTTCAAATTTTCAATATCGTAAACTTTACAAAGTGGCACAGGATATGGGGTTACTTCAACAAATTTATCGAAAGGCAAAAAGGATAATTCGTGACGACGCAAAAGTGTTTTGTATGATTTATATTGTTTTTGCTCGTCTGTAATTTCATGAAATGTTTTAGCCTGTTGCTTAAGAAAGAAATATAAAGAAACCATTCTGTCCCAAGGATTTCTAATACAACCGAAAGTATAATAATCATTCCAACTATGTTGGTGTTGTTGCAATAGTTTATTGATTTTTTTTGCTACAGTATGACTATACGACTCAGAATGACTATCTGGTAGACATTTTCCTCTCCAGCCTATAAAATCATTATCGCCTTGGCAAAATGGCTCAAATAATACTTCTACTGAAGTACCTGCGACTTTGCCTGCTTTTACATATATAAATTTACAGCTGTTTGATATAAGCATTTAGTATTTATAATTATTTAATTCGAATTCGTGCCAGCTAATAAATCTATTACAATTCTTTTTAAGATAATAATCTTCTATGTCTGTAGGACAAATCAATCTTACAAATTCATCATCTTGAAATTTATTGCAATAGTAGTACGTTAATTTGTCAGACTCTATTTTATCTTTTGTTCTGATTTTAGAATCGTGTGGTGTCGTATTGTGCATGTGTTGTATTTTTATACTATAACATGGATTCCAACAATCATATTCCTTTGATTTATATAACAAATAAGTAAGTACCGTATCAGAATAATATGTACCTACAATGATATCTTTTTCTAATTTTTCAAAATCACTAATCATTGGACTGCAAAAAATCCAAGCGTCGTGAGAACATATAGCTTCTTTATTTTTGTTTTGGGCTATTTTATCACCCTCATGTCTAGTGATAGCAAAAAAATCACGAGGTCCTAAATTTCTAATTTTAGCAAGATCATCATTAAATGATATGTCGTTGTTTGCTACTATACATTGTTTATTTAATACTTTGGTGTTTATATAGCTAAATATTTCTTTAAAAGACATCCTGCTATCTGTATTGATAACTATAATTTTATCAGCATATTGTTTTGATATATTTTCAAATTCTGGAAAATCTTTATAGTCTTCTAAAAAAACATGAATATGATCTATATACTTGTTATCACAATTTAGTTTGAGACATTCCAAGATTTCGTTTCTTCTTGGTTCGTAATTGTCTCTATAAAGATTAATTACTAACTCAAAATTCTTTGTTCCAAATTTTTTAGAAAAATAATCTAGTGTGCTAGGTGTGTCAGGGTCTTTTCTATTGATACTTCTAACTTGATTACTATGTGGATTATGATATACTGGAACGTGATTTTTAACAAACTCTATATGCTTTCTAACTCCACCAGTTTTTTCAAGACGTTCGAACATTTCACAGTCTTCTCTACCATAGTTGTCTATATCCTCATTGTATAATCCAGCTTTTAATAATAAAGACTTATGACAACATAAAATTCCATTAAGATTTTCTATAAATCCTAAATTATTATCTAGATGTTTTTGTCTCCAATCACCTGCAACAAATTCATTATCCTTGATATCAATTAAACTAGCTAGAGGTAAATATGGATTTAGTATATAGTCCACATCCATTTTTAGAATTTTCTCATGCGTGGCTTCTTTAATGGCCAGATTGATAGGTTTGCTTGCATTATAATGAAGCTGTCCGTCTACTCGGATTACTTTAATTCTTGGATCTATATTTTCAAAATATTTAATTGGTTTTACAGACGACCAATCGATGATAATAATTTGTTTTATTTGCTCGTGCAATAACCATGATCTTACACTTATGTTAAGCATATCTGCCCTGTCTTGACAGCTTACAACCACAGATATAGGTTCATTTAAAATATCTTTATCGAATTGCTCATATTTTTTAATAGGATTTATCTCATGCGCCAGCCAACCCATTTGTTTACCGTATGTCATAAAGTGAAAATACAAACGTTTTTTTTCACTAATAAAATTTTCTCTACAATGAGGCTGATAAAAATCTTTCAATTCAGCATATCTTTGACTATAAAAAACCTCATCAAAGTCTTCATGAACATTATTTTTTTCATAAAATTCTTCTATAGATATATCACTCATAATGTATTAATCCTACAAGGCACATCAAAAATTTTACTAATCCAGTAGACAAAACCAGACCCCCAATTATAAACACTGTAAGACGTATTATTTTTGCTTTGGGAAAGAATCTTTACATCTAATGCTGTATACATTAGCTTTTCGTCTTCTATGTCTGTATTTTCAAAATCTGTTAGTGTGAGTGTTGATGGTGCATAAGATGTGTGGGTGCTTTTATGATGTACAATATGTATATTGGGGTTTTTGTTAATCTTAGTTATGTATGATTTTAGATCATTGCAGTCTGACATAATAATAAGATTTTTACACTTGTGTTCTTTTAGATATTTAGTTGCCATACTATAATAGTGATCGTAGTCGTGTTCGTGTTTGTCATAGTTTTTATTTTGTTTAATAAAATCTGGCAGCTTAGATATTTCTTGATCTAAATTAGTTACACTTTGTCTATCGCCAAGACGGAAATGTAACACATGATAATCTGATATATTAAGATTGTTATATAATTGTTCTATGCTTTTATGGAAATATATATGTTCTTTAAAATATTCTCTACATTTATTGCTTAATTGGTAATCTTGTAAAAAACATTTGGCGTTATTTTCATAGTAAGGAACAATCAAAACATCGTGGTAAAAAGAAGATATAGATGGTTGTGTGCAAGTGCTTATAATTTGATTCAAAGTTTTTTTCATGTGCAATGACCAATTGGCTGTTGCTCTATTTTCTTCAGCCTTGCTTTCTAAATCTATGGCGTATTTAGGCGATTTGGGACATGTTGTTAAAATAAACCTACCGATAGGGTGCTGTTTAAAATCAAGGCTTACAGGAACACCCAGCGTTTCATACAAATGAATAGAGCCTCTTAAAAAATCACCTATACCACCACTAAATTTTTTTGTATAACAATTGGTGACAGACTTGAGATATTTCGTATCTATAGGATATATATCAGATAGTTCAAAATCAGAAAGATTATAATCATTTTTATATAATTGTAATATAAAATTATACAGTATATCTAACTTGGCTTTTTGACAAACCACTAGTATAGATTTAACAACCCATTTATCTAGCTTTGTTTTTTTATTACAATAATCATACTCTAAAAAATATTTAGCAAACGGGTGTGGATCGCCTGTTTCTAAAAAATCATTTAGTATTTTCTGATGATTTGGCATTTTGTTCTTCAATCCACTTATATGTTTTATATAGTCCATTCATAAGTGTCATGGATGGTTGCCAGCCCAAGTTTTCCTGTAACAACTTGTTATCTGAGTTTCGACCGTTAACACCCATCGGCCCGTCTACATTTTGATATTTAACATCTTTGCCAGAAATTTCTATAATCATTTCTGCAAATTCATTAATACTAACCATTTCCTCACTACCAATGTTGACAGGGCCAGAGAAATCTGATCTCATCAATCGCAGAGTGCCTTCTACACATTCATCAATATAAAGAAAAGATCGGGTTTGCTTACCTGTTCCCCAAATATCAATAATCCCACCTTCTTCTGCTCTAATGACTTTTCTACACAGTGCAGCGGGAGCTTTCTCTCTGCCTCCATCCCAAGTGCCTTCTGGACCAAATATATTATGATACCTAGCAATACTTACGTCTAATCCATGATTTCTTTGCAAGGCTAAATAAAATCTTTCACTAAATAATTTTTCCCATCCATATTCACTGTCTGGTGCGGCTGGATATGCGGAATCCTCGCTACATTTTGGATTATCAGGATCTTCTTGATTGTATGCAGGATACATGCAAGCGCTGCTACTATAAAATAATTTACCCACCTTTTTACCAACGGCGATAGATCCTATATTAAGATTGATCTGTGCAGAATTGTGCATAATACTTGCATCATTTTCTCCAGTAAAAATATATCCGGCACCACCCATGTCTGCTGCCAATTGATATACCTCATCAAAAGCTTGATTGTTGCCTACAGTCATTGCATGTTCAGCATTTCTAAAATTACATAAGTCACCGATTAGAAAGTCGTCTGCTTCTGTTTTAGAAAATTCCGGAAATTTTACATCAGCACCCCTAACCCAGTAACCATCTGCCTTTAATCTTTTAACAAGGTGTGATCCTATAAAACCACCTGCTCCACATACTAATGCTGTTTTCATTGAAAAAACCTTTCACTGTTAATATTCTTATCGTCTATAAATAAATCGTATACAGGTTTACCAAGATGTAATTCATGGTATTTAACAAGCCACTTGTTTAATTGTTGTTCTGTTAACTTACGCCAATCTATACCTGTGGTAGTGCCACGAGCAGTCCAATATATTATAGTGTGTCCTTTGTTGTACAAATCATTGATTTTTGCTATTCTATCATACAGAGGTTTGGATTTGTTGTAATCTCTGTCATCAGGAGTTGCACAAATAGTTTCGTCTATATCTACATATATGATCATAATTTATTATAACACATAGTTAGAGTGTCCGCCATCAAAATTAATAGTTACTCCAGTTAAATATTTAATATTATTATCTATAATAGATTTAACGAAAAGACCAATTTCATCAACATGACCAACTCTTTTCATTGGAAGGGTTTTGCCTAAAGCTTCAACATCATCCACAAGTCCTCTTAGCCTATCTGTATCTATAGGTCCAGGAGCAATATTAATACAACTAATATTATTTTGTGCATATTGTTTGGTTAACGATTTAAGAATGCTTGTAAAAGCTATTCGATAAGAATTAGACAGAATAAGTTTTGGGTCTGGTTCTTTAATATTAAAAGAAGATATAAGAAAAATATATCCGTTGTTGTTTATTTTTAAATTTTGCAAGATATAAACAAAACTATAGAACAATTGATAGTAATATTGGAGCCATTCATTTTCTGTAATATCATAAAAGTTCTTAGCTGGTGGGCCTGCTGTATTTAAAACCAACACATCGGTTTCTTTATGCTCTTTAACAAAGTCTTGTACATTTTCTATATTAGAAGTATCCAAAGATTTAGATGAAGTAATTACTATTTCAGAACTAATAGAGCTAAGTTGATCTGCTATACCTTTACCTATGCCCCGAGATCCAGCTAAAATAATAGATTTCATATTGTAAGATTCTCCTCATCTATTTTGTTGGTCATCTTAAGTTTAATTTCAGTACCTAGAGCTGTATTCATACATAATATGTTGTCTACAACCTTAGAGATACTATTTATATTTATAGCGTGATGTTCGTCTGGATGTTTAGGTGCTGTATTGCCTTTAACGTAAATAAAATAATCTGAAGGCTCCATAGCGACAGATGTATATATGACATTTATATTTTCACAATGATTTCCGAATGCTATAGGTGTTTTGCATATTCTTTTTAAATAATTTATAGCTTTTAGGTTGGTGTCTGAAATATAGTAGCTAAGTTGCGTATGTATTAGGGTAATTAGATTTTTAAACGGATGGTTTTGATATCTGTTACATAAGTCCTTAATCTCTTCTATATTACTCATGCCTGTTGATATGTATACTGGCTTATGGCAATCCAATATTTTGTCTATAAAATCGTAGTTTGATAAATCCCAGCTTAACACTTTATAAAAATCCGCACCTAATTCATTAAATTTATCCAACAAGGTGTGATCAGCTAGTGCAATGCCAGCTTTTTTGTTTTTGCTTTGTATTCTATTAATAATTTTTTTATATGCATCAATAGGAAGTGGTCTAAAATTATCTCTATTATTAAGCTTTTTATAAAAGTCTGGTTCTCTAATCTGATAAGTAATAGCGTCACATTGTGTGGATAGAAGTATATCTAAATAATAATCTGAATATTCTTCAGATCCCAAATGATTTAATCCTATCTCGCAAACAATCATTTTATCCTCTGATCTGTTTATTGTATTCCTTGGTTGTTGATAGTAGATCACAATTTACATTATGTTTGTTGCATATATCTATCATACCTGACAGTTCTTTGGGTAGACACTTACCGCCAAAACCTCTTAAGCCATCTGGCCCAGGAACTTGCCAGTGTACTGTTCCTACTCTTGGGTCTATGTCTTGCATATGTTGAGACATTTTATTATAGTCTATATTAAGACTTTTACAAATGTCGTACAAAACATTAGCAAAAGATACTTTAATTCCAAAAAAGGTATTGGTCGCATATTTGACCATTTCAGCAATAGATGTCTCTGTTACAAAGTATTTACAATTGGGATCAGGCCAAGCAGCACGATGATACTCTACAAGATATTCTGCTGTCTTATCATCCTCGACACCTATTACATGACTAGTGGCGTTGGCGACATCTTCGTATGCTGTTCTTTCTGTTAGAAACTCCGGATTAAATACAATATTACATTTCTCATATTTTTTTCTTAGTCTTTGTGTTGTGTTAGGAACAACAGTAGATTTTATAAGCACCAAACATTTTGCATTAGCGACCTCATTAATTAAACTTAATGTTTTTTCTAAATAAGATATATCGCATGATCCATCCTCACTACTAGGTGTAGGTACGCACACATAAATAATATCACTATTATTAACAACATTATCGTATCCTTCTACCATGTCTATGCTATCAGCAATGTCGTATGTCAATGTATTAAACTTTTGAGACAAATATTTGTTTAATGCTGATCCAACAAAGCCGCGACCTATAATACCTATATTGTATAACATTTTATTTTCTTTACATATTTTTAAGGATTATTTTTCTGATTCTATCTGAAGCTTTACCATCCCACAAAGGTATGGTAGTTTTTTTTCTAATGTTGTTGATCTCATCTGTAATAAAGTTTGACAAACTATTATTTTGTAATTTAACAAGGCGATTCGTGCCTTCATCAATCGTTACTGGTCTTTCTGTATTTTTTCTAATAGTATAACATGGGATTCCCATAAAGCTAGTTTCCTCTTGTATACCCCCAGAGTCTGTAACCACCGCATAACTATTGTATACCAGCTGTATAAATTCAATATAGTTCATAGGACCTAATGTTTCAATTTTTTTATTATCTACAATTAAATCCCACAAATTGTATTTTTTCAAATTGGTTTTTGTTCTTGGGTGTACTGGCCATACTATATCTACATGACGAGAAGTAATATTTTCGCAAAGGCTTACAATATTCTTTAACTGACTTGGGTCGTCAACATTAGAGGGTCTATGTGCGGTTAATACTATATATTTTTTATTATTGTTTTCTTTTACTAGCAATCCTTCTTTTTGCATCCACACCAAACTATCAATCATGGTATTGCCAACAAAAAATATTTTATTTCTACAACCTTTGAGATTATCAATACCACTTTGTTCAGTAACAAAACAAAAATCTGATATACTGTCAACAATTTTTCTATTAATTTCTTCAGGCATTTCGTCATCAAAACTTCTCAAACCTGATTCTATATGAGCCACTTTGCAGTTACTTGTTTTAGCTGCCATAGCTGCTGCAAGTGTAGAGTCTATATCTCCATAAACAAAAACCATTGATGGTTTATATCGCATAAATATTTTATATAACTCATTGGTCATGTATGACATTCTGTTGGTTTTATAAAAATAATAATCATTTGCGGATTGATTAAATTTTTCTAAATATATGTCTGGATCAGACATACCCAGACCCTTTAACATATCTTGACACATATTGGCATCATAGTGTTGCGATGTATGAACAACCAACTGTTTTTGATCTTGCAAAGCCCGTATCAATGGAGCCGCTTTAGGATAGTTGGGTCTTGCTCCTATTACATGTATTATCATTTTTTATAGCCTATAGTAATCCTTCATCCATTCTACAGTAAGTCTCACACCCTCTTCTAAAGATATAGAGTCCGTGTGTTTTAAATCACTTTTACTTTTTGCAGCATTTACTGTTTTATCTTTTGTGGTTAAAATTTCTAATTCGTCTTTATAATTAACCAATGTGCTAGAGGCTCCAGTATGTTTCAATATATGCTCTACCAATTCTTCTATAGAATGATGCTGATCGCTAGCTATGTTATATGTTTGTCCTTCATTAAAATTATCTGCAATATTACACAGAGTCTCAGCGCAGTCATAAACATATGTACTTGTTCTGGTGTGTCCTTTATAAACAGTGATGGGTAAATTGTGTAAAAGATTATATACAAAAATACAATTAACACTTCTAAAGGGATGATACCATTCTCCGGGCCCATATGTGTTGAATAATCTAACAATTACACTAGAAGTATTATACATAGTTTTAGAGTTAGCTATCTGCATTTCGTTTACTCTTTTAGACATTGCATAATCATTCATTTGATGTATAGCTACATTGGATACTACATCTTCGTACATTACATCACCATAATCCCCATATACTTCTGATGAGGAGGTGTGTATTAATTTAAATCCTCTTTTTTCTTGAAGTCTAATAATATTTTTTGTGCCTATTGCATTACTTTTCCAAACTTTTTCATAAAAGTATTCTCCGTTCCATCTACCAAATTCTGCCGCACAGTTATATATCAGATCGGGAGATGTGTGTTCTATTACGTCTTGTATTTGTCTATATTCAGCAATATCGCATCTGAAATAATTTTCGTTATCAACAGTACCTAGACCATGACCATATCTTTTAGGGGTGTGATAGAGATCCACACCAAATACATCATGACCTCGTTTGTTTAATATTTCAGATACTTTAGACCCAACAACACCTTCAGATCCTGTGACTAATATATTCATTAATAAACCTATAAAATATTTTGACCTATTTTTAATTTTGATACTGACATAAATTCATCTGCCCAATATTCTATATTGTCTATAGATACTCTTTGAATTAATATGTCGGTATTATTACCACACTTTAATCTCAAGCCTTTTGAAGAAATAGACATTATGGTGCCGGGCTCCGCTATCTCATTACTAGATAATATCTTAGATTTCCAAAAAGTCAATTTTCCTATACTACTATTTAAAAAAGCTCCAGGAAAAGGGTGTGTCAACGCTCTAATATAATCATTTATTTTTATAGAACTCCAATTAATATCTATCATGCCGTCTTCAGGTTTTCTTTTATAATATCTGTCAGCAAGGTCGTCGTCTTGTTTAATTAACAATTCTGTATTGTTATCTATATCTTTTATAACTTCTTTTATCATATCTACACTAGTAGAACATACTTTATCATATACCGTCTGTATGTTATCTCTTGTTTCGATGGTAAAGTTTTTAAGGGCAATAATATCACCTACGTCTGTTTGTTTCTCCATTACAAAAATGCTATTCCCCCAATCTATATTTTTACCATTGCTTTCAATAATCTTCCAATTTAATATTGCAGCACCCCTGCCCATTGGTAACGGAGAAGGATGAATGCCCAAACAGTATTTTTTTGGTATTTGTAAAATGTCTTGATTAAAAATTTGTGACCAACCACATTGTATTATAATATCTGGAGATAGGCTCTGTATCCAACATTTTGTTTGTTTACTATTTATGTCTTGAGTCCAATGAGTTAATTCATTATGGCCTATTGTGCTGCAATAGTTGCACTTATTTATAGCAGCTGATGGCTCTAAATTTACAACACCTACCAGATTCGATATTTCTTTTAGGGTGTGTGTGATTTTTTGTGCTAAAGGAGTACAACCAATCACTATTGTTTTTAAGTTTGAGCGTTTAATATTGTTTGTGACCATCTTCTAGCAATTTCTATATGTCCGTAATTATTGAAATGAACACCGTCCACATAATACTTTTCTATACCTGACATATCTGTTAAGTCTAAATTCAATTCTTTAGCAAGTTTATGTATAATGCCATTGTATTTTTCAATAAGTTTAGAATTTTTAAAGTATAATGGAGTAAAATGTAATTTAGGTAAAGTAGACATAATTATAAACAATCCATTTATTTTACATATATCAATAATTTGTCTTAGATTGTCTTCGTAAATGTGTGCAGGAATAGCTTGTTGTGTGTCGTTGGTTCCAATCATTAAGGTTGCTATCTTAGCTGCCTTATGTTTACTTACGCATGACCATGTTCTTTTTAAAAGGTCTACGCTAGTTTCTCCACTAATGCCATAGTTGTGACAAACATAAATTTCATTTGTCTGATTCTTCATTATCTTAGACAATTCTATTGATGGAGAACGACCATATTCGTCTCTAGCTCCATAGGTTATAGAATCTCCCAAACATACTATTTCATTCCATATCATTGTGTATCCTCTGTATGTAAAACGCCATGATATCTATTGCTGTCATTTAAATGTCTAATATTTAATATGGTGAATCCTAATTTTTCTATCATATTTTTTGGGCATGGTAGATGGTTTGGTCTAGTGGGTTTTTCTTTAAGATCTCCGAGTAATATGTTTTTTGAAACAATACGCTTCATTTCTGAAATCATACATTTAGCATACTCTAAATTTGGAAGATACTGAAAAACACCAAAACAAAAACAATGATCAAATTGTCGATTCTTGAATGGTATAGCATTAGCTTCTGCATGGCTTACGTTATGATTTGTAAAAAGCCTTTTATGTTTTTCAATCAATGGTTTAGAATAATCTACGCCATAGTAATTGTATTTTGTTACAAACTCTCTAGACAAAAAACCAGCACCACAACCCACTTCTAGAATAGAGTCTCCAACCTCAAGATTTAACAGATCTGCAATATCATCAGCTATGAATTTACTGCTAATATCTACTTTTAAATGTTCATAGCCATTAAGAAATAGCAAGTCGTCATTATCACTCAGACCTTTGCTGTCCCATACATTTTTCCAAAAATCATTCATCAATATAATCCCAATCGTAACTATTTCTGTATGATGACCAAGGTATAAGGGTGTCTTTGTATTGTTCTCTAAAGTCGTTTATATCTATAGAACAACCTTGTGGCCCTTGTTTTTTACCTGTTTTATATCCCCATTTATTTTCAAACTTTTGATGACATTCTTGTTCATATCTATTGAGAACTTTCCTGCTTTGTGGGCGTAGCCAATGTAAATGTTTTACGTTAGGAACCCAAACATTTTTTAAATTATTCTGCAATGCTCGTAACGACCAATCTTCGTCAATAAGCATAGTATACAATGACCAGTTTTCACACGGTCCTACTATTTTCATTGATTTCATAGGGATTAACATTACACAAGAAAAAACACCATGCACCATTACTGATTTTTTAGGCAGATCTCGATTCTCTAAAGACTGATTGTGAAGATCGAACATCCAAGGCCAGTTTTCATGATCTTTGTGATGTCCGGGTCTTGGTCCATAATCTGGCCTACCCTGTAGTGTCGGAGCTTCATTTGTTGAGGTCATCCATCCTATAGACTCTTGTATATGCAAAACTGGTTTTATCATTTCTTTAAACCAGTTATCTGTAATATATAGTGTGTCGTCATGTGAAATTAAAAGCCATTCAGCAGCATCCTTGTATTGCTCAAAAAAAATATTAAAATCTTGAGGCCATGTATTACTGCCAGCGAGTTCAATTTTTAATACTTTGTCCCAACCTATTTCATTCAATAGTAAATTATTTACAAAATTTAGTAACTGAGCGTCTATAACAAGATAAAATTTATAATCGACATCCTTGTTCTTTTGATGAAAAGATAGTAGTGTGTCTTTTAAATTGTCTGTATTTACGTTAGGCCCGGAGCATTTAATAAATACTATTAATTCCATAACTATCCCCTTAATTTTTTTCTTATATTAATTTCACTAGGAGTAACTGTTTTATTGCATGAGCCCATCATTAGTGGCACATCTTTAAGTCTGCCATATAACATATCCATTGCCTTAATTTCTAAACTTGCTTTTTGATCTGTTCCCCACATGTCGTGAGACAAAGTAATATGTCTTTCAATAATATTCGCCCCTAAATAACAAGCAATCACAGTAGGCTCCATATCATATTCATGTCCAGAATATCCCACAGTACATTTATATCTATTTTTGTAAAAGGGGATTAGTTGTAGATTTAATTCTTCAACTGGTGTTGGATAGCTAGAATTGGTGTGCATTAAAGCAAAGTTATCTGTATGCTTAGAGATTAAATCAACAGCTGTATCAACTTCTGATAATTCACACATACCGGTTGAAAACATTATAGGTATGTTTGTTTTACATACTTCTGTCAATAGTTCTATATTAGTTACTAATGCAGACGCTATTTTAATAAAAGGAGGTTCGTATTCCATAAGAAACTCAAGACTATCTAAGTCCCATACCGAAGCTGTCCAATCAATAGGTTTGCTCTTACAATATTGATCAATTAACCCATATTGTTTTTGGCTAAATTCTATTTTATGTTTATAATCAAGATACGTCATCTGTCCCCAAGGAGTATCTTTAATAACAGACTTTTGATGTTCTGGTACACAAACATCAGGATTTCGTTTTTGAAATTTAGCACAGTTCCAACCACAAGCATGAACAGCATCTATTAGCCTTTTAGCTATTTGTATATCTCCATTATGATTAATACCTATTTCGCCTATCAGATAAAGATCCTTAGTTGTGAAATCTACCATGCTGTCCAACCTCCATCAACTTTAATTTCGGTTCCTGTTACATATGTAGATTTTTCATTAAGCAAAAACTCAAAACAAGGGATCATTTCAGACAGACCCATCATTCTTTTTTTAGGTGTGTGCCGACTATATTTTCGTACAAAAGATTCATCAAATTCTTTTTGATAAATCCCACCCAGTATTACTGTATTGATATTAAATCTAGGGTAGTATGTTGCTAAATATTTTGTTAGCATTATGATAGAACCTTTAGATAAACTATATCCAATATGTTTGGTAAAATTGTTATAAATATGATGTTTTGGAGAAACTTCTCCGTATAAAGAAGACACATTAATAATACGTCCCTGCTCGTTATTTTTTATGTAATTACGACAGACATCAAAAGCACTCAATACATTTACATCCATATATTCTTTTATTTCAGATATAGAGAAATCAACAGGTTCTATTTTCTTGCTGTCTTTTAGGGGTAGTGGATTGTAAGCATGTAATATTATGGTTGAATATATTTGCTTGTTTTGTTTAAAAAAATCTTCTACAAACTTAGTGTCAGTCAAATCATGCCCCAAAGCAATATCAAGAGGTATAATCTCATATTGTTTTAGATGGGACTTTAAATGCTGTCCTATCAAGCCCTCGCTACCAGTAATAACTATTTTTCTATTCATGTAAAATACTCAAGAGTTTTATACAAACAGTCTTTTTGTAATTCTCTTTCTGTTTCATTTGCTTGATTACAAGTAAATTGCATCATATTTTTTTGTAATTTTTCTGCAATTGGTGCTCTACCCCAACCTATTTTTTGATTTTTAAAACACGGTTCATTATATACAAGCTGCCATGCAGCATAAATACCGTCTCCACCAAATTCAATATATTTTTCTCTAAAGTCTTGCCATGTTATATTATATTGCTCTCCATTAAATAATGCAGCAAAAGTGTAATACGCATGTGTATAGTCTTGAGGGGTATATTGTGGAATTAAAATGTTCGAATTGCTTGAATTAATAATTTCTAGATATGCTTTTCCCATTAGTCTTCTTTTTTCGCACAACTCATGTATTTTTTCAACTTGAGACAGGGCTACTGCCGCACATATCTCAGGCAGTCTATAATTATAAGCCAATATATTGTGTCTTTTCCAATTAGGGTTTTGGAATTTATCTCTAGATATTCTTACCTTTCCGCTAGACGCAGTAATGTTTTTAAAGCCTACCCCACCATACTGTCTCATAAATTCTGCTAGAGTTTCATTATTGGTTGTAACAATTCCGCCATCTCCACAGGAAAGATGTTTGGAATTTTCAAAACTCCAGCTTCCGACATCACCCATAGTACCAGCTAGTCTGCCTCTACCATCTGTTCCTAAGAAACATTGAGCACAGTCTTCTATTATATAAAGACCATACTCCTGTGCAATCCGCTGTATTTCTTCCATATTGCATACTAGTCCATATAGATGAACAGGCATTATAGCTTTTGTTTTTGTGGTAATTTTACGCTGTATATCTACAGGGTCAATCAAAAACGTATCTTTACATACATCTGCGTATACAGGTGTAGCATTGGCATGAGTAACAGCGTAACCACACATGGCAACAGTTAATGCTGGAATGATAACTTCATCGCCTTCCTTGACACCAAAAGATTCCAACGCAGCATGAAGGGTTGAGGTTCCTGAATTAAACCCTATTGCATAATTTTGTTTATGTTCTTCTGCAAAAGCCTTTTCCAGCTTTTCGCAAAATGTACCTGTTTCAGAAGCACCGAAACCACTCTTTAAAACTTCTGACACATATAATAATTCATTGGTTTGAAATCTCCAAGATTTCATAATTTAAACTGCCTCTTTTGATTTTGTGACCATTTTGCTTCTTGTGCGTAGTTTATATTAACTGTATTTGGATTGTCATGCAAGTATTTTAGAACATTGTCAAAGGATATTTCTTGTGGTTTTATTGCAGATATAACCGTTTCAAAAAAGGTAAAATCTTCCGGATAATCTAAAGTCATTCTTGCTTTGCCCTTTTTCCACTTATCATTATAGTTTTTTACTAATTCTATATTTAAATTAGCTTTAATAAAATGTGGCTTAATATATTCTGTATCTTCTGTAGTTTTAATATTACATACTTTTTTGAGTGCTTGATGCGAAATTCCATATGCATCATTATATAAATATCCTTGACCGTCTATAAAATCTACAGCACTGTTTTTGCTCTGTAACAAAATATGATCTGCTAATTCATAATCAAAAAACAAATCATCTCCATCAACATTAGCAAAAAAATCAACATCAAATTTCTGACACGCTCCTAGCCAACGATAAAGTTTATCATCGGAACTACCTCTAAAATATTTTATATTACAATCGTTAGCTATATTACAAAGAATGTCATCTTCTTTATTTGTTGTGGTGCAAAGAACTAGCCCATTGGATTGTTTAGATTTTTTTAAATTGTCTATCAAGTATTTTATGGTTGGTTGACCACATAGATTTAAAATAGATTTATTGGGTAGACGAGAAGATCCTGTTCTAACGGTAAGAAAGATGCAGGTTTTTGGCCGTAAATATAACATCATGCTAATATATTTTTAAGAGTATCGTCTACACTAACAAATGTGTGTGTATTGTACCAGTTTTTAACATACTGTTTATTTTTGTTTGTGGCATGAAAACCATGAGAGCCACCCCTATTTCTTTTTTCTTGATTCTTGTCTACGTTAGCCAAGCTACCATCAACATAAAGCAAATCTCCTGTATAAAAATCAAAACCCGTCAAATAAACAGATGATGGTTGGCAACACATTGTAATAAATATAGCATTAATACCTGTGTATGGCTCTCCGCCAACACGATGATAAACCTTTTTGTAATTAGCCACACCAACCCACCAGTAATCAATATGCGAACAGGGTGTGTTTAAGAGACTAAAATTATTAGCACATTCACTTATATGATCATCGGGCCATTGCATATAGTTTGAATCTGCATTACTGGCTTTTATAGATGACCCTATCACAGCTTTTAGATTACAAAAATCTTTAGGATTATTATTAATTTGTTCTTTTAATCCATCCAAATAACAAGATGCCATATTATGGTACATGATGTCTGTTCTTGATCCATAGTCTTTATGGGTGTTTTTGGGTAGAGAAAAATAATTTGGCCTAATAATAATTTCGTGATTATCAATGATGTGTCCGCTACCTTTATCCTGTAGATATCCAGCAGGACCGACAATCGCCACACTTTTTCCAAAAATAAGCTTTTTAATATTTTCTGGTATAGATAAATCATACATAATGTTCACATATTTTTTTAATACCATCAGCTAAAGAGGTTTTTGGTTGCCAATATTCTAATATGTATGGATCTGGTTCGTTTCTTTTGTTTTGTTGCACCATATCTTTCTTAGAATTTGGTATGACTTTTGCCGGAAAATGTTTGACAACTTCATTAGCCACATCTAATATTGTGCTCCATTTATGATTAGTAATATGTAATTCACGATTTCTGTCTATAGTATCATAATTGGTTTTAAGAACATCTAAAGCCTCGCAACAATCTTCGCTATACAAAAACTGTCTTTCCTCTGTACCGTCTGTCATCATATCAATAACACCACTATCTTTTGCCTTGATTATAAAGTCAGTAATTACATGAGACTTTTCTAAATCATGCTCAATACCATATACATTCCAAAACTTTACAGTGATGCCACCCAATATTTTAGTATACCATTCACCCACTCTTTTTAAAGTTCCATATGAAGAATAGTCCATATTAGACATTTGACTAGAAGCAAAAATAAAAGGCTTATTGTGTTTTTTAATAAGGCTAAAAGTATTTTGCATGATTCTCATATTATTATCAATAAACTCAAAAGTATTTTGATATTTTTGTAAGTATCTCGAACCACCTACATCAAATGCCATAAAATGTATAAAGTCTGCTTGTGAAATTTTTTTCTCTATTTGTGTTGTGTGATATCGCAAATCTTCGTTTTCTGACTCAACCATATCACAACCAACAGCACTATTGCCATAAAAATTCTTTAAGGCATTCCCAACCTGTCCACTAGACCCTAATATTAAATATCGCATGGCATGGCCTCTCTGTTTTCAACTTGATCCCATGTTTCGTGTTCTTTACCATCAGGTCTAATTCTTTTAAAGTTATATCTAAATATTTTTGGGGTGATTCCAAATCTATGTAGATGATTCTTTAGTGCTCTTTCTGCTTGAAAAACAAAACCTTCGTTTTTATATTGATTCATGTAATCCCATTGAGATAAATAGGTCTTCATGTAAAACAAATTAGAAATAGCAAATCGGTCGTTATATCCACCTTTCC
>TARA_R100000278_G_scaffold33166_1_pt1 | contig 23734 bp, 36 predicted proteins | sample TARA_R100000278 | Tara Oceans TARA_R100000278 (sample SAMEA2620755) | marine metagenome | biome: marine biome (ENVO:00000447); feature: deep chlorophyll maximum layer (ENVO:xxxxxxxx); material: "saline water (ENVO:00002010), including plankton (ENVO:xxxxxxxx)" | depth 66 m | reverse complement strand
TTTTTTGTTCTTGTATCACATACATAGCAAAACTCTTGTAGCTCTTCCATACTATCACCACAGCAATTGCTTACCATGTCTTTAAAATGTTGTTCGTAGTTATACATATTAATTGTTTTTAATTGTTTTTTTTGACAAATGTATAAAAAAATATTTAATAATCAACATTAATTTTAAAAAAATGTTAATAAGACAATTTGTCGCAAAATATAACTACTTAGTTTTTAGTTGTTTAAGAAAATTTTAGTCAAAATGCACTATTCAAAATACCTAGCAGTTTCACAGCAGTTTCATGTACCACTCTAAAGTTTCAATGCACTCATCAAGACCTTTACAAACAACAGCATAGTAACCAAGTTCGTTTAAATCTTCTATCCATTCTTTTTGATGTTTAGTTGGATAGCATTTCTTATCTGCTTTTATTTCTATAAAGAGTCCTGCATATTGTTTATTTGTTTTTAGTATTTGCATATCAGGGAAACCCTTAACATAGCCAGTCTTCTTAGCTAATATTGCTTGTTTCATTGATGTTCTTATGCCACCTAAACTGGCACAGTATCTAAGATTTGGGTATTGCAACTTAATATATGTACAAAAAGAAGATTGTACAGTTGCTTCTTTATTCATTATAAGTTGTACCTTTGATAAGTTGGTACATAAGTGGTTGAGATACATTGTATTTTCGGGCTACCCCCGATATACTCCCCCCTTCTCTTTTATATTCTTCTCTTATTGCTTCTGCTTCTTCAAAAGTAAACTTTCTTTTAGCATAACCACCACCTCTGCTATCTTTTCTGTCTGATGTTTTTATCTTTCTAATTTTAGGCATAATTAAAATCTATCTGTTGTAAAACCATACTGGTCTTCTACCTCTACATCTGTTATTGTTATCACTACTTTTTCTAATCTTTTTTTATTTAGATAACATATTCTGTTTTTTATAACCTCATCTTGTTCTATAACTTTTTTGTCATCTGTTAGTGCAAATGTATCTATTACACCATTCTTACCTCTAGTTGCTTTTCCTTTGTTTCTTATATTGTATTTTACAAATACTCTAAAGATTGGCTTTTGCATCTTGTATCTTCTCTAGCTCAAATTCTAAATGAGCTATAGCTTTCTTTAGGCAATCTACTGGTGTATCATGCTTGTGATAGCTTCGTAAGATGTAGGTTGTGGCAGTTGCTAAGTGGTAAGGCAAATCAAAGTTATCACAAACTTTTCTTGCTTCATAACCATTTCTACCTTTGTAGTAATAAGGCACTCTGTTATCTCTGTTCTCTTGTCTTACTCCTGTTGGAAATAATCCACCTGTAACAGTTTCATGCTTTTTTTCTAAACCTAATTCTTCTTTACTCATCCTCATTTTAGGGTTAATGTTTGTTGTTGATGATGTGTTTCTATCAAACTCATAGTAATATTTACTTTTTCCTGACATAATTTATTTTTTGTTTTTACAAACTTAATGTTTTTTTTTAATTTTTATTTTTTATAAAATATATTTATTAAGAATTAGTTGTTAATTGTTTAGGTTCAGGTCTATAGTGTGGCACTTGTTTAGGGTCAGCTCCACTATCTACCTTTGCTCTTGCATCCCATATTAACTGCTTGTGCTGTCTTAACCACTTCATATAAGTTGGTACGTTTAAGTGTATAAAATCACCATTGTGCTGACTTCTTACACCCAAGCTAAATGCATTTTTAGCATCTTCTATATAAAAGTTTTTGTATACTCTTTGTAAATCATCAGCTAAACTTTCTGCCAACACCTCTAATGTTTCTTCTTCTACATTGTGCTGACCTAACTCAATGTAAGTTTTGCTAATTATATCTATTGTTTCTATAACTAATTCTGATTTTGTCATTGTTTTAATTAATTTCATATTTATTTTTTAATTTTTGTTTAACATTTATGTTCTTTTGTAAATGAGAATGTATTTTGCTCATGCCCTTTACATCTTTTTTTCGGTTTCTCTCCCAATTTCTAATAGCAGCTTTCCAATCTTTCATCTTAGTCTTACCAACCATCCAACCTTTGCTCTGATAAAAATCATAGAACTGCTCTGCACTAATTCCATTATCCCTTAAACGACAATAGTCTTCTATCTCACTAACTAAAGGAACAATAAAATTTTTTCTTTTTATTATTTTTTCTTTTATTATACTTGTATTATTAATACTTGTATTATTATCCTTTAAGTTTTCTTTAATACCCCCCTTTAAGTTTTCTTTAATACCCCCTTTAAGAATACTTATATACCTCTTATCAATTTCTTTAGTACCTTCTTTATAAGTGTAACTTGTTGATACATAACCATTTACCACTAATTCGCTTATCCATTTAGAAATCGTTACTTTACTCTTCTCATAAAGGTCAGCAAAATACTTGTTAGTTGCAAAGCAAAAACCATTCTCATTTGTTAGGCAAGTAATCTCACCATACAACAGTTTCGCATTGGCTGATAATTTTTTATCATATCTGACCTCTGCAGATATTATAGCATAGTAACTTGGTTTCTCTTTCATAGTTGTAAAAAAAGAGGGAAGGCAAAAACATTTAACATTATGAAAGGCAATATTGCCAACCTCCCCTCTATATTATTAAAATGGTAAATCTTCTTCTGTTTTAGTATTGTCTACTGTTTCTTGTTTTGGTGGCTCATATGTATTCTCATAAGCATAATGAGTAGCACCTTTTTCAGAAGGTTCTTTTCTTTCACATATTACAAGTGATACCCACCCTTTATTTTCTATAGCTTTAAGCTCATCCATTTTAAAGTTAGCTACAAGCATAGAACCATATTGAGTTTTTATCTCTTTAATGCTACTAGGCAAATAATTTTTCTCTTTTTTCATTTCTTTGTTTTTTTAAGTTATATAATTTGGTTAATTCTAAATTGTTTACTCTGTTTTGTTTTTCCAGAGCATCAATCTTCTCATCTAATGTTACACTATCTATCTTACTTAAAATTGTTTTATAAGTTTCTGAATCAGTTATATAAGTTTTGTAGAAAAACTCTACTTGCCTATAATGATACAGGACAGATGCATGATGCAGATTAGTTATACCACCAATCTCTTCTAAAGACAAATCAAATATTGTTCTAAGTACAAATATATACATACGTTTAGCTTGTATAAAGTTTTTCTTTCTTGAACCTAAAAATATTTCATCTTCTTTTACATTAAATTTGTTTTCTAATTCTCTAATAATTACATCGTGAAAGTAACTACTAAACTTTAGTTTTCTTTTGTTATTCATGTTTTATTATTTTAAATCGTATTCTATTATATCTATTACATCTTTTACACTCATATTAAAGTGGTCGGATATAATTTTCATGTGATAGTATCTTAATAAGGTAGTGTCTAAAATATATCTTCTAGCAGTTACTTCGCTTATATCAAGTAAAAAAGAAAACTGTCTAGTAGACATTCCTTTAATTCTTAAAAATGCTTCAAACTCATTATGAGCTTCTCTTATCTGTTGGAATTTATATTTTTTTGTCATTTAAACATACCATTTCTTACCATCTGTTTATATTGGTCTTTAGGGTCGCTAGGTACTTGGTTCTCTAAAATATATAGTATAACCTCTTCTGCTTCTAATTCAGTATAAGTTGGTAATTTATTTAAGATTTCTTGTTGTTCATCTAGTGGTAAGGCTGACCTGTGTATTCTTGTTTCAATGGTAGCCATTTGAAATAAAGTTATCTCGCATGGCTTACCATCTAACAAATAATCTAACAAGTCATCATTCACTAATCTACTATCTCATCTTGTCCAAAGACACCTTGCTCATAAAACCCTGCTATCTTTAGAACAACTCTTGACATAGCTCTTTTTTCTGCCATTGCAACAGGAAACTTTTTACCACCTCCCATTAAATTAGCATCTGCAGCTTCACCAAAAGACATCATGTTACGAACATCTTTGTTTTTTGTTTTCATTGTAGCAACAGCTTTTATTACAACACCATCAGCATCTAACTTTATAACATCATATGCTACAGTAATACCCTGTTTGCTTACAATTTTATCTATACCAGTTCTTGTGATTATGACAAAACCTCTTTTGTCTTTGTAAACATCTTCTTCAACTAAATTGTTGTCTAAGAATAATCTTCTTAAGGCATCTTTTCTAGTTTCTTTTGTTTCTTCTGGTTGTTCAATTGTTTTATTTTTTCTACTCATTTTTTTTATTTTTAGTTAATAATGAGCAAAAGTATAAAATTGAAATTAACTACCAAACTTTTTTAACAAAATTTTAAAAATAATGTGTGATTCTTGCTACTTGACCTGATTTTTTCTCATGTAAAAAGCCCTCTACAGCTTTAGGCACACCAGTAAAACCTTTTCTACTATGCCAACTATCTGTTCCTGATGGACTTCTTAGATATTCTACAGTAACACCAACATAATCTTTAGCATCTAACCACTTGTGCTTTACTTTATGGTGTATATGATGTAAGTAAAAATACCTATACTTAGTATCAGACCACATTTTTGGTTGTTCTTGTGCCATCAAAAGAGGTAGGTTCATCATTTTAGCACCATCACCATGCTCTAAACCAATTAGATTACTACCATACTGATAATATTTTCTGTGTGCCACACTAATATCAAACTGTACATCATCATCTTTTCTAAACCAACTCTTTAATGCATGAGCTAAATGAAAACCTGACTGATAATCGTGGTTACTCATACTGTGTAGTACATCTACTGGTGCTATTTGCCTTAACATTTCTATACATTTTACATAAAGCATCAATGCAATCTCAAAATGCTCCCACCATTTACCATCAACATCTTGCCTTGTACCTGCTGTTGTTTGATTATATACATTGTCTATATGCAAAATATCGTTGCCTATGCAAAACAAAACCTTTTCTATAGCAAACCCTTCTGACTTCTGCAAAAGTCCTTGTATGCCCTCTAAAACACGATTTACAGCAGTTTCACAGTCATATGCACTACCAGTTTCTAATTCTTTAGCATATTTACCTATATGTATATCAGCAGGATTTACAACAAGTAAGTGATTACTATCTTTATCTCTTTCTATTTTTGTGTAGGTTGGAGAGTAGTCTTCTATTAGGTCTGTTATCTTATCTAATATTTGGTCTTCAGCAATACCATACTCTTCTTTTGTTACTATAGAGAACCTAAGTTCTCCTTTCATGTTTTGCCAATGCTTAACACTAACTACTTCTTTCTTGTCTATACCCCTCTCTTTTAAATGTAGGTCTAGTGCAGTATTGCCATTTATGTTGTCTACATCAGTTCCTCTGAACTCATATATTAAATCTGCTTCTTCTGCAGATAGTCTTAATCTTTTACCTTTTCTTTTTTCTGTCATGATTTTTAATTTTTAGTTTTGCTAAAAGTATGCAAAATAATAGGTGCTTTTAAAACAAAAATGGGATGTTATTAACACCCCACTCTTGAAACTAAAAACAATTTTCAACCAGAATAGGTTGATAGAAGTGCAAATGTAATTATTTTTTCTGATTACAATCGCCCTTTTGACAATTTTTTTCAAATACTGAAAACAATAGTGGTAAGATTGCTAAAAAACTTAAACCCAAATTCATAATCGTGATGCCATTTAAAGATATATCTGCACTAGCAGCTATAACTAAAACACCACTTATAGTTCTCTTAGAAGAATACTTACCTTTAGTGTCTTTGAAAAGTTCTAATACTGATTTTATTAATTCAGTAATAGGGTTGATAGCTTGTTTTACTAAGCTACCTGTTATCATATCTACTATCTTACTCATTATTTTTTAATGTCAGCAATTCCCTGACCTAAAATTAAAGTTAGTATTGCATAGTAAACCTTTTCAACTTCTGCTTCTGTTAAACCTAATTTTGCTGCTGCAAATGGTACTAAAACTGCTGAAACTGTATACCAAAACTTTTTTGAGTTAAACATCTTTTTTAACATTTCCATATTTTTATTTATTTTAATTAGTAATTAATACAACCAAATAACTGGTTGTACCTTATCTTGGTCTGCATCTACATGAATAAAATTCCCTTCCTTACTCAAACCAATTCTGACAAACCCTGCCTCTGCAAGACCACCTAAAATTAATGCTCTCTGATATGAGTCTTTACATTCTATATCAGCAGCAATACCTTTTATATGACTGCTTTTCGGGTTTTCTTTTGACAGGGGGTGATTTGGACACCTATACCCTGATGTTATTTTATATTTAATATTACTGTACGACCTAGCTCTATCTAAATCTTCTACAAAGTCTAAGTCAATCATGTTAGTTTTACAACCACATTTACAAGCAAACTCGCTTTTCTTAAAGTATTGAAATTTCATTATTTGCCTTGTCCTCTTTTACGTTTTTTGTAGCCATTCTGATTTACACTAGCATTTTTAGAATGTACTCCCTTTCTTTTTTTGTTTTTCTTTTTTCTGTAAGTAAATACTATCTTAGCCATTATACACTAGCTATAAATATTTCTACATCTGTATCACTACCTGTAGGTGTTACTTGTATGTTTTGTAAATATCTCATAGTACCAAAACTAGGAGAAGTATCTGCTTCTGCTAACATTACGGCGTTTGCTGCACCTAATATATGTGATTCTCCTGCTTTTAATTCTACTTGGTATAAAGTTGATTCGCCAACTATTGCTATTTCAACAACATTAGAAGTTGCTAAATTAGTTATCCTAATATATCTAACATCTTCTTTGTCTATCTGAACTGCTGAACCATGAGAATTTGTATCAAAAGCTGCTAAATAAGTTGCTTGTCCTGCCGTACAAGTTACGATTCTTTCATACACGTTATTTATACCAGTTGTTGTTACAGTATTTGTTGTTCCTCTGATTGCACCATTTAAGGTTACACTCTCTGTTAAGGTTGTTACTAAGTCTGCCATTATTTCTTTGTTTTTGTAAATTTATATATTGAGAACCCTATCGCCATTAGTAAAGATACAGTCGTTAGCACCTCATTTACTGATGCTAAAGATATACCTATTGCTCCTGCATTTGCCATCCCCACTTGTATTGTATCTTCAATCGTTTCTTTCATTGTATTTTTATTATTAATTGTCATATCCTACTCCTATTCCTAACTTAAAAAATGTCGTTGCTGCACTTGATGCTTTGACCATAGCAAACAAAACATCACCCTTTGCTAAACTTGTTTCAGGGGATGCATTAGTTACAGACTGTAAATTATCATTGCTTGACTGTCCTGTTATGCTTAATTCGTTTAACAAAGTAGGTGTTACTGTATCTGTGCTACCTGCAACAAAAGTTTGTTTACACAAAGCAACTGTTATTGTTGCTCCTGTAGTAGCATTTGCCCACATTGTTATTGTGTTTAAAGTACACGCCTGATGCATAACAAATAATTTTACTTTAAAAAAATCTCCTACATCTAAAGTTGCGTTACCTATTGTATTTGCACCATAATCTACATTATACTGATTTGGTGATTGACCATCAGTCATGTTTGCTGCATAATGATAATTAGAATTGCTTAATGTAGCATAACCTTGTATGTCATATGAATCTACTTTAATTAAGTTTTTCTTTACCCATAACAAACTACCATCAGTATTGTTTGTACCACTACCAACTGTTTTGCTCAATAACGTATCATTTGTAGCAGACTCAAAACCTTTTGGGTTGTGTCTGTTTACATCAGTTAAATTTTTATGTTCGTTTGCTGCCATGTTTATTTATAAAATTATTAAATAATATGTCAAGTATATTTTTTTCTTTGTCTATTTGTTCTAGCTTTCTAATAGCCCAATTAATTCCACTCGTACCTCCCCAACAATCCCACATTAGTCCTCCACAGCCCTCATCGTAAGGAACATCTTTATGTTGTTGGTGTCTTTTAAACGATGCCATACGAGCTATGGTATCTCTTGATAAACTTTCTCTATTTGCTAATTGTCTAGCTCTTTTTTTTCCTACATCAGTACCACAAGAACCCCAACCATTTTCTTCTACCCACTTTAAAGCTCTCTTTGCGTTGTTAGTTGCAGACTGTGGATAGTCATTATATGTCTTTGCATAGTAGTCCTTGTTAGCAGTTTCACACGAATTTTTAGTTTCGTACTGACACTTGCCAGTTTCACCAAATTTCCATAATCCATTTTCACATTCGTAACAAGGCATATCTCTAAATTTTAACAGTCATCACATGGACAGAAATCTCTCCAACTATTATAGTTATACGTTCTTGGTCTTGAGTATATGCTATCATACATAATAATACCATGATTTTTGTAAGCATATCCTCTTGTAGGTCTATCAGACTCATATGTAGGATATAAACCATTTTGGTCAGAATCTTCCATATAGTCAATCATATCTTTTAAATATATTTCTGCTTTTCTATATGTATCTTGCTTGTATGCATTTAACTCTGAAGGGTCTACAATAGTAGCAAACTCATCTACATTATGTACAATACCCATGCTACTACTATTACTTTGTACTTCGTTTATAACCTCAAACCTTACAAACCAACATAAAGTTCTTGTCATAAAATCATCCATTAATGTTTGATTTGCAGTAGTTAAAGTGCCATTATTATGTTGTGTCTTTAGCTCTTCATAAAACTTTTTACCTATAGCAGGTTTTATGTGTGCTAATTCAGATAACAAAATAGTGTTGTTAGATATAAGTGCAGGGTCTGTATTTGCATTTGTAAAACTATTACTAATTACTTCTCCTGCTGTTACTAAAGGTATATATTGATTTACGTTTGCCATATTTATTCTTCTTCGTTTTGTGATTCAACTTGTGTTACTTGCAATTCACTCTCACTATCTCCTTTACCATCTCCATCGTTATCTCTAGTTACAATAATTTGCTCTCTGTCAGTAATAAACATATCTCCTTCTTCTAGCATAGGGAAGTCCTCATCTAACATTTTTCTTTGCTCATTAATTGTAAGAATCTTAGTAGGGTCTAATTGTGTTGCAAAAGATACTGGTGGTTCATATTGTATTAATAAGTCTTCTCTTGCAAAGCCCATTTCTTTTAAAAGTATGTCTTTTATACCATCTAATAATAAATCAGATGTATCTTTAATTACAGTAGTCATTGCCATATCATATGCAATTCTAATCTCACTTCCTGTGTTGTTCATCTTACCTGAACTAACAATACCTGATAAAGCAGGTTGCCATCTGTGTGCTGTAATTATGTTTTGGTCAGTAATTTTTTGTAAGTCTAACCAACTACCATCTTGGTCATCTTTTATTATAGAAACATTTGCAGGTGAAGTATCGCCATTCTTTACAATAAACATAATCTTGCCATTGTTACCTTCTCCAACAAACTTTTTCTGTGCTTCTTTTACTAATTTCTTTGCTTCTTCTTCTCCCATATCTCCTGATATTTCTACAATAGCAGAAGGTTGGAAACCATTTTGAAACTTAGTGTGATTCCATTTACCTATCTCATAATCTACAGCTATGTGGTCAAGTGCTGCTACATAGTCAGGTAAACCATAGTAAGAAAATGTAGGTTCATAATCTTTAAAATGCATTACAAACCTTTTGCCTTTTAGATTAGGATAAAGAGGTATAGTTTGTGTTTTGTCTTTCATTGTATTGTACTTTGCCCAGTCTGGGTGTACATATACTTCTTTCTTGTTTTTAGCCATTCTAACAGTAGTTGCATCTATATGGTATAGGTTTACACCACCATCATATAAAACACCCTCTACATAAGCATTACCAAAAGTATAGTAATCATCAGCTAACTTCTTATAAACTTGTCTTAAAGTTTCTTTGTCAGCATTTACATCTTTTATATATGCTTGTATATCTTGATTGTTTGTTACAAATTTAGCACCACTTGTAAACACAGTCTTTTGTGCTAATACACTTCTATGTGTAGAAGATTTACGTTTAAGTTCTGCTAAATATTGTGGAAATAAATTGTTATTACCAAAAGGTATATACTTAGTTAATACCTTTGATAAGTCTTGTGGTTCTTCTACGTTTTGTGGTACTGCTAAATCAAAAACACCAAATTCAAAAGTATTACTCTTCTGTAGAGTCTGCTTTCTTACTTGACTTTTTCTTGCTTGTTTTCTCTGACTCATCTTTTGTTTTTGTTATTTTTTCTATTAAATTACTAAGCCCCCCTTCTTCGTAAGCATACGCAAGTTCTTCTTGTGTAGCTGATGCCCAAGAAATGCTAAAATCTCCTTTGTAAGTAGTGCCAGAAGTTAATTTTGCTTTGTATGTTGCCATAATTTTATAAATTTTTAAGTGTGATAAATCTACAATTTTTTTATTACAATCACACATATTAAAAAAAAAGATAGTATAGGTTATTTTACAGGCAGAACCAAACCTATATTATCTTATTTATTAGTATTAAGCTGCAGTAGTTGCAGTTAAAGCTGATGTATCAACAGTAATTGTACCAATATATTTTCTTGGTAATTCAAACTGTCTTGCCATTAAGCTAACTGTAATGCCATTTTCATCAGAATATGCTGCTCCAGTTCCACCTTCCATACTTGCTAAATTTAAGAAAGTTTGGTTTTTAGAAGGAACATCTTCGTTTGCATATTTTTCACTTACACCTAAAACAAAAGCATTGTCATTAGTGTCAATAGCAATTCCCATCATACAAGTATTTAATAATTCTTGTAATTCTGCAAATCTTGAATTGTCTAATTTTGGTAGCATAAATGATAAACCACACTCAAAAGCTGTTGAACCATTTTCTTTAGTTGCATTTATAGTCATTGCAGGAGTTTCGTTTTTAAATTCAAAAACAAACCAAGCTGCAGGAGAACCAGAAGTAAGAATACTGTCAATATCATGCTCACCTGCTGCATTACCATAAACAACTGCATCTGCAGAAGCCCAAGACCTTAGAAGAATTTGCTTAATACCACCTGTTGCTTGTAAATCTGTACAAGTAACACCTAAACCTGTATCTATAGCCATATTATTATTATTTATTAAAAGTTATTAAAAAGTAAAGTAGAGAGAGCTTTTACACTCTCTCTATATTACATTATTGTTTTTACTCAATGATTCCCCATTGTACAAGTGAAGGGTACAAGAACTGTACACCTAACTTAAAGTAACCTCTAAAGAACATTTTTTCTTCTAAATCATCATAGAATACTTTAAATGAACCTTCAGGGTCAGTTACATCAGAACCTAAAATTAAGTTCTCTGTTGCACAATAACAAGCACCATTAGTGTAGTTAGTACCACCTTTTTCAAACATTGTAGGGTTAGTATCAGCTAAGATAGTATCCCACTCATACATAGGTACAATTTCTACACCTCTAAACATAACTCTTCTTAATCCATCTACTTGATTAACAATTGCTAAATCTGCAGAAGAACCTTCTAAGTTTGCTAAATATGCATTAAAGATTTTTGGAGTTACAAAAATTTTCTTATCTCCAGAAGGAACTTGTTGTAAGTTTGCAGGAGCATTATCATACATTGTTCTAATAAGACCAATTGCATCTGCTGCTGTAGGAGCTGCTTCAGTACCTGCGTACTCAGTTCTAGCTGCTAATACAGTTGCATCTGCACCCATTAACTTCATCCATCCATCAAATGCAGTATAGTTAGTAGTTGAACCATCACCACCCCAAGCTAGTCTTACAACATCTTGTCCGATACCTTTAACTGCACGATTTACAATCGCATCTGCTAATTGAGTACCTTCTAGGTTCATTACATCTACACCATTTCTGTACATTTCTTCAATGTAAGTTCCAAAAAACTCATCTGTACATTGCTCTAAAGCAACTCTACATCTTCCTGCAGTAATTGTTTTATTGTCAATGTCAAATTGTTTAACTGGGTCTTGACTGTTTGGTGAACAACCTGAATATGGTTGTACAATTTTAGTTAGAGCAGCAGAAGTGTATACGTTCATTTTATGCTTCACATTAGGTATAACTCTGTAGTTACGCATTAAATCATCACTTCTAAATACTGGCTCGTAAAATATTTCATTTAAGTTAGCACCTCCATAAGTTGCGAAAGTACCTTTATTTGCTACGTTTCCTGTTGCCATTTTTTATTTATTTTTTGATTATTAATTATTAAATTTTGCTCTAACTCTTTCAGCCATTGCATTGTAAAAACTTGCATTAGCATCAACAGTCTTATTCTCAACTACAGCAGGGTCGCCTTCAGTTACTACTTCAGTACCTTTAGCATCTGCTTTGTTCAATAAAGCATTTAGTCTTTCTATTTCAGTAGAAAGAGTTTCGTTTTCTCCTTTAGCAGAAGTTAATTCTTCTTCTAAAGAAACAATTTTTCCATTTAAGTCAGTTACACTTGCTTCAAAAGAAGATAATTTGTTTGATATTTCTTCATTATCTGAAAGCATAACATTGACTTCAGTAACAACCTCTTCTGATTTGTTGTCAGCTCCTTTTACAGAAGCAACAATTTCATCAACTTTGTTGTTAAACCAATTTTTTAACTCTTCAGTCATTTTTTTGTTATTTACGTTAATATTTAATTTATTATGTATTTGTTCAGTAGTAATGTTTTTGAATTTAGAAACATCATACTTAGCTGCTACTTTAATAGAATCAGATATAGAATCTATAAACCCAAGCTCATATGCTTCTTCAGCATTTAACCAAGTTTCTTCATCCATCATATCAGTAATTCTATCTAACGACAATCTTGTTTTTCTTTTGTAAATATTAGCAATTTCATTACTAATTTTTTCCAAAACTGATGCAGTCTTTCTCATGTCTTCTGCTCCACCCATTGCACCACCCCAAGCATTGTGTATCATAAAAAGAGAATTTTCTGCCATAACTACCTCATCAGCAGCTAAAGCTATAACACTACCCATACTTGCAGCTATACCCTCAATATATGCAGTAGTTTTTGCTTCTCTCTTTTTTATTATATTGTACATAGCCATCCCATCAAACACATCACCACCTATACAGTTGATTCGTAAATTAACAGGAGTATCTTTGTACTCTTTCATTTCTGCAATAAAATCTTGTGCAGTTATTCCATATGCACCAATCTCATCAAAAATGTATATTTCTGCAACAGCATCTGTTGCTTTTCCTTGTATATTGTACCATTTGTTATTCATAGATGCAAAATTAGAATCTAATAGACTTATAATCTACCTAATTTGTGGAAAAAACTTTTAATAAGATATATTTTCAGATGCTTTAGATTTTTTTCTGTATTTATATACTATGTTTTGTGCTTGACTTTCACTAATATCATATTTATATGATAAATCCATAAAGGTATGTGTTCTGTTACCTTTATTATGCACTAACCTTCTGTCAAAGTCTGCTATTAGCATATAATTTCTTAGTCTTTTAGGTTCTACCATACCTCTTTCAACTAAGTGTCTTAATATATCTTTTTGTGTAGCAGTTTCACCAAACCTTTTAGAAATTTCTATATCTAACAATTCTAAGTAGTCATATACTACATCTACTTTATTTTGTCTTTTTGACATTTTTTTTAGGTTTTTCTTTTGACCACTCATCACACATTGTATTCCAAAACTTTACAACAGCATTTCTACACGATGAACAATTAATATCTTGTTTGTGTGTAGGAAAATATTTATGCCACAAACTATACATAACATTTATTGCATCACCTTTGTGTTGGCTAAAATTTGCGTTGTAACTTATGTTTTCTGCTACAGATTTTATAATAATCTCTCTGTCTGTCTTTACAACAGATTTTGCTATTTCTTGTATATTCATATTGTTATTTTGATTACCACTTACCTTCAGGACACTTGCCATACCAGTCAGCTTTTAGTGATGTCTTTGCATCTAGAAAACAAGAGCATTTACCACATCTTGAACCTATATTTATAACTGGTCTTTTAAGCATTAAAAAGTTTCTGTAAAAAGTACATTTTTTACAAATAGCTAATCTTTCTAACTTAGTTTTTTTATCAACAAACATTTGTTAAGTTTTAAAATGTTGCTTCAGCTTCTATCACAGACACAGTATTTTGTACTTGTGATATATCTGATTCTACTACGACTACTTTACTTCCTTGTCCAATTGCACCCATCATACCTGCTTGACTTGTTGCATTAAACTGTGATTGTGCAAATGATGGCATATTCATTAAACCACCATCTGCAAACTTTACTCCACCACCTGCAACATTCATTGCAGATAGTTGATTTCTAAACATAGCTGTACTACGTTTATTTATAACTGCTTCACCTCCCTCTAATTCTACTACTCTACCACCTACTGCAAACTTTTCACCTCCTTGTGCGTGTGACCTACCATGCACCATACCTCCATCAGCAAATGTGTCAGACATTAAAGCTCTTGCATTAGCAACTCCAGATGTTACTGCAGCTAAAACAGCAAGAACATTTATAACTTTTAAATACCATGGTGAATCTGCTGCTGCACTTGTAACAGCCCTTACAGCATCAACTGCAGCTTCAGCACTTTTTGCAACTGCTGCTGCTTGTGATATTTTAATTCCTAATCTTTTTAAGCCAATTAATTCTTCTTCTTGTTCACCAACCATTATTAGTTGCTTACCAATAGACTCCATATTGTCTATTTGCTGTTTTGCTGATTTTTTTTCTGCATTATCAATTTCTAATATTCTTTTAAGCTCACTATCTAAAATTGCAGCATTTATGTCAGCAGTTTCTTTACCATAATGAGTATATAAACCTAACATATTAGCTAAATGTGCTTGTTCTTTTTCAAAAGCTAAAGCATCAAATTCATCTTGTGTTATTTGCTCATTAATTAGTTGTTGCTTTAAAATATTTAATTGTTCAGTTAAATTAATTTCTAATTGTTGTTTTTTCTCTTGAAATGCTTTTTGTTCTGCAGCTTCTTCTTCTTTAGCTAATCTTTCTGCTTCTGCTGCTTTTGCTCTTCTTTCTTTTTCTTTTCTTATAGCTTCTTCAATTTCTTGCAGCTTTAGTCTTTCTCCCTCTACTTTATTTAATCTTTCAATTTCTTCTCTAAGTAGTTTTATTGCTAACTCTGTAGCTGCAACCTCTCTTTGTCTTTTTTGTTCTTGTTCTTCGTTAGCAAAAGCAAATTTTTGTCTTTGTTCGTTTTCTTTTGTTAATTCATTAATTCTAAATTGCAATTGGTCTACTAATTCAGTTTCAATATCATGAATTTCTTTTAATTCTTTTTTCTGTGTTTTAGCAATATTTTGTTGTTCTTGAAATATATCTACTGACCTTTGTTCAGCAGTTTTCATGTCATCGGTAAACCTATTAACTAATAAAGCAAAACCACCAATTATTGTTCTAAGAGTTTCGTTTATATTATTACCACCTTCCATTACAGCAATAATAAATCCTTGCCAAGCCGACTTAGCTTTTAAAATATCCCCCTGTAAAGTGTCAGCCATAATATCTGCCATTTCTTTAGCAGAACCATTAGCATTGTCAAAAGCATCTGTTAGTTCTTGTATGTTTTCTACACCATTTACCATAGTTGCAAAAGCTGCTACTTGTCTTAAATCAACAAGCTGCATCATTTCTGCATTTGTTAATGATTCACTATTTAGTTTAACTAATGCTTTTTCTAAATCTTCTGAACTATTTACTGTAAAACCTAAATGTTTTGACAAGTCAGATGTAGGGTCTGCCATTTTTAAGAATATATTTCTTAAAGATGTACCTGCAATAGATGCTTCTATACCTGCATCTGTTAATGTACCCATAACTGCAGTTGTAGCTTCTAAAGATATATTTGCTGCAGCAGCAATAGGAGATACTTTTGTCATAGATGTTTGGAACTTTTCTATATCAAGTGCCGAGCTAGTAAATGCTTTTGCCATTACATCAACAACCCTAGCAGTTTCACTAGCATCTAAAGAAAAACCTCTAACAGCAGCTCCTGCCACAATAGCTGCTCTACCTAAGTCTGATTGCGTTGCAGTAGCAAGTAATAATGTTGCTTCTTGTGCATCTAATATTTCTTGTGTAGAAAAACCTAGCTTACCAAAATTTACTTGTAATTCTGCTACTTGTGCTGCAGTAAAGAATGTTGTTCTACCAAGTTGTTGTGCAGTAGCACTAAGTTTTTTAAAGTCTTTTTCTGTTGAACCAGTAATTGCTTTTACCTTAGCCATTTCAAATTCAAACTTGGTAAAAGTTTTTATCATATCACTAGCAACCCTGTTAATTTGCCTAAATGCTGCAATAGCAGCAAAGACACCTGTAACCATTTTGGTAAAACCTACTGTAACACCTTTAGTTTTTTTATTTAACTTGTCTAATTGTTTATCGCCTTGTACAACTACCTGTACTACTATCTTTTCTGTATTTGTCGCCATAATATCTTAACTTATTTCTGCTGTTGGTTTTATTTTTCTAAATTCCTTTCTCATCATTTCTGCTACATCTTTACCTATAGCAGGTGCTAATTCATTTGCTACTGCTTTTGATTCTTCTGATGCCACTATACCTGCAAAGTTTTTTCTTGTTAATGTGTTACCTTTTTGCCAGTATACATATGGTTTACCATAATTACCTTTTTTTAATTTTCTGTAAATTGCACCTGCAAATCTTTTGTCTAAACCTTTTGTGTTCATCCATCTTATTATATTTTGTCTGTTTACTGAAAAGGCAACATTTGGGTCATTTACAACTCTCCAATAATCTTTATTAGAAATTATATTTAAAATTAATCCTTTACCCTTTTCTTGTATACCAACAAAACTTCTACTTAATTTACCTGTAGCATAATATTGCTGTAATTTTAAAGCATCTCTTAAACCCTTAATTAGTATTTGTGAAACACTACTAAATCTTTTATATGTATTAGTAAACTTCATTAATCTTCTATCTTTTGATTCTCTCTTCTTCTTAATACTTTATGAGCATTGCCAAAATTATCTTTCATTGTTATGGGTATAAGATACTCAACAGAACTTATTGTTACAGTCATATATACTTCTAAGCCACTTTCGTTAGCTATACCTTTATTTGTTATTTGATTTTTTGGTGTAGACATAATTATCTTGTTATATTTTGAACACCACCTGTTGGTGGATTGTTATTCCATTTACCATCATATTTATTTAATGCAGGTGTATATGCTGTTGTATCTCCAAGATTTATCCACTCTATTAATTCAACTTTTGTTGTAGTATTATTAAGTGGATTGTAATCTTTAATTTTGTTTATTCTGTAATAACAACCATCTATATAAACTAACTTTCTAAAATCTAAATTAACAATGTCTTTAATTTTTAAATTAAGACTAATAGTTCTAACTCTTGGGTTTTCTTTTAACATATCTATCATCTTTTCATAATATGTTTGATACAAACCTTTTACTATAACAGCATCAGAATATGTATTGTTTACATCATCGTAATCAGTAACATATACATTACCATAACTTAAAAGCATACTACTCGCATCTTCTCTATTTATAGATGTTGCTTGGGGGTATACAGTAGACAAAACATTGACTGCTCCTGACTTTGCAAAAATTCCTTTAAAAGTCCCACTAAATAATTGTGCTACAGCATATTTAAAACAAAAATTACCACCTATATCTGGACTGTATTTTTTCCAATATAAAAGTCTTGGTAAAAAATCAAAACCCTTATCTGGTCTTGCAAAATCATTTGGAGAAATAAAACCACCATCTTCTTTTTCTTGCCATAAACAAGCATTAAAAACAGGATTAGGTGTTTTAGAAACATCCCTATCTTTTGCGTTAAATGTTCCTGCAAAAAAAGGATTTTCAAAAACAGATTGACCTCTTTCAAATTCATTAGATAAAGTTTCTTTAAATGGATATTCATCTAATATTTTTTCAAAATAATCATTACCTCTTTGTTCTATTTTAGCATCTTTGCTATCAGTTTTGTATTTAAAAATAATATCTCTTTTGAAACTATCTTTTACAAACACATCATTTATTTCTTGGCTTTTGTCTACCTTATATGTCCAGTCTATTGCATCGTAATAAGATTGATAAAAAGAATCAAAAGGTTCTATATAAACAATTTTGCCAACTTCATCTGTTGTAAATTGTAAATTAAATGCGTGAGCAACACCCTTTATAAAATCTATTTGTTTGTACTCTTTATTTATTACATTTTTTAAATCATATGTTTGACCATATTCTACAAATTCTGGATTAAACTTTATATTATAAACACCATCAAATCCTGCATCATTATTAGCACTTATACTACTACTACCATATAAATATAATCTAAAACCACAAGTATTGCCTGAACCACCACTATGTTTTATTACATTTTTTAACCTTAATCTTATTTTATCATTTTTATTAAAGTATCTGTTAAAATTAATATTTGGAAATACTCTTTCTCCTTCAGAAGGGTCTGTATTTGCACCATTATCATCATGCACAGTTAATTCACTATCTAAAAGACCTTCTTCTATTGTGTTCCAAGTGCTTTCGCCTACTGTTTGTAACTGTATTTGTAATGATGAAGTAATTATATCAACACCTGCATCTCCTGAACTAGGGTCTACAACATTATCAAACCAATATCCAAAATTTTCTAATTCTATATCATACCTACCATATTCAGGAAAAGTATATATACCACTACCATCTAAACCTGAATCATTTAAGTCTGTTTCTTTAGTATATGAACTTGCATCTTTTGTATTAGTTATATTTACTAAATCAGTCTGTGTAAGTTCAGTATTACCATTACCTGTTTGACTTATGTTAAAATAATCTGTACCACCATCTTTAATTAAAGCATCATTATTAGCCGATATTTTTCTAAACCTACTTTCAAACCCATATAATAAATATCTGTCTTGTGCGTTGTTATATCTAAAATTAGGTAAAGCAAATAATAATTTTTTAAAGTCAGCAGTTTCAACAAATGTAGAAGAAATTGTATAACCTATATTATTAAATATTGCATTAAAAACATCATACACCCACAAACATGGTCGCCAATCTACTACAGGTTCTGGATTACCATAATCAAAACCACTACTGTTAAAACCATAGTAACCTAATTTTGCAACACCAAAACCAGTCTGTTCATATGAATTATTTAATAATTGTATTGTTTGTGGCTCACCAGATGGATTAAAATCACCATAAGATACAATAGGATAAACTAATGGTATATCATTTGTTGTTAAATTACCATCTTTGTATATAGCATTATCCTGAACCCAAGTAGATGATACACCAATTTTGTTTACAACTAAATCTTTACCAGTATCTGTTCCTTTTAGATTATCCCATGCATCACCATCTGTTCCTAAATCTTTTAATAAATTCTCTCCTATTTCACTTGCCCAAGTAATATTGTTGCCAAAAAAAACACAAGAATAATATTGTGGATTGTCATAACCACCAATACTTGTAAGTTCCAACAAACCATTTATAGAATACAAATTATTTATTACAATTCTACATGATTTTTTGTTTAGTAAATTATTATCACTTGTAGATTTTACTAAGTATATACTTTTGTATAACTGATTATTGTTTTTTGTTGCAGGTATTTTGAAGGTTTTGCTAAAAGTACCTTTACGAGAATTTATGTCTTTTATATCTGAAATAGCAAAAGTTAAAGCTAATGGAAACTCTGAATGACTTGTTACATCTAATGTTCCAACAACACTTTTATCCCAGTCTATACTAGAACCATCATAAACATAATCTAATAACTCTATTGTTACGTTGCTCATTAATTTCTCTGTGTTTGTACTTTGTGTGCTAAAGTGTATTCAATATTAAAACTTACAAGCCCTGCTTCTTGATTAACAGTTTCAGCACTTCCATTAGTAATTATTACTGGTATATATTCTTTTGTAGATGGTCTTTGATAAGGATTTATAGTATTACCTCTTGCTGTAGCATCTGTATCCATTTCTATCCACACATTAGGTGAAGTCATTATCTCTTCTAACCATTGTGCAGTAGATTTGTTAAGTGGCTCTGTATACACACTATTATTTCTATTTGCATTTACATTTAAAACTTCTCTGCCACCCTTATATAAATTACCACCTCTCATTGTGTTAGATATATAATCTGCATCTGCTATTGTTGCACCAGAACCATCTAAACTATTTTGATACCATGTTCTATCTGCACTTTGCGTTTCTATTGTATCTCTATTTACAGATATGCTTTCAACAACACTTCTTTTAGCAGTATAGCTATCTATACCTCCTAATCTATTTAACCAATAAAACCTTACAAAATTATAAGGTAGTTTAGCATCTTCTCTGTCTATATTAAAATATCTATATTCTGTTGCTCTTACAGTTGTTGGGTTTTTTTGAACTTGTATGTCAGTAACAGCTCCATTAGCGCTTGACATACTAAATATTCTTAATCTGTCTGTGCCTGTTGTAGTTATTATTTCTGTAAATGTTCCTACAGTTGTTCTTGTTGTTCCAAAAACTCCTCCAAGCTGAAACCTAAAACCTCCTGAACTTATACTTTTTATAGTAAAAGTAACCATATATTCCTGACCTGATAAAGGACTCCAAGTACCTTGATTTATGTCTGCTGCTGCTCCTGCACTTGTAGCTTCTCCTGTTGTAATTGTCCAGTTTAAGTTAGCGTTCCAATCTGTTCCTGCATTTGCAAAATTTCCATTTTGAACTAAATTATCTTCAGCATTTATATACTCTAAATGTGTCCTATAATATGATGTGTTACTATCTATTTGATTTGTTAAAGCATTGCCACTATCATCTTGTGCATTTGCATTTATAAAAGAAGGTGATACGTTTTGCACACACATTTTTTTCTGATTCACCCTAAAAACCTCTACATTACTAACTGTTTCTGTGTCTAAATTAGAATTAAAATCAGATAAATACATTGTGTTTTGTGCAGAACCATTACTTGTAAAGGTTTCTACCTTTAACCTTGCCTTTGTAGTTTGGTCAGCAGTTTCACCCATGTTTCTTTGCCACCAATACAACCATTCAGCTTCATCATCTGTTCTAACATTTTTTCTTAATGCTACGCTTGATGTTTGTGTAAAGTTTGGACAAAAACTTAAAAACCCTCTAGGGTTACTAGAATTTGCAGGAGCTTTTTGTATTGTGTATTGATTATAATAAAATATACTATCTCTTTCAAATTGACCTACAGAATTTATAACTGCAATATCATTAAATGTTACTGTATTAGTAGCTTCTGTTATAAGACCATTGCTCAATATAATTTCAGGTTTTGCTACAACTCTTATATGTCTATATGTACCATTTGGTGTTACATTGTATACACTTACAGATTGTGTTACATTATCTTGTTTTGTTTGACCACCATTCATACCTCCCCACAAACTACTTTGCCAAGTTCCTTTACCAATAGGCACTAAACTATATGACAGTATGTCTTGACACAATTGACTAATATCAACTGTAAATCTTTGGTTGTTTAAAATAGAACCATCGTTGTTGTATTTTTTATTAGCTAAATCTCTTGACTTTTTTATTTTAGCTACTAAATCCCAATTGTTTAAACTAGCAGGATAAGCACCATCTACATATTGTGTTGTGCCATAAACATAAAAAACCATGTTTACAATATCTCCTGTAGTTAAAGTTCCTGCTGTTTTAGTTGGTGTGTATGATTCGTTTACTCCTGCACCTTCCCATCTTACCTGATACCTTTTAGGTACATTAGCACTTACTAAATAATTTGACCTATTGTTATAGCTTAAATCTAAAGCACTCTGTGTTGTTGATACAGGTGAAAAAGAATCATGTATACTTCCATTTATTGTAGCCATAATTAATATATTTTAAATTTATTGTTTAAATATGTTTTTACTTCTGCTATTTGTTTATCAGTTAAAAGAGCATTGTAAATAATAACCTCTTGTAAATTACCTTTTAAATAGTTAGTTGCAGCAGCAGATATTCTATAACCTAAAGTAAAATCAGATTGGTCATATGTTGTTGTGTTGTCATAATTAGCAACCTGTATAGAACTAAAACCTGAATTATTAGCTTCTACATATAGTCTTTTGTTTTCTAATTTTGCTACAGCAATATGATAATTTCTAGATATTAAATTTGTAGTAGACACCTCTCCACCATTACCACTTGCATCACTAAAAGTTCCATTAAATTTAGAATTTTTTGACCCAAAATGTAAAACACTATTACCATCAGCATAACTAAAATATCTACCTTCATATCCTGCAGTAAGACTTGTGTTCTGTGCCACAAAGAACATAGTAAATTGAGTACCAATAGGAGAATCTCCTTCTGTGGTCATATAGTTAGATGTGCCATTAAATTCTATTCTAGCTTTGTCATTTGCACCATCATAACCATATCTTAGTGGTTGTTTTGATTTAGTAGCTTGTAATACATTTGTTGAGTTGATTTTAACTTGATTTGTCCATGCACTTACTTGTTTAGTTGGTATGTCAAAAGTTAATCCACTATCTGCTCTAAGCCATGTTACTAAATTAGCAATGTCAGATGGATAAGAAGATACTGGTCTAAAGCATTTAGAAAATGCACTCATAGTAAATGTAAACTTTATCTGCACTAATCTATCATTAGCTACTTCTTTAACTCTTTCTATTTCTACACTCTCATCATTAAGATATACATCTACTACATTGTCTTGATAGTTCTTTAAAACCATGTCAAACCATTCCATAGCTAAATCTTGTAGGTTATCCCATCTATGCTGTAGTGTTACTGCAGACTGTGCTGCTTGTGGATATAAATTGTAAAAGTTTATTTCAAACTCATACTCTTCTCTACCTGAATAAATTTCAGGCATAGTAGATAGTGGAGGGTTTATTAGTAAAAGAGGATATTGTGTGTTGTGTGATTCGTTTACCTCACCATCATAACCAAACTTAGAATCTCCAAATGTCCACTTGCTCTCAAATACTGTTACTAAATCTTTTAATCTTGTTATTGCCATATATATATTACATTACTTTATTTGGGTTGTGTATCTTGTCATTTACTGCTATCTCATAGTCGTTCTTCGCTGTATTCCAACTCAAATATGTTAAAACTTTATATAGATTAGTATTCTTTACACTATCTACATCATTCATGCCATCAACTCTAAAAATACCTTTCTCTGCAACCATATATAAACTATTTAGCCAACCATATGGTTTTATGAACTTGGTGTAGAGTCCAACTGTAGAAACTCTTCCTTTGCCTGTTCCAATTCTTCCCCTTCCTTCCCCAAAAACATTTGGAAAGTCCTTGTTAATTTTACGCTTTGCATTGTCAAAAAAAAACTGAACTCCCAAACGATGTCCATTGTCAATTGCTTAAACTTATCAGTTTTGGAGGGTATTGCATCATCATCGTACTTCTCATCTATTGTTCTACACAAAATAGCCATTTGTTCAGGTAACACATCAAACTTACCATGCTTCATCATTTGTATGGTTGCATCTAACTGTGTAGCTTCTATATAATCACCAAAAGTGTTTCTCTTTAAAAATTCTTTTGGAAAAAAGTATACCTCACCCTCAAATTCAAATCTGTCTATTCCTTTAGGTTTATATTCTTCCATCATTTGTCCTATAGTTCCAACAGCAGTATTTACACTCTCTAAATCTAACTGGTTTAGCATCGCATCGTTTACACCAGTTACATATTTGAATATTTCCCTATTCATTCTTAGCACTTTAACTTCATCTAACTTTGGCTCTTCAATTTCTTTTTCATCTTCACCTTGAGCAGTTTCAGTATACTTTTTTATTATATT
>TARA_R100000278_G_scaffold38353_1_pt1 | contig 23970 bp, 39 predicted proteins | sample TARA_R100000278 | Tara Oceans TARA_R100000278 (sample SAMEA2620755) | marine metagenome | biome: marine biome (ENVO:00000447); feature: deep chlorophyll maximum layer (ENVO:xxxxxxxx); material: "saline water (ENVO:00002010), including plankton (ENVO:xxxxxxxx)" | depth 66 m | reverse complement strand
AAACAAACTAGAGTAGTGTTTGTTTAACATTTCACGACAAAACTCACGTGTACCCTCAATAACTTTACCACCTCTATATACGTAGCGGATTTTAAACAATTGTGTATCTTTATTGCTTGTACCCTCTTTGCCACTTGCTTGTGGTATATTTACTGCAAAATTATAGTTGTGTTTATCATCTTCAGCAACCTCTTCATCTATAAGCATGTAATCATCCTCTATTGTGTACTCATTCTCTACATCTAAACTATCTAAATAATCTAATGCAGCTCTATCAGATATGTTATCGCTAAAATGGTTGTGTTTACATAAGCTAATATTTTCTGTTTGTTCTAATGGCTCGTAGCCTAATTGCTCACGTATCTCATCTTGTGTTAATACGTCTTTTAAAACGTCAGCGTCAAACATACTAGAAAGCGGTGATACTGCACTTAGCATTATAGGTAGGTTAATATTGTTAGCGTTTAACACCATTCTAAGCCCTTTTAAGGCAATATCTTTCATTGGGTTTACAACTGTATTAGAATAAAGCTCAAAGGCTGTAGCTAGCTCATTTCTACCACCTAACTGACCCTCAGTCTTAACACCTAAAAGCATTGGGCTTGTTACACGATGGCCAATCATAATGTTTTGTATGCATAGCTCATTTAAAACAGTATATTGTTTATCTGCATCGCTTACCTGTATTGGTTGCAAATCAGGTGAGTTGTTTTTATCATCAGAAAAAGTTAAAACAAAACGCCCTGCATTAACACCTGTAAATTTTTCTTTGATTTGTTGCTCTATCTTAAACCTTTCATCCTGCGATGGTATGCCATTATTAAAGTTTATCCAAAAACTAGGGTGAAAGCCATTTTTTATATTAGATAAATGATACTCTGCGGTCAAATGATCTGTTAAAACCCAATTCATTGATGCAAGGTAATCAGGTGTGTAATAAACCTCCATAGCAGGTGAATACAAACCACAATAAATAATTTGTGAGGCCTCAGTCCTATCTTGTGTATTAAATGCTGCAACTCTACGTGGTGCGTATTCTTTTTTACGATAATTAGACCAGTCACTAGACAAATAATACTCATCTACTATGCCACTCTCATTCCTTTTGCCTATACGCAATTGCTCTACAGGTATGTGGTGTACCTCTGCTATTTTTGTTTTGTCTTTACTCCAAATAACATTAAGTGCATAAGAGCCAAACAATTTTAAGTCAAAAGCACATTTTGTAATTATTTCATGTGCAGTTTCACCATTTCTATTTATACTGGCTAAAAACTTTTTGAGTTGTACAAATGTGCTTAGATTATTGCCCTCATTTTCTATTACTATGTCTTTACCTGCAATCATAGATGATGTAGCATTTATAATAGCAGAGTGTGTTGCACTACTATTATACATATCTACTAAAAATTGTGGGTACAAGTTTTTATATTCACCATCACCGTATGTAATCCAGTCATTTGCAGACGTTTCTAATACTTTTGGTGCAGTTTGTTGCTCTAAATAAACTTGTAGTAACCTATTTTTATCCATAATTATTTGCTTATGATACTCTATTTAAAATATCTTTTTCTATTAGTGTAATGTTAGCATCAGATACTTTTTGATTATACACAACCCACTCATACAATTTACCATCCATAGGTGCAGAGTTTGTAGATTGTACACCAATTGTATCTAATATTAAATCTTGTGTATGCACAAAACTACTTGATGTATTTTCAAACACTTGATTTGTTGTAATAGTGCTACCTGATTTTGTAGCTCTTCTAACTTGTAAAGTTGTATTAGAGCCATTGTCAAAACATCTGATAGTCATTAAATTGACAGTGCCACTAGTCATACTCTCACTCATTATGCCATCTTGTTGATGTGTATTATTAGTACGTCTAAATCTAAATTTATCAGTTAGTGTTTGATAACCAAATCTTATGAAATGGTCAGCACTTCCTGATTTACCAAGTATGGTTTCATTAGCAAAATCATCTAAATCTAATGCTAAAAAAATAGTAAATTCTCCTAAGGTAATTGCACTTGACAAATCAAGATTATCACCACCACCGTCAAAGTCTATATAACCACTACTTGTAGTTGGCTCTTCTGCATCTGTACTTTGCGTTGCAGTTCTACCGTCTGTATGGCTAGAAGTCCAAGTAATATCAGCATCACCATCGCTATCCTGATCGCTAGTGCTAATATTTGTGTTAAATTTAAACCACGTTACTAAGCCGCTAACATCAGATAATGCAAAAGCACTACTAACTCTAGATTTTAATGTTAAATTATGTGCTAACATATTAGTTGTGATAACCTATTGCAACACCGCTTGTTAATGTAATTGCAGTTATATTTGCAAAAATTACTGTACCTGCAGGTATTGTAGTTTCTAATGCACTTTCACCAGTGCAATTAGTAATTGTTATTGCACTAATTACGCTTTCTGTAACAAAATGAACTGCATAAAAGTCCTCCGTTTGAGCTGCAGTTGTAAATACTACGGTGTTATTACCTTTGCCAAGTTGCTCATTTAATAATTGTACTTGATTTTTTGCCATGATCTTAGATAGTTATGTATTGTGTGTTAGTTGTTGTGTTAGTATGCTCTTTATATTTGACCTCATCACCAAATTTAGATTCTGTAGAAAAAGTGCCATCAAAAACTATGGCTTTGCCTTTTGCAATTGAAACATTATCAGCTTTAAACTCATATGTGTAACTACCCTCATCTACTAATGCTAAATCTGTAGGCTCTGTTAAGTCAAATTGTGCATATCTATTAGTAAATGTAGGGCTTATAACTAGCTCTTGATTAACTTGACGTATGTCATTAGTTAAAATCACCTTATACTCAGTAACACTAGACGTTAATTTATCGCCTAATGCAACCTTAATAGTGTTAGTTACTGCCTTTTTAATGTATAGCATCTTTTAAGTAAATATAAAAAACATGGTTTTATTACGCTTATATACGAAAAAAGACAGGTTTTACCCTGCCTTTAATCAATTTATCAATATATATTGCCTATTTAATATAGGATTTTTTATGATGCGGTTACTGTTACTGTAAACCCTGCATTGTCAAATGGTGATGCAGTGTATGATTGTACTAACAAACAAGGCTCTGACTCAGCACCTGTAAATGTTAAGTTATAACCATTCATATCACCAAATGCAGCACCACTGTTTGTAGTACCTGCAGATAATTCTAAACCATTTTCTTTACCTAAACACCAAATAACATTTTGACCGTTGCCTTGAACTTGATTAAGCTCTACAAAAACTAACAATCTGTTTTGTGCAAGTAATTTTAATTCGTTTCTATCCCCTACAGTCATTTTGTGCAACATAATGTTTACACTTGGCTCATAAAAAACTGTTCCATTTTCTTGTGATGGTTGTACAGTTTCTGTAAAAGATGCAGTACCTCGAGGCAAAGCGTATTTAAATAAATTTGTAGTTATATCTAAATCAGTAACTTCACCTGCACTTACTGTAACAGTAGCATCTTCATGCTGGGCAAAGTAAATATTTTTTACCCCCCCCATTATATCTCGGCAGTCGAGCTGACGACCTCTGGTTAATTCACATGCCATATTTTTATATGTTTTAGATGCTATTAGCAAAGGGTTTTTACACCCTTTGCTCTAGCTAGTTATTAATTATGCGTGATAAACAAAATCAGATGCTACACCTACCTGTACACCTGCAGTCCAACGTGCAACCATTCTAATATTTTGGCTACCATCTAGTGAAGCCATGTCAAGTACAGAAATTTCTGTTAGATCAGATGATAAAGATGTACCAAAGAACAAGTTTGATTTTTGGCCTGCATACATTACGTTATCTGCGATACCTGGACATACTGCAATCTTAATACCTTCAAACTCAGGTGTGTACTGACCCATGTGGTTGAATGGGAATGCACTTAAAGAAGAGATAGCAGATAGATACAATCTGTATGTCTTTTTGTTCATGTATATATACAAATCCTCTGTACCGTACACTGCAGTTGGAATAGCGGCTGCTAATGTGCCTAACTCAGTAATGATGTTACCAGTACCTGACCCTGAAATGAAAGCCCCACCAGCCGATGAAGATGTCATTGATCCTGTAGGTATTTTGTTAAATTGTCCACTTGTAGATGTGTTACCTTGCCATATAGAGTTTTCTACGCTATCTGCAATACTTGTAGCTAAATATGATGTAGCATATGCAACAAAATCATCTTGTTGTGCGTATGCCCAGTCAGACAATAATGTTTTTTTACAAACATCAAGATTCACTTGGAATTGTTCTACCTCTAATACTGATTCTGTAAGCGTAAGTGATGCACTTTGCTCGTTAAAAGCACACGTACCATCTTTTACTAAATCTGCACCTACTACTTTGTTTACTACCTCTTTGTAGTTTACGTTTTCTCTCATAGTAATATACTCAAGAGATTTAGCCTGCTTTAAGGCTGGGGATATATAGAGCCCCGCATGTTCACCAGCATATGAGCTGGAAGTAATTGTTAAACCCATTTTTACTTGTTATTAAAGTTATATAAATATTTTTCTTGTGCAGATAATTTATCAAATTCTACTTTTGATAGCTTAACTGTCTCTTTTTTAAATTTAGATAATTTAACAGGCTCATCACCTGGCTCTTCACCCAATTTTTTTACTTGCTTAGATAATTCAACGTTTTCGTTTTGTAACTCTGCAATGTTTTCGTCTTTTGATAGGTTTTCATTACGCAACTCATCTAGCTCACCAGTTAAGCGTGCAATGTCATTTTTAACCTCTTCTAATAACTCTTTTACTACAGTACCGATTTCATTAAAAAGCTCTGCATGTGTATCACTCATCTCTTCTTTGTCCTCCTCGTATATTGTATCATGATCATCTTCATGTTTTGCTTCAGTTTCATCCATCATTTCTGCAATAACACCCTCTACCTCTACGATAAATTTCATGCCATCCTCTAACTCGTATTCACCTACTGGTAAAGGTATTTGTGTACCATCCTCTACTAATACGTTTACTGCGACACCCTCTGCTAGGGCATCTGCCTCTGATACAATAATTGTACCATCTGCTAATTTGCCCTCGTAAGCTAATTGAGTAGTTTCATCCTCAATGCCTAAGGCAACTCTGATTCTAGTTTTTAAGTCCATTTGTTAAATAAATAAAGTTGTGGTTTTATAGTAAATATAATTATATGTAATTTGTTACTTATTCGTTTTCTATTTGTCTAATTTTTCTTTCAGCCCATCTGAGCATAACATCACCACCCCATAATGCATAAGAAATAGTGCCACAATCATCATAATTGCCAGTGTCGTATGTTTTTGCTCGCTTTAAGTAGCTATAAACACGCTTAATTACACTGTAACTCATTGGCTTTCGTTGTGAAATTTGTTGTGCACGTATTTTACCTGTTTGCGTTGCACATTTGTTACCACGTTTTGCGTTTTCTCTAATGCCTCTTTCTGCATTTACGCTTGCACCTTTTGGGTAATCGGTGTAACTTTCCTGATATTTACGCTTTTTTTTACTTTTTTTTTTATTTTTTTTTGCATTTACAGGAACGCAGTTAGGTACTTTTTTACCATCTTTTATTTTGTGACCGTATGGCACATATCCACTAGTGCAAGGATTAGGTGTTATGAGTTCAGTATCCATACATTTGCAATCCTCTGCAAGTATTTCTGATAAATTACTAATAATATCATGATCTGAGCATGGCATAAATACAACCTTGCCATCCATTGAATGGGTGTGCACACCATCACAACCTAACTCCTTTGCTTTTGCAAGTGCCTCCTCTTCATTATCGTATAACGGTAAATCAATTTTACCATCTTTGCCATCTGTTACCATACTACCAACTCGTGCAAACTTGCTCATTTTAGACATAGCATCAGTAAAATAACCCTCAATACTTAAACCACGTAGCTCACCGTCTTTTATACGTTGTATGATTTCGTCATTCTCTATACGCATTGACACCATCCATGTGCCTTTTGGCACATTATAACCGTATAGCTTAGATTTATCCATTTCAGGATTTTGTACAATCCAACTTTCTACAGTATGCACACCTGTTACTTTATTTTCATGTTGTACAGTAGCATTGTTGTTATTGTTGTATTTTAGATACATTTCACTAGCCTTTTTAACTGTAGCTTCAGTAAAATAAACATAATATTCCTGATTTGTTTCAGCATCAAACCTAAATATATGTTTGTTAGGTATAAGTGCAGGTGACACTAATAATTTTTGCTCTTCATCAACTTTTGCTAATGTCAAATTGTGTTTTTCTTTGTTAAAATAAACAAAGTTTTCAGCAATCGCAGGCTCAGTAACTAGCGATATTGCATCTATAGTAATTTCTTCATGATTTTCATCTATTACTAACTCTACTATTTTTGTTGTTTTTTTCTCCATAATTATATTGTTGCTTTACGTCTAATATTATTTAATCGATCTTGTTCATTTGTCATTTCATCAGCTACTACAAAGGCTTTTACCGTACCTGTAGTAATACCACCACTTGCACCGCCTATCATACCACCATCTGCAAAACCTCTACCACCACCTGCCTCATTTATTGCTGATAGCATAGGCCTAAACATACGAGTTGATTTAGCATTTATAACACTCTCACCTCTTGACAATCTAGCATTTATACTATCGCTAGTACCACTGCCTCTGCCTTGCACAATACCACCTTGTGCTAATTTTTCAGGTGGTGGTGTAGCCATTATTTTACGTACTTGCATTAAACCTGCAGCAACTGTAACACCTGCAGCAATTTGTGGGAATGGTGGTGGTGCTGGTGTGTTTGCTAGGGCGTTGGTGGCCGCTTGATATGTGTTAATCGTAGATTGTGCAATAGCCAAAGATTTACCTGCAGCACTTTCTCTACCTACAATATCAGACATAACACCTAATGCCTGCATACCAACTTGTGCTTTACTATCTGCTACTGCTTTATCGTCAGCCTTTTTTTTCTCTTTTACTTGGTCACTTAGTGCTATCTCTTCAGCAGCAAATTTTTCATTAGTTTGTTTAATCTGTAATTGTAGCCTTTCATTTATTAGCCTACGTGCCTCTGCATCTTCCTCTTCAGCTAATAATTTTTCTGCATCTTGCTCTAGTTTTAGTATTTCTCTTTCTCTATCATCCTCAGTTTTTAGTAATGCTAACTCTTGCTCTAATGCAGCTCTGTTTTTTATTTTTTCTAACTCTTTTGCATCTCTTTCATCTTGTGCAGCCTGTCTTTCTTTCTCTTCATTTTCACGTGCAGCAATACCTTCTTTACGTATGCTGTTTATTTTGTTGTTTAGCTCTATCTGTTTTGTTGTACTTTCCTGCCTAATGTTAAATAATTCAATTTCTAATTGTGCTAATTCGTCAAAATCCTCTTCTAAACTTTCACCTAAATCTACCTCTTGTTGTTTTATTCTCAAATTTTCTTCAGCATTTGCAACACGTTTTGCTAGCAATTCAGTTTCTATTTGCATACCTTTCTCTGCAGCTTCTAGCCTTTCTGCCTCTGTTTTTGTAGTATCCTCTGCAATTAATTTAAGAGATTCTAATTCAGCTCTACGTCTAGCAGTCTCTACATTCAATTCTCTTTGATTGTCTTTTAGTTGTTGTGCAGCTTTGGTTAATTGTATTATTTGTTTTGTCTCATTAACTACCTCATCACCTATGCCTTTTACAGAGTTTTTTACATCGTCAAATGCACCTTTAACGTCACCTTGAAATACTTTAACTATAGCACCTCCAATGCTACTTATTCTATCTGTAATTACTGCTATTGCAGTGCCTACTGCCTTAAACCCTACTTGCAATAACTCTGCACCTCTTTTAGTTTTTGTAAAAAATGTAAGTAATGAGCCAAATGCTACTAATAATAGGCCAATACCTGTAGATGCAATACCGACTTTTATGGCACTAAATAATGCAGTAGCACCTTTTTTCATTTTGCCTCCGAACATCATGCGTAAACCTAACGCAGCTTGTTGGCCTTGTTGTTTCACAACTGATAATGCCTGGCTACCTATTTTTTTAAGATCTGCAAATTTGCCTTTTACATCACCTATAGTAACACCTAAAAAGCCAAAATTGTCAATATTTGTTTTAAGCTCTTTGTTTGTTGCTTTTATATTTTGTTGTACCTTTTCTAGTCCTTTCTCTGCCTCTTGTGTGGACATTTTAAGGCTTAATGTTACTTGCTCTTGATTTGCCATTTGCCTTGTAGTATTTTATTATGTTGTTTTTTGCCTTGCATTTTAGTAATTTGTGGTAATACGCTTTTTAGAGCAATCATACCACTAACTACATAAGCACCAATCAACTGATATTTTTCATTATTTTTCATCTATACAAAATCTGTTTTTAACTCACTAACCATAACCACTACAGTCCAGTCTATTGTACAACTAGCCTGGCCAGTTACAGTAGCTTTTATGTAATCACCTAAATCAGCATCATTAACTGCTACAAAGTCATTAGTCCAACCGCTAATACCATCATTATGATTAGTTTTATTATTAATGCCTATGCGATCTAATGTACCTGCATAAACTCTAAATGTTGCATGCTGATATTTACCCATAGCTGCAGATGATCGGCCATCTAATCTTCTAGCTAATACATATGTTTCTAATACAATTACACACTCTTTTGTTTCATCTACAATAAATCTTTTGTTACTATCACCACCTAAAAATATCTCAGTTTCTGTAGCATCAGTAGTGCGACCCTCATACATTAATACACTACGTTGTGCTCTACCTTTTTTAGATGTAAATGCGTGGTTAAATTCACCATGCCTTGTTGTATGTGCAAATTTTCCTATTGTGTGGGTACTATCAGTATTATCTACAGTGTTAAAATTGCCAATTATATTGTTATTAAAGGATTGTGTATCTATAGTATTGCCCTGACCTAATATATTACTCTCGTTTGTAAAAGTTTTTTTGTGTGTTTTAGCTTTTATTAGACAATTAGTGCCATCAAAATGACCGCCAACAAATTTGCAATCTTCACTATTGCCTGTAACCTCTTCACCCTTAGTGCCTGTAAACGTAATTAGGTTGTTGTTTATATTAAATATTTTTTTTGGCATTATATTTTAAGCATTTCAATTTTTGTTAAACCTCCTTTGCCAGCATTGTACTCTATTTTAACTACTCTATATTCCTGGTTTTTTACTTTTATAATGTCAGCAAAACTAAAATTTAAAATATCGCTTTCTGTTAGTCTAATTTTTGCTTTTACTAACACTCTATCTGCAGTGTATCTATCTATTACATAGTCAAACCAATATTTCAAAAATAAATTATTGTTACTTTGATTAAATATAACACTACTAAAAAGGTGATGTGTGTAACCAAAATTTAAACTTAATGATGAGGGTGTCATGTTAGCAGGGTACTCTTCAAAATGTGTGCCTGCACTGTAAAAAGTTCTATCTACTACATCATTAATATCATCTATTGTAGCAGTTACAGTATCAAAATTTTTATAAATTAGACGTGGCCTGTTTTCTATTTGCTCATATACACCATCATCTATTCCATAACAGTTTGGATATATAGCACCGTTTGATAATCTACTAAATGACATTGCACTAAATACGTCTAGTTTAATTTCTACCTCATTTATGTAATCTACAGGCAATTGTATTCTCATACTACCATAATCCTCACCAGTTAGATTTTTGTATGTTGTTAATTTTGCATCATCCTCATCATTATTATACAACCAAGTTATTTTGCTAGGTAGGTTTTCATAATTTTGTACAGTTTCTGTAGTGTCAATTTTTTCTGTCCAATTTTTTGTAGTACCTGTTTGTAAAAAATCGTTAAAAGGCTCAATTTTAAGTATTTGACCTCTTTGCTCGACTACTAAATTAAACATTTTAAAAAGGTCTTTAATAATATCTGCTAGTTTAATGTCACCATGATTGTCATGTATTCTAGCATTTATAATATCTACAATACCATTAATACTACCTGCACTCACGTAATTAGCATCTTGGTTTGTTAGTATTTCGTGTGTCATATTCATAAAATCATCTACAAAAAAAGTATCATCATGGTAAAAACCAGGATTATTTTGTAGATAATCATGTAAAGTTTGTGACATTGACGTTGGTGGGTTTTGTGTATTGTAAAAAGGCTCATTAAACAGGTAGTTTGCAGGTGGGTTTGGATCAACTTGAGTATTAAAAAATGGTACTGTAAAATAATGTTGATCTTGTGACAAATAAGCACTAGTTGTACTGCCTGTTTGGTCATGCTTTACAAAAAACTCTAGCGTGTCACCAGTCATTAATATAATAGTATTACTAAACACCATTTGATTAAATGTTAAATTTTGCAAACCACCACCATTAGCAGTGCCAAATGGATGGCCTGATGATGCTGCACATGGTTGGCCACCAAATAGTGTTATATCAGTTGCAACACCTAATGTTGTTGTTTGTACTGCCTTAACTTCTATAATTGTACCTGCAGTACCCCATACAGACAATTTTACTTGTGGGTTTAAAACTAGAAAATCTGTAGGTGATGTAATAACACCATTTGCACCCATCATGCCTGATATATCATTTGGATTGCCATTTATAGGGTCTATAGCAGGCTCTGATGTAAAAGGTATTGTAGTAAAAGTATCTGTAATTGTAAATATATTCCTAAATGTAAAATTACCAGTATCTAAAAAACCCTGACCGCCTGGCTGCACACCAAATGGATGTGGAATATTAGTACTTTGCCCTATTGGGTTACCTCCTAAAATTGGTGTTTCTAATAGCTTTAAATTTGTTACTGATACATTACTGACTGTATCTGCACTACTAGGGCTTGTACGTCTATACATCGTGCCTGTAGGTGATTGTACTCGCTTATCATTTAGGCCAGTGTCCATAAATATATTGGCAAAATCAGGATTACCAGCATTTAAAAAATCACTCTCTATACTAAAACCAGCAAAATCAAAAATTTTGTTTACTATATGTAATAAATTTATAAAAGGTTGTATGTTTTGATTACCAAAACATGTAAAATTACCGTTTGCATCTGCAACTAAACCAGTATTTTGCACTAATGAGTAGTAAATATCTGTACTTGTACCACCAGCCGACAGGGTAACACCTGTATTAGTAGCACTATTAGTGACATTTGTATTGTTAAATTGATGGTTAAGATCAGTAAAATCTAGTTGGCTAAGTGTTGCATCACCTAGTACCTCTAAAAAGTGTATTGTTTGACCTACTAAATTAACTCTGTATTTTGTTTCATTTTTAGTTTTAACAATTTCATTTAAAAAAAGTAAGCCTTCAAATATTTGTATATCATTACTAAATAACTCACATCGTTGGCCTATCAATGTAGGGAATTGTGATACATCTGATTGTAAATCATATAAGTGTGCAAAGAAAATATTGTTATTTTTTGTTGCTGGCAAATCAAACGTTTTACTATAGTTGCCAGTTTTAGTCTCTATATTAGTAATATCATCTATAGAGTATGTGATTGCAATATTTTCATCACCATAAGTATCGAGCTCATGTGTTTCGTCATTATGTATAAAAAGCCTAATCATATTTTTTGTATGCGTGTTTGATTAGATTTAGACACCTCAATAACATATTGTATTAGCATGTCATTTGCAGTTGTTTGCTTAGTATAGTTTTTCTCCTCTACTAATACTTTTATGAAACTACCGTTTGCCTCTTGTAAATACACATCAGGTGATGTAAATAATTCCTCTAATGTTGCTGCCTCATCTTGTGTTATATAATCTGTATTGGCCTCTATAATCTCTTGTGCATTAACTGTATATGATGTGTTACCACCTTGATAGGATGCCTGGTGGTAATTTGCATCATCGTATGTACCGTAGTTTTGTTTAAAATTTGATCTTCTAATGTTTGTTTTACGTGTGCTTTTTTTCTCAAAATTGTAGTAATCATAAGCACCTAATCTATTCAAATATGCTAACCTAATAGTTTCAAATCCTTTACAATCTGCACCTGTAATGTCAAATCTGTATGTTGCTGATACATTTGCATTTGTACTATCTTGTGCAACAACTGTATAATAGGCAGCATTTGTAGGTGTTGCAATACCTGAATTTTTTAGATTTTGTGTGCCAATACCAAAATACAATAAACCATGCGTGGTGTACCAGGCTGAATTAATTGAAGCATGCCAAAATGTTTGTGCAGTAATGCCTCCATTTGCATCTGTATTGTCTATAATATGTGTGCTAATAGCTGAATTATTAGCATCAAAAAATCTTACTGCCATTCTACTAACAAAACTTTCATTTTCATTACCACTACCAAAAGCACCATTAAAAAAAGCTATTGTATGAAATTGACCTAATTGTATTTTTCTATTGACAGTAGCTGGCAGACCAGTTAAAAAGAAACAATCACTACCACTTAGCAATAGTGTATCATCAACAAAAGTTTCAAATCCATCTTGTAATTGCCTTACTGCGTTCCAAACTAACCTCTTTTTACTTGTTACTGATCCACCTTGCTGAAATACAAAACCATTTTGTGTTGTTGCAAACTCTTCTTTTGCTTTTACATAATATCTTTTTAGATTGTTTTTGTTTTGTGCAAATTTATCTATTTGATGTATGCTATGTTGCTCAGTAGTTGCAGTAACACCAGCAAATGTACTATCATTAACACCAAAATATGGGAAACCATCAGTATCAGTTTTGCAAAAATCTTGTAAAATATTTGCTATGTTAAAATGTGCTCTATTTTCTGTATTTGCTTTTGCTTTTAATGTAGCTACTTTAACGTCTATCTGTCCTGTTAATGGTAAATATCCAGTAGTAACATATACCTCTAAAATAAACTTGTGATTAAATACGTTTGTTGTTGGGTTTTTAACTGTAAATATAATATCATCATATACAGGATTTAAAAACCTTTTTGGTTGTTTATGTATTTGTACTGCCATTATTTTATATCTTGTGTTGTTGCTTTTAAAAACTTTGCTACATCATTTGCATAAGCTCTAATTACATTTGCTGGTAACTTTCTGTAGTGTTGTCTAAATGCATTGCTAAAAAACCTAGTTGCAGGCAATCCAAATAGTGCTATTTTTCTACCTATTATATAAGCAAATGATTTTCTAGTTATAAATTGGCCACCTCTATTACCTGCACTTTCCCAATTTTTATCTACTCTACCTTGTATGCCTTTGCGTTTAAGCCATGCCTCTACTACACCCTCTTTTATGTTTTTACCTTTAAATCTATAAGGTGATTTGTATGCTCTTCTACCACTTTGACTACCTTTTACACCCTTATCTTGAAAATCACCGTACAAAGGCATCTTAAAATTTAGCTCTAATGCACCAGTTCTATACACTTTTAAATCATAATCTAACTCTTGTGCTAATTTGCCAGTATCTATGTGATCTTGTTTAGACAAATTACGTATTGATTGTTTGATAACTTTGTCAGCAAACATTTTAAAAACACGTTGTGTAGATTTAGTGTCTCGCATTATGCAGTTGCTACTACAATTTCTACATCAGTTTCACTTGCACCAGTACGTACAAACACATCAGAAATACTATGCCCTAATGATGTTATTGCACTGCCACTTGTATTGCTATCTACTACTAATGCAGATATTACATAGCTCTCACCAGCATCTAATTGAAATGCACACCCTACATTGCTCTCTTCAGCAAATGTTATGTTAATAGCATTAGTATCATCTAAATTAGTGATACGCATATATTTAAAATCATCACTATCAAACTCTCTACTTGTAGGGTCACTAGCAAACTCTACTAATGTATGTGTTGTGTTAGCTTTTAATTGATACACACGTGAGTGATATTGGCCAATGCCTGTTATCGCTTGTGTTGTTGTTTTGTCGTAGGTTGTACCATTTAATGTAATGGTTTCTGTTATATCTACGTTTAATGTTGCAGTTGTTACTGTAGTTGCCATTTTATATTTATTTAAATTACATTATATCTGTGTCACAGGCACTAGCATTAAATGATACTATTACCTCAAAATCCGCCCTCCATCCACTTACATCATTATCAAATCTTTCTGTAAACGGTGTGCATGGTACATCATCACTAAACCTAAAATCATTCTCCATGTCACCAAATGCAGTGCTATGCTTAAACTGACTAATAAAGTCACCTATTACTTGCAGTGTATCGCTAAGTACATCATTTTCATTACCCTCATCAGGGCTTACTAAATCCATTACATACAGGCTTAAACTATACGTTAATTCATGATTTGTAAACCTTGCATTTTCTATAGATAGATGTGACAATGCATAGTTTGTCTCTTTTAAATCTATCTCAAAAATATCACCAAATGTAACATCTTGTATGTACGTATTAGCATTTGCAATATCTTCATATAGTTTTATAATGTTACTAAGCGTAACATTTTTTTGAAACAAACCAGCTTGATTTTTAAACTCAGGAAAACTCATATTTTTATACTTTCTAAATCTTTACTGTAACACAAAAAGGTAAACACCTCTTTCGCATTTAACATTAATATGTCATTTATTTTAGTAATGTCACCATTGCTTAAATTATAGATCACACTGTACCAGCCCCACTTGTTACCAAATTGCTCTTCTTTTGCTTGTATCCTCTCTTCGTCTTTTTTTGTTGTTTCCTCAAAGATAATTGCATACTCTTTTGATATTCTTTGCCTATAGTCAAAAAAAAACTAGCTGCACCTTGCACCGTTGCAATGCTTAAATTTTCTTTAAACAATTCAGCATTTTTAACACATGCAGTGCTATCATAATCTACAATATTGTATTTGTCGTTTTTTTTATTTTTTATTTCTCTATATAATACACCCATTACTAAGTGTAAATTTTTTATTGGCTCTTTTAGATAATTATCTAAATCTACAAACTCTGCAAATGTTAGTTCTTTAAGATTAGGATGAAAACCGTACTCTTTGTCACCTATAATAAACACTAAATTTAACTCTTGTGATATTTCATCATCTAGCAACTTTGCTAACACTTTATCTACCTCATCAATATCTGATTTTTTGCATTTTTCTAACTCTACAAACGGTACACCTGTAAATGAGCTTATAGAATTTAATGTTTTTGTATAATCATCCTGGTCTTTATCGTAGTTAAGCATAAATTTTTGGTAGCAATCAATACTAACTTGTGCCCACTTATTAGGTATATTATACTGTTTGTCGTTTAGTGTTAATAACATTTTTTAGTAGTTATCTATTAGTAAATATAAATTAATTAGATTTGGTGCGTATTTAGTTAATTAAGGGTGGTTGTTTTTTACATTGTTTTGCAGCCATCCTTTTTTTATTTAGTAAATATAGTATTTACCAGCATTAGGTTTTAGCTCGTAATACATCCTCATCATTAGTGCATCTGAGTAGTCAGGTGATCTGCCTAATTCCTGTTTTACTTTTTCTTTTGGTATAATAGCTAGCTTAGTGTCTTTATCTATTTTATCTCTTCTAACTTGCTCTAACTCTTTTGTTAAACTTTCTTTTATTGCAGTATCTTTTGTGCTTACATGCACTTTGCCTGCATTTATATACTCTGCGAGTTTATAGTAACATTGCGTTTTTAGGTTTGTATAGTTTTCATTATTTAGTGCCTTAGAGTTGTTTACAAAGCCTTTACAACGTAAAATATCTCTACAACCACCACCAACACCATCATCATCTACAATTATGTTATTTAGAGGTACGTTTTCTAATCTTTGTATTTCTTTTATTTCATCTGCAACCTCAGTAATTGTGTTAGTGTCAAACACTTTGATACGTTCAGCTCTAAGGCCATTCCAATATATTATAACTGTTTTATCTTTACCAAAACGTGCAACATCACAACTTATGTATTTATTGCCACCTGGCATATTGCTTACATCGTACATATTTAGTATTGCATTGTAGTCTATTAGTTTATCTACACTATCATCATACTCCCAATTGCCATACAATAACCTCTGTTTGCTTATTTCATCAAGTTTAAGTAGCTGATCTTTATAGTGTCTAGATATATGTACATTGTCACTAGCTAATGCCTGTATAAACTTGCGATATTTAGGCAGAGTGCCTTTTTTGTTAGGTAGGTAAAACTCATTATAAACCCAATTTTTTGCAGGGTTGCATGACATAAACAATTTAGGTATTAAATCATACTCATCTAATTTATACCTAATACGTGATGATAATATAGATTTTGCCTTTTGTGTAATTTGATTGCACTCATCTAAAAATGCCATTGTTAATTCTAAGCTGCCTAATGAGTCAAAATTAGGGTCTGATGGATATAAAAATAAATCTTTTAATATTACCTCTGAGCCATTGTAAAAAGTAATTACATTGCTCGAGCCATTAAATGTGTAGTGCTTATTTGCTTTTAAACCCCACTCATTACAACATTGCCAAAAAGTAGCAAGTGTAGTTTTTTTTAGGTTATCAAGTTTTGATCTACCTATTAGACATCGTATGCCTTTATATTTTATACAACTATGTATTATGGCTGCACATCCTAAAAATGATTTACCACCTCCAGCCCCACCTCCAAAAAGTATTTCTGTAGTTTCTTTGTCAAATAGATATTTGATTGCAATGCTTTGTTTTGGTGTAAACTCTGCCTCAATCCTCATCAGTTAGTTTAATGTTAATTTGTACAGGCTCATCATCTGTAGTCATATCCATTTGTTGTTTCTCCCAATAACCACGCTTTCTGCCTTTTGTCTTTAAATAAAATATAGTTGCAGTTGTGTTGTTATCTTGTATTTGTTCAAACAATTTGCTTTCTGCAAAATCTAGACTAACGTTTTCTATCTCTTTTACTTTATCAGCAAACTCATCATCAGTTTTTAACCATTTATAGTATGTACTACGTGGTACATCAACTTGTTTACATGCAGTAGTTACAACACCTAAACATTGCTCTAATGCATCTAACATTGCCTCTTTTTTAATATGTCTACTTTTGTCTACCACAACACTCACATTTTTCAGGTAGTTTATCTAAATTAAAACCAAAATCTATAGGTTTAAAACCCCACTCTTTTAGTGTATCAACGTCAAACCAATTAGCTAATTTATCTTTGTCAAACTTACCACCTAGTTTATTTAATTTTATATTTGTTTCTACCTCTTTTGCGTAATCGTAATTTACTAAAATACAAGGTAATTTATCTATGCCTAACTCTACTGCTATGTTATATCTTTGATGGCCACCTATTATAACACCCTCTCTACCTTTATGAGTATTAATTACTAATGGTTGTAATATACCTTTTTGCTCTATGTCACTTTTTAGTTTATTGTACTCTGCATTACTAATTTGTCTTGGATTGTAGTCTGCAGGTAGTAACTCCCATGTATTTTTATTTACTATTTTCAAGTTGCTCTAGTTCAAACTGCAAATGTGCTATTGCTTTTTTTAGGTCTTGTATGCCACCATCTTTGTGCTTTCGTTTGCTACGTAAACAGTATGTTACACACGTACCAACATTGTACGATAAATCAAACTCGTATATAACATCTTTTGCCATCATACCATTACGACCTACATAATATGCAGGTACTTTACTATCTGTTTCTAACATCTCATCACAAGGCATGTTACGTGTATAATCGTAAAAATATTTACTTTTTGCCATTTTTCTTTTTGGGTTTTGTAACTATTGCTTTAATAAATTCGTAACAAGTATTAATACAACTCATACAATTAGTAGTGTATTTGTAATTTGTGTTATTTAGCTCATTATAAAACTTTATCATTTCTACTTTGTAATGATGGCTTTTGGCTTTACCTGTTTTAATGCCATCCCAAATGTAGGCAGCTTTGTCTTTTTGTTGTTTATTTAATTTCATTCCATTTATTTTTAGGGCATGTTTCAGACTTCCATTTTGCCTTTGTTTCTATAGGGCATCCACATACACTGCACTCGTACTCTACATAGTCAAATTTATCACACCTTGTGCAAGTATGTACTCTATCATAAAATGTTGCTACATCTACATCTTGAAAGCCTGTTACTGATCTTTTGTAACTAGCTTTGAGTAGGTTGTATGCCTTTATCATTAGATTTGGCTTCATATCTTCTTTGTAATTTTATTACACCGTATGGCTCAAACCATCTACCATACACAACGTCAATATCATCAAATACAAACTCATCTAGATTTGCTACATATTCTAGATCACCATACTCATTGTAAAACTCTATGGCAGGTATGTTATACTCAGTGTATTTAATCAGCTCTATTAATTTCATTCAATCTTTTTTTTATGTAGGTTTTTACATTTTTTATAGTTGTAAAAATGCTTCGCCTACTTATACCAGTCTTATTAGCTAATGATTGTAAAGTATAACGGTTACCATTATGCTCACCAAAATAATATAGCTTAAATAATTCTCTATCGTACCAATACAACTCGTCAAGTATAACCTCTATTATTTGTATTTTTTCTTGTTCCCTTGCATCATTAGTAAATATAAATCTCTGCATTTTAGTGCAATCCTGTAATGTGTGCTTATCGTAAAACCTAGCAATCTGATAATAATACTGACTTGTTTTACTATGGTACATATTAGCCATTATACGTGCTACAAAAAAAAAGAGTTTACCATCTTTTTTGATAAACTCCATTTTTTGCGGTGGGTACTTCAGGCACACAAAAAGTGCCTCATGTAATAAATCTTCTACAAAATCTGTTTTACATATGTTTTTAGCTATATCATATAATTTTTGATATTCGCTTTCTGTTAATTGCATTGTGCATTATAGCAAAATTTATTTTACAATTGTAACTTGTTGAAAACTAGTTGTTCACATTAAATTGTTCAATTCTTTTTTGTAGTATGCTATTAATTCTTTGTAATCATCCTGGCTACGTTTAACCGTTGTATTAGATAGTTGTATAAGTTCGTCAAATTTATCTTCTCCTATTTCGGCTTTTAGTTTGTTGCCATAAATCCAAATATTACCCTGCATGAACATATTGCATTTTACACATTGTGGTCTGCAATTATTTGTGTGCCAACGTGTTGCGTAATGCCTACGACTTTGAAAGTGTCCACATTGCATTTCTTTAACAGGTTTTGTAGTACCACAGGTGTAGCAACTTACATGTCCATTGCTATCTGCATAGTAATATCTTATATATTTGCTAAAAATAGCATCTAACTTTTTTACAAGTTTAGATTTACTCACAAAGTGTGTATTTACTATAGCTTACATTTTCTTGAAATCTGTTTTTGCTACTAACAAACTCTGATTTTATGTTGTAACCTTGATCTTTAAGCTCACAAATACGACTTGTTAAACGCATAATAGCGTAATCATTAAATGCTTCTAATGGTGTAATACTACCATACCTTTTTAAGTGTCTTAAAACCTTTTGTTTTTGATTTAGTTTCATAATTAGTCAATTTTATTAATTCTATTTTTAAATTTTTTTTGCTTTTTTTCAAAACGATTTTCTAAATACAAATACAATGCTACATAACCAATAGCTAGTATAAGTAAAATACATGTTACAATTTCTATAGGTGTCATTTTTTAATTTTTTTTAGTTTATAAATAATATAGCTTATAACAGGTGTGCCAAAAAGTAAAGTTAGTAAGCTAGGGTGTGGCTCACCACACATACCAGTTGCATGTCTTAAAAACTCTATCATTTTACTAGTTGATTTAACCATACTCTTAATTTACTAAGTGCATGATTTGTCCAAGTTGTATTAAATGTTTGTACTAACTGTAGTGTTTCTATTTCTACAATGACATTACCTATCTTTACTTGATCACCATTGTGATCTATTACATTATCTACATTTAACTCAAGATGTGTTGTATTGCCATCTGTACAAATGCTTTGTATCTCTTTAACATAACAATATGTATGTGCGGATGTTTGTGTGTTTTTAGTCAATTGTTTCATCATCTAATTTTTTTATTTCATTTAAAATTGTTTTACTTTCTATGTATGTTTTATTGTTTACAGTAACAGTATTATCTAACAAATTTTCTAACATATCTGTTTTTTCATCTATAATATAATTGTGTACTGCACGCATCATATCAGACATAATTGCTTTACGTTCTCTATATTGTAATAATGTTTCAAATAATTTTATTGCTTTGCTCATTTTTTTAATTGTTTTGCTTTATTAATAGTAGTATTTATTTGTTTAATATTTGTATTATATCTTTGATAATCAGTTAATCTATTTTGGCTTCTATCTAGACATGCTTTTTTGTCGTACTCTTTAAGCCATATATTAAAGTTTCTCACATTTACAAAACCACCATTATCACTATGCCTCACACCTTGCTCAAAAGCAAATTTAACCTCATCTATAGTAAAACCACCATACATATTTACTAAATCATCATACAAAAGTTGTGACATCATTATAATTTGTTTTGCATCAGGCTTTTGCCCTAACATTAAATAACACTTACTTACAATATCAACACAATCATTTTTTAGTTGCTTTGTATCTGTAATGTATCTATCTCTAATTTTAACCATTGTTAATTATTTTTTTTGCTTCCTGCCACACATTAAGCATATGATCTGTTTGTGATACTATCGGTTTGTTATAATTATTGCGTGCCCATCTTTGCATACGTCTTTTAACGTCAAATGTGCTTTGTTTTTGCCACCTCATTTTTTTACCACGTGGTGTTTTTTCTGTCCAATAATCAATAAAATTATCTAAATCAGAAAAACTAATTTCTTTTGCAATCTTATGCCACTCTAATATATAATTACTTTGTAAATTATTTAATTTGTTATTATTAGTATTTAGTAGTTGTTGATTTTCTTGATTAAGATTTTCTTGATTAAGGTTTTCTACATTAAGGTTTTCTAAAATAGGTGTTTCAGATATAATATAATCTATGCCACCTAGTTTACCGTCAATACGTTCTCTTTTACGTCTAACATAACCTAACTCTGTAAGCTCTTTAAATGCACTATAAATAGCACTTGTACCATCTTTGTGATGATTTGCTAGCTCTGATACATACAATACCCAGTCATTAGGCAGTGACAAAACGTATGCTAGTAATCCTTTGCTTTTAAGTGATAGTTTTTCATCACGTAAAAACACATTAGATATAACTGTATAATCTGTTTTTTTCTTTACTACTAGTTTTTTCATAATCCTAATAGTTTTGCCTCTCGTTCTATATGTTGCATTTTTCGATCTATCTCTTTTTGCACGTTTTTTAGCTCTTCTAGTTGCTCAAACCAAATTCTAGATTTGCCATTTTTTAGTAAACTGTTATCATCTAACATATACTTTTTTAAAACTAACTCATGCAGGCTATTGTATTCAGGATAAATGCGATTATCACTAATATACTGTTTATGCTTTTTTTTGTAAAAATAAAAACTAGTTCTATCACGTTTCATAAGTTCGGCAGCCTTACCCATGTTTATATTTAAATCACACACAATAATTGCACCGACTACCATTCTCGCAAGTGATACATCACGTGTACGTTTTTTGCTATCTATAGAGCCAAATGGTATATCAAGTATCTCTTCGGCATAAAATTTTAGCTTATTTATTTCTGTTTGTATCATATTTCTAAATCTTTTTTTGTAAATATTTCATCATAATTATTTAAAAAATCTTTACGTATGAAATACTCATACTCATCATATCTTAAATCATAAAAATCATACTCTTTGCCTGTTTTTTTATCTTTAATGTACAAGTCAATAGTGAAATCACAAAATGTTATATCTACTAACTCAAAACCTAAACTTTCTAAATTAGCTTTTATGTCATTTTCTGTATATACAAAATTTTCTACTGTATTATTTGCTCTGTAATCACTATCACAATAACCTATGTCTGATCCAGCTCTCATTATTTATAGTATTTATTTTCAAATTGTGGTTTGTATTTATCATCTAATTTCATATCTAGATAATGCTTATAGTGTGTTTTAGCCTCTTCTAATGCCCTATCTAAATCAATTAAATCATAATCAAAGGTGCTTTCTTTAATATGTTTAGAAAGGTTGTACAATATCTTTATAGCCTTTCTTTTATGGTTTTTATAGTAGCTCATAACTAAAATGGCATTTCATTAATAGGTGCATGTGCAGGTTTTTCACCTTTTATTACCCAGTTTGTAAAAATTTCTGCAGTATCTAATACTGTTTTTGTATCACCACCATTTGCTATTACAAAATCTACTGCAGATTTTAAGCTACTTTGTTTAATAATATACTCTTGTATTTTGTCATTACCAGCTTTTGGTGTAAATGATGTATTATTACCCTGCCAATTATTAACTGGTTTTACTTTTGGGTATTTACCGTCTATAAATTCATACTCTGTCTCTTGACCTACTACAAATTTTGTTTGATTTTGCTCTTTGCTGCTATACTCACCACAATCACCATTTTCAAATGTAATCTCATGCTTAAACATAGTACCGTATTGGCCTATCCATGATCCGTTTGCTTGTGCTTGCTTTACTACTGATTTTTTCATTTTTGTTTATTTTATAAAGTTAATAAATGCTGCTATTACATCTCTACCGCTATATGTAAAGATTAACCAAAAAGGTACAATAATTACTAATAATGCACCTAATGTTTCTAAAATGCTTTCGTTTCTATCCATTATAGTACCTTTTTATAAATTGCGTTTTGTATCTCATCAAGGTCTAAAATTGACTCTTTGTAAGTGTCTATTTTACCTTGTAGGCTATGTTTCATACACACATCTAGTGTATCATCACTTTGTGTGTATTCTATTAACATCTCTTCACACGCTTGTATCTTAACATTGTATGCATGTTTTTTTTGCTCTATGTTAAACATAACATCGCCAAATGATACTTTTTCTACTTTTGGCATATCTACACCGTAATGTTGTTTTGCCATTTGCTTAAAATAATCTTTGTTTAATTCCATTGTTTTTTAAATTAGTTATGCAGCAAATATATATAGTTACAACTAATTACACAACATTATTAACAGAAAAAAGTTTAGAAAATTAGAATTATATTAACAATACTAGATATAAAGCATTGTTAATAACTATAATTCCATAGGGCAAATTATAGGTAATTTACCATTGTCAAGTATAACTGCACACCCTAATATAGGTTTTGCAGTATGAAATTTAGCATATGAATATGCCCAGCTTTTGTAGTCAATGCCTGTAGGCACTTGCATGCCAAATTTTAGGTCAGTTAGTGATGCTGTAAAATCAACAAAACTCTGTGTATGTATATGCCCCTGCACCATAGATTTACCCCAATTTTGTACACGCTTCATTATACCTTTACCACTACACCCTGTGCCATGCACATATAGTACATCGTCATGTACAAATTTTTCTTCAAATTTCCAGCCAGGACATTTTAAAACGTCATTAAAATCTCTAATCCATCTTTTGTCAATACCACCATCCTCTGCCTTGCGATGTACAATTAGATCATGGTTGCCTATAGTAACATCAACTTTTGGAAATGCTTTGCACCATTCCTGCATTTGTTCTATTGCCATGTCTAACTCATACTTTGCACCATGTGTTTGACTATTGGTAGGGTGAAATGAGGCAAAATGTGAGTCAATAACATCTCCAGTTGCAGAAAATACAGTACAATTATATAACTCTGCTATGTGTTGGCAATGCTTTAAATATTTAGGGTGTGTGTATGGAAGGTGTATGTCACCTATAATTAAACGATTTACCTTAGGTTTGCGTAAATCTTTAAGTATTGTTATTTCATGTGGTTTTAATCTAAATCTATTTGTTGCCATGCTTTATTTTTTCTAACCCTCTAGAGCCAAAATAAGCACCGATAACTGTAATTAGCACAATTTGTAATAAATCTACCCACTTATCCTCTACCACAAATTCTATTGCACCTGCATCAATAAATATAAGAAGTGTTGTTGC
>TARA_R100000278_G_scaffold92603_1_pt1 | contig 24769 bp, 38 predicted proteins | sample TARA_R100000278 | Tara Oceans TARA_R100000278 (sample SAMEA2620755) | marine metagenome | biome: marine biome (ENVO:00000447); feature: deep chlorophyll maximum layer (ENVO:xxxxxxxx); material: "saline water (ENVO:00002010), including plankton (ENVO:xxxxxxxx)" | depth 66 m | reverse complement strand
GCATTTAAAGAAGACTTTAAAGACAATATAGCAGTAATAAAATGAATATAATACAAAAACCAAAATATAGACTAGTACCTGCATACTCTGAAATAGTTTTTGCAGTTGAAGACACGGTAATAATTAGTACAAAGGCAAACGTTAAATATATAGCAGAAGTATCAATAAGCAACCAAACAATTACTGCAAGTGATCTGATCGGTACATTTAAAGTAACACCAAATAACGCAGGTGTAGGAATATTTGATTTCAGTAAAGTTGTAGAAAGTTATGTGAGCTCTGATAATTTAGGTGGTATAGTAGGTAGTGCAAACCCTAATAACGCTAGTTCATTTAAAGGTACTTTATTCACAGATGAAACACCACACAGCATACACACTATAGATAAATTTGCAACAAATAAAAATAGTGTTAGATTTTTAGAAATAACATTTAAAATTCAGTATAGTGATAGTGTAGGTTCTACCGTTAGTGTTGATCCTACTATTTCAGCGACAACTGACGTGTATTATATATATAATGGTACATTACAAGAAGAAGACATTATAGCATTAGATTCAAGTGGTAACTATGGTTATAACCTTGACGCTAACAATTATATAATGAACGACACAGACGCTAAATTTCTTACTAACTGCCCTACTACTATAGATATAGGTACAAATGATTATCACACACTAGCGTTTTTTAGTGACTATGATTTAGACTTTTCTATAGGTGGTACAGGTGCTACATCAAGTCAAATACAAGATATACAAGTAAGATTTTACCCAGAATTAAACGCACAAGGCACTCAAATAGCATCAACACAAACTTACGATAATGTACCTGCAAATGGTGGTAAACGAAGTTTTGTTGATGAAACTAATAATAAACTAATATTTTTTGGTTGTGGTATGGCTAACTTTAGAAACCAAAGTTTAGCTAGTTCATATTTAAATGCAATATCTTATAAAGTGACACCTAGAGACGATAATGGAGATAGTATTGGACAATCATATATATTTAACGTAATAGATGACGATTGTAAAGGATTTGAAAAGATACGATTGACGTGGTTAAACAGACTAGGTGCGTGGGATTACTACTCGTTTACTAAACGTAACGTAAGAACTGTAGAAACGCAAAGAACAAGCTACAAACAAATATCAGGCACTTGGAATGAACGTAAATACAAAGTACACGGTTTTAAAGGTGGACAAAAAACATTTAGAACAAGATCAAAAGAACGTTTAGTATTAAATTCAGATTTTGTTACAGAAAGCGAGTGTACGTGGTTAGAAGAACTGTTTACAAGTCCTGAAGTATATATATTAAATGAGTTTAGTACAGACGGTAGCGAGGGTTACATAAACAAATATGTACAACCAGTTACAGTAACATCTAGCACATATACAAAACAAACTAGAGCAAATGACAATCTTTTACAGTATACTATAGAAATAGAACGTAGTAAAAATAGAGTTATTCAAAATGCGTAATACTCAATTAATACTTTACCCACAAGCATTTAATGGTGTTTATAATAGTACGTCTTTTTATAACCTTCAAGAATACGTAGCTAATTATCAATTTATTTCAGGTAGATTTAGTGCTTTTACAATAGCAGGTTCAAATATTGTATTTTGGTACGCAACAGGTAATACACTTGCAATAGGTGGGTGGAATGGTATTCATACAACAAATTGTACAGCACCGTCTTTTACAACATCTAACAGAGCTCAATTAACAAGTCATAGTGGTAGTGGTGTAAGCACTAGTTTATGTGCAATAGGTCAAAGATTAACAAATTTATCAGGTGGTATAGATTATGAAGTTAAAGTAGATATACACTCTGTGCCAAGTAACTCTTTCTTATTAGAGGTTATGTGGCGTGATACTGTTTCTAATGGTGTTGTAGATTTAAACAATACAATACAAACAACAGGTGTACATACATTTACATTTACTACAAACCCTAACCAAACCGAAGTAGATTTATTTGTGATTTTTAAAGGGCAACAAAGTGATACATTAAGTATAAATAGTGTAAGTATAAAAGAACAACCTAACACAACAAATGTATCATTTACAGATATTCAAAATGGTCAAGTAATTTGTGATTTATACGAAGACGAAGCTATACCTCTAAATCTTAGTATAGATGAATTTAAAAACATAGCAGAGCAAACTAAAAGCTATTCAAAAGACTTTATGTTACCAGGCACGAAAAGAAACAACAAAATATTTAATGAAATTTTTGAAGTAACAAGATCAACCCTAAATGATGATTTTACTTTAAACCCTTATGTATTTAACCCTTATGTAAAAACAAAAGCAGTTGTTAAAGTAGATACTTTTACAGTATTTGAGGGTTATTTACAATTAAATGACATTATTGAAAAAGAAGAAGAAATATCTTACAATGTAAATGTATTTAGCGAAAGTATAACGCTCAAAGATAAATTAGAAAACCTAACAATACAAGACTTAGATTTTGCTGAATTAGAACACGATTACACAAGAACAAACATAATTAATAGTTGGACAGGTGGGTTAATTTTATCAAATAATCTACCTACAGGAACACTTGCAGGAACAGCAGGAACAAACACTACTGATGTAATTAAATACCCATTTTGTGACTGGACAGGTAATTTATCACTTACGGGTACTGTTTTAAATCTACAAAATTTAGAACAAGGGTTTAGACCATTTTTAAAATGCAAGTATTTATTAGACCTTATATTTAGTAAAGCAAATTTTACTTTTGAAAGTGATTTTTTGAATAGTACAGATTTTACTGAATTGTATATGGACTTTAATTGGGGTGAAGGTGTTTTTAGTGTAGATACACTTGGGCGTGAAGTTGTTGAATTTAACACAAATTCCGATCAATTTTTTCAGACTAGTTTTACAAAATGTAATTTTGACAGCAATGTTTTTGGAACTAGCACTAATTTTAATTTAAGCACAGATCGTTTTACCTCACCAGGTAACAATGTTTCTGTACATTTGCGTTACTTTTTAAGACATCAAAACACGTCTACCTTAAGTTCACAAGACGGTAGTTTTAGAGTAGCACACTTTGACAGCTCTAATAATTTAAAAGATGAAATTAACAGAACTGATTTTACAATAGGCAGTATATTATTTGGATCAAGTGGTGGTAATAGGACAGAAATGGGAACAGCTAATATATTAATGCAAACAGGTGATTATTTAGAATTACAATTCAAAGCAGAAAACGCTAACAAAATTAGACAAGGAAGACCTGATGACGGTGCGCATCATTTTCAAGCTAGTTTTTCATTTAGTTCAACAGGCACTTCAATAAATGATTTACTGACAAGACAAAGAGGTGAAATAAAATTATTTGATTTATTTAATTCATTTAGAAAGATGTTTAATCTTGTTGTGTTAGAAGATAAAACCACACCTAATAACTTAATTATAGAACCTTATAATGATGTATTTATAGACGCAAGTAACACTAGTACAATAGATGCAAAAGAGTTAAACTGGACTGACAAAATAGATGTTAATGAAACAAAATTACAACCTATTGAAAACTTAAAAAAAGAAGCAGTTTTTACTTACAAATCAGATGACGATAACTATGGATTGCAGCAGTACAAAAAACTAACAAAAAAAGAATACGGAGTAAAAGAATTTATACAAAGATCATACGATTTAATTAAAGATAAGGAAACAATAGAGACAGAGGTTTTTAGTCCGACTTTTATGCGACCACCTATACAAGGTTTTAGTAACATATTAACTATACCGTCTATATATAAAAGTGACGACACAAACCAAGAGCATAGCGATTACCCGAATGAACCAAAAATACTTTATGACATAGGAGTAAAAACAATAACTACAGGTAGCTATCAAAGTCCTGCACAAAATGGTGACACAGGATTTAGCACGCAAACTACTTTTTTACAATTTTCTCACACATCTGAAATACCTACTACAAATACTACATTAGATTATAATTTTGGTGAAACAGGTTTAGTGACATCAATGGGTAATATACCAGTTAATAATTTATTTAATACATATTGGTCAAAATACTATACTGAATTATACCACCCTGACACTAGAGTTTTAACGTTACAAGTTTACTTAACACCTTCAGACATAAACACATTTAATTTTTTTGATAAAGTTACTATTAAAAACAGAGTATATAGGGTAAACAAAATAGAGTACAAAGCAGAAGAATTATCTACAGTTGAATTTATACTATTAAGCTAATGGATTTTAAAAACGGATTTAAAGTAAAACCAGAAAAAATTTTATCAACAGGTGAAGTAATATTTACAGACGGCAGTATAGAAGTGTTGCCAAATCAAATTAGTTGCGAAGCATATGGTTATAAGTACGACAAAAAAAATGGTATTTGTTTAGCTTTTTCATACAATACAAACTTAGATAAAATTAATCAAAAACAACAATTACTTACTAAAGGCACTAACAACGTAACAGATCAAGGTATAGAAAACAGTATAGTTATAGGACAATCAAATAGAACAAAAGGTGTAAATCAAAACGTATTACTTTCAGGTAGTAACAACCAAATAAACAATTCAATAAAAGATTCAGCAATAATAGGTGGTACACACGGTTTATCTTTTCACAATGGAGAGGTAGTAATAGGTGGTGGTTTATATGACGGTAGTGAAGTTGGTTCAAATCAAATGTCATTTACACAACTATCAGGACAAACTACAGGTACAGATGCTACAAATTTAACTACACAAAATGACGGTACAAACTTAGTAGAAATACAAAACAATTCTATATTAGGATTTGAAGCACATATTATAGCTTTATGCACAGGTGGTTCTAGTGGTACAGCAGGACAATATATTTATTACAAATTAGTTGGAGCTTGTAAAACAGACAATGGATTTAACCCTACATTTACTCAATCAATAAGTACAATAGCAGACGGTAGTTTATCAATAGTTACAACACCTAGATTTGTAGCAGTTACCGATCCTTTTATAAGCATACAAGTTACAGGACTTGCAAACGTTAATATTAACTGGTATTCAAGTGTACACTTATATACTAACAGAACATTACAAACATTTTAATTATGGCAGAAGAAATTAATTTAAAAATCAATAGTAATATAGATGACGCAGCTAAAGACGTAGAGAAACTAACAGACAATCTTTCTGACGCAGTAGACGAAACAAATGATTTGACAAAAGCGTCAAAAGAAGGTGAGGCAGGTATAAAAAAGTTATCTGTAGGTTTTAGATCGTTAGCAAAAGCAACAGGTATTGTATTTATACTAAATAAAGCATTTGAGGTGTTTCAAGATGTATTAGGACAAAACCAAAAAGTAGTAGATATATTTAATACAGCAACAGAGTTTCTTAACATAACATTTAACAAGTTTTTTAATTTTTTATCACAAAACACAGGAAAAGCTACAGGTTTTATAAGTAAACTTTTTGGTAGTGAAGCAGTACAAAACGCATTAACATTTGGTAGAACACTTGGAGTAGAAATTATTACAAGAATCAAAAACCTTATAGAAGGTGTAGGTGGTTTAGGAAAAGCATTGTTTCTAGCGTTTAAAGGTGATTTTGCAGAGGCTAGCGAAACAGCAAAGACTGCACTAGGTAACCTTAAAGAAACAGTTACAGGTAACACAGTAGAAACTGCACAAATGGACAACGCAATAACTAAGGTTACTGAAAAAATTAAAAAATTTGTTACTGAAACAGGCAAAGCAGCAAAAGCAAACGTTGAACTAGACAAGTCAGCAAAATTAGCAATAAGTCAAAACCGTATCTTATTGGAACAATTTGATGCACAAGCAGAAGGTTTACGACAAATTAGAGATGACGAAAGTTTAACATTTGAAGAAAGAATAAAAGCAAATGAAGACTTAGGTGTATTACTAGAAAAACAAAAAGAAACAATGTTAGCTAACGCAGACATAGCAGTAGAAGCAGCACAGAAGGAACTAGACAAAAACAAAGAAAACGTAGACTTACAAATAGCACTAAATGAGGCAATAGCAGAGCGTGAAGGTATTATAGCACAAATTACAGGTTTTGAAAGTGAGCAACTAACAAATACTATAAGTCTAAAACGTGAACAAAAAGACGCAGACCAAGAAATTATAGATTTAGCTAATGAACGTAAAGAAGCAGAGTTAGCAGCTTTTAGTTCACTAGCAGGTGCATTAGGTGACTTAGCAGGAGAAAACAAAGCACTAGCAATAGCACAAGCAACTATAGATACTTTTGCAGGTGCTAACAAAGCGTTTGCACAGGGTGGTGTAGCAGGATTTGTAACAGGTGCAGCAGTAATAGCAGGTGGTATAGCTAACATAAGAAAGATAATTGCTACAGACGTACCTGGTGGTGGTGGTGGTGGTGGTTCTGTACCTTCAGCTACTCAACAAGCACCTGCACCTCAAATGGTAAGTGGTGCATTTACTTTAGGTGGTGCTACACCTGATATTGAACCTGCAAGAGCGTTTGTTGTTAGTGACGACATAACAAACAGTCAAAACAAACTAGCAAACATTAGACGTAGAGCAACTATATAAAATCAAATAAAACTAATTTAAATCTATTATATAAATATGAAGAAAAAACTTACCAAGATCACAGAGCTTGTAATAAGTGACGATAATGAAGAACTATCTATAGACGCAATAAGTCTAGTAACAAGTCCTGCAATAGAAGTAGATTTTGTATTTTTTGGAAAAGACAAACACAATCTTACATTTTCAAAGATTGACGAAGAAAAAAGAATGTTAATCAGTCCTGCATTAATACCTAACAAACAGATATTTAGATACAACCCTAATACAGATTCAGAGTATTACGTATATTTCTCTACGGACACAGTAAGAAAAGCTAGCGAGTTATACCTTAAATACAACAACCACCACAAAGCTACATACCAACACCAAGACAGAGTAGCAGGTGTACTAACAGTAGAAAGTTGGATAAAAGAAGGTGATCAGGACAAGTCTAAAATGTATGGCTACGACCTACCAAATGGTACGTGGTTTGTCAAAATGAAAATAGAAAACAATGACTTATGGGAAAAGATAAAAGCAGGTGAACTAAAAGGTTTGTCAATAGAAGGTTACTTTGTAGACAAAATGGAAAAAATGAGCAAAACAGTTACTGACGAAGAAATAGTAAAAGCATACAACGAGTTAGTAAAAGAGGGTAAGATAAAAAAAGTAAAGTTAGGTATAGAGAAAGTAGAATTAGCATTATTAGACGATATAGAAAAAATTATATTACGTGCACTTAAACTAAAAGATGCTATAATAGACGCAACAAATAGAGCAAGTGATGAATTAAGTAGAGCTTTTGTTTTAGTAAGAGGTGATATGGATAACCAAATAATAGAAGCAGAAAAATTACTTAACAAATTTGAAGCAGACGTAAAAGAATTAGGTATTGATATGCCTGCACGTGCAAAGCAATTAAGGAAACAAATTAAAGACGCAGAACTTCTACAAAAAGATTTGGAACGTGACATAAGAAATATAAAAATCTAATAACTATGTATAAAAATTACGAAGACAAACTAAACACAATACTATCTAACGCAAAAGGTGAAAAGGTAGAAAAGATAGAATTAGCATTAATAGACGATTTAGAAAACAGTTTAGAAAGTTTAGAAGGTATTACTAAAGATTTAAAGGGAGATGCACAAATTTTTAAATCACTAAGAAATAGAGTACAAAATGATTCTGCTGAAGGAGAACAAAGAGTAGATCAAATACAAAAATATTTACAAGACCTACAAAGACAAGCAAAAGAATTAGGATTTAACGCGCAATCTATACCTGCATATAAAAGAGCAGGTAGAGTAATTAATGACTTTAGGTCTTTAACACAAGGTAGAGCTAAACTTGGTGGTTTACTTTCTTTATAAAAATCAAATAACAAATAAATAATTCTATTATATACTAAAGACTTTAAAAATGGATTTAAAAAAACAAATATTATCAGCATTAGGTTTAGACAAAGAAGAAGAAATAAACCTAGAATTTCAAGCTAAACTTATTGACGGTACTATTGTCGTTTCAAAAGCAGATGAACTTGCAGAAGGCGTAGAAGTAATGATACTAGCAGAAGACGGAAGCACAATGCCTGTACCAGTAGGTACTTACGAAACAGAAGACGGAATAGAGTTTAAGGTAGAAAAAGAAGGTATCGTAGCATCAATGGAGAAAAAAGAAACTGAAGAAGAAGAAGAAGAGACAGAAGAAAAAGAAGAAGTAGAAGCAGTAGAAGAAGAAGAAATGTCAGAGGAAACACAAGAAGTAGAAAACGAAAACTTTGACAAGAACGCACTTATTGAAGAAATAGGTGTAGTAATTAAAGAACTTTTAGAAGAAGTAAGATCAGACGTGTCAAGACTTTCAGCAGAACTTGAAGAAATGAAAGACTTAAATGGTGAGCTTATTACTGAAAGCGAAGAATTACACTCACAAATCGTAGAATTATCTAAAGAACCTGCAACTAAACCAGTTGAAGTTTCTAAATTCAACGAAACAAAACTTAATACAAAACCTTATGCTAATATGAATAGTAAAGAAAGGTTTTATTATAACTTAAATAAATAATAATTAAATAATAACAAAATGAGTTTTTCAATAACATCAAATTATTCAGGTGACCACGCAGGTCAGTATATTGGCGCAGCGTTAAAGTCATCAAAATCTTTAGAGTTTTTGACTGTACTAGAAAATGTAAAGTTCAAAAGAAACATAACTAAAGTTGCTACTTCAGGACTTATTAAAGACGCTACTTGTGACTTTACAGACGCAGGTACACTTACTTTAACTGAAAGAGTATTAACACCAAAACAATTAGAAATTAACGTTGATCTTTGTAAAAAAGATTTACTAGCAGACTGGCAAGCAGCACAAATGCAAGCAGGTAGACACAATGACGGAATGAGTGACGACTTTGCAGCTTTTGTAATGTCTTACTTGTCATCTACTATTGCAGATTCAGTAGAGACTAGCATTTGGAATGGACTAGATGCAAATTCAGGTGAGTTTACAGGATTTATGAACGCAGCAAACGGACACTTTGAGAATGACACAGCTATCGTAGAGGCAGATAATCAAGGTGGTGCAGGTACAGCATTTACAAATAGTAACATTGACGAAAACCTAAACATACTTGTAGACGCAATACCTTCAGCAGTATACACTAAAGAAGACTTATATATCTATATGTCAGTAGCGTCTTACAGACTTTACTTAGCTAATCAAGCAGCAGCAGGTTACGAGAGACTATACAATATGGGCGAAGGTTTCAGACCAATGTTCAACGGTATTAAGATTGCAGTTTGTCCAGGTATGGTAGACAACAAAATGTGTGCAGCACAAGCGTCAAATCTTTTCTTTGGGACTGACCTTGTTTCGGATCATACGGAGATAAAAATGCTCGATATGGGAGACCTAGACGGCAGCGATAACATTCGTGTAGTGGCGAAGTTCACAGGTGGCACGCAACACGCACAAGGTGGCGATATAGTAAGATTAGACTAATAATTAACTTGCAGTAAGAGAGGGTGTCAAAACCCTCTTAAACTGCCTTAAAACAATAAATATGGCTTGTGAATTAACAACAGGAAGACAATTAGATTGTAGAGACACCGTAGGTGGTGTAAAGGCAGTATACTTTGTACAGCACGCAGACGCAGGAATAAATGGTAACACAGCAGGTGCAGGTATTGAACCAGCATCAGGTACTATTACAGACTTAGATTTATCAGGTAGTGGTACAGGGCAAGAACTATTTAAGTACGAGTTAGTTAGAGGTACAGCATCATTTACAGAGACTATCACAGGTAATACAGAAAATGGTACAATATTCTTTGATCAGTCAGTAAATATTAAACTACACAAACTAAGTATAGCAGACAGAAACGAAATAAAACTTTTATCAAGAAATAAATTAATTGTATTTGTAGAATTGAATCAAATTAACACATCAGGTAAAAGAGTTATATTCGCTTTAGGTTTAGAGAATGGTTTAGAACTTAACACAGGTACTAACGCATCAGGTGCAGCTCTAGGTGATATGTCAGGTTCAGATCTTACATTTAGTGGACAAGAAAGCTACCCTGCTTGTATTGTCGCAGATTACACTAATGTACCTTTTGACAATTCAGCGTTTACAGCAACAGTAACTACAACATAATATATGTTTTCATAAATAAAGAAGGGTGGTATTTTGCCACCTTTTTTTTTGTTTATAAAATAAATTAAACGTTTTTCTATTATATAGTATGCAACACGTTACTTACGGTTCTACAGCTACGTTTTATGTCACGACAGAAGACAAAAGAATAGATACAAGTGTACCAAGTTCGCAGATTAGATTTTTAATAAAACTAACTAACGATCTGTCAGGCACAGTGAAATACGCATACGGACAAAGTCAGACAATTAGAGAAAGATATACAGATTTTACTTTGACACATAACACAACAGAAAACGTATTTACAGGTGCTATAAATTTTAAACCTTTTGGTTATCATAAATACGAATTATATGAAGTTAGTTTTAATGGTACAGTACCCACACTAGACGCAGACACAGCACCTATTAGTGAAACAGACGTAGCAAATGACACAGGTAGTGTACACGGCACAGTAAAAGGTTTAGTAGAACAAGGCAAATTATTAGTAAGCGAAACAGTAGGTAGTGAGCAGGTTAAATATACACAATATACAGAAACAACTAGTACAAATTATATATATACAAATTAAATGGACACAACACAAGAATTATTATCAGAACAGCTAGGAAAAGGTGGAGTAGAAATAGTAGTATCAGGAACAGGAGCAGTAACAGGCAAAGATTGTTATGCAGTCTCTTTTCCTATAGATACTGTAGTAACTAATTTAGATACAGGTTCTAACGTTACAGGTACAGATTCTAACTTACACCAAACTTATAGTGCAGGTACAACTTTATTTTTATCTTTTACTGCAATAACTATTAGTAGTGGTTTAGCTTTAATATACAAGAACGACACTCTGTAATGAAATTAGCTTTTTCGCAAAATTTAACTTCTACTGTTTCAGCAGAATTTGATCCTGCAACACACCCTAATATAAAAGCGTTTTATAAATTTAAAAGTTTAGGTGGTGCAGATATATCTAACGTTTCTAATTGGACTGATCAAACAGGTAACTTTGATATGTTACAGGCAACAGCATCAGAACAACCTGAATATACTGCATCAAACGGAGCTGTAAGTTTTGACGGTGTAAATGAAAGTTTACAAACTGCTACAAACATAACACTAGACGAACAATTTACAGTAGCAGTAAGAATGAATTTAGAAACACCTTTCAATAATGACGTTGTTGTAGGAGACAATACTACTTCAGGACATTTTATTAGAATTAAAGATAGCGACACAATAACAGTCAGAATAGCAGGTAGCACAGCACAAGACTTTGATTTAAATTCAGGTACAATACAAGACGCAACAAATTTTAATTTAATAGTTTCACGTAATGATGAGGGATTAATAAAAATATTTTTCAATGGTACTGAACAAACAGACACAAATACAAAGACAGGTACATTATTAATAGACGCATTAGGTGTAAGAGCAGTAGACGCAAACGATTTAGAAGGTAGTTTATTTGAAGTACAAATATATGACGACATTAGTTTTGATACTGCAGGTTTTATAACAAAAGTAAATAATAGATTAGCTAGTTTATAATGGAAAATTTAATTAATATAAATTTAGAATACAGTACTGCACCACAAATACAAGAAGCACGTGGTAAAAATTGGATTGAGTATGGTACAGACGACTACAAAAATTTGTACCCAAACTTTATTATTGATCTATACTACAATTCGGGTACTCACTCGGCAATAATAAACGCTACTGCACAAATGATTGCAGGACAAGACATAACTGCAAAAGATATAGATAGTGTAGAGTTAAACGCAAAGCTAGAAAACTTTTTTAAAAACGCTAATAGTAAAGAGACACTACACGAAGTAATTAAAAAATGTGCTTTTGATTTTAAGCTACAAGGTGGTTTTGCTATTAATGTTATATACTCTAAGTCAGGACAGGTAGCAGAAATATACCACGTGCCTGTAGAACGTCTTAGAGTAGGTTTACCGAACGAATTAGGTAGAATAGACAAATACTATATCTGTGCAGATTGGAGTAACGTAAGACGAAATAAACCACAAGAGGTTGCAGCATTTAACCCATTAGACAAAAGCACACCAAGTCAGATACTATACACAGGTCTTTACAGTCCAAATATGGAGATGTACTATACACCTGACTATAGTTCAGCGTGTAACTGGGCGTTAATAGATCAAAAAGTAAGCGAGTATCATTTAGGTAATATTGAAAGAGGTTTTTCAGGTTCTTATTTTATTAATATGAATAATGGAGTTCCTACAGCAGAAGAAAGACTACAAATAGAACGTAGTATAGAAAAGAAGTTTACAGGTTCAGGAAACGCAGGTAAATTTGTTTTAAGTTTTTCTGATAGTAAAGACAGAGCTGCAGAAATAACACCTATAGACGTTAGCAACGCAGACAAGCAATATTTAGCACTTCAAGAATTATTAGTGCAAAATATAATGACAGGTCATAGGGTTACAAGTCCAATGTTACTAGGTGTAAAAACAGAAGGTCAGTTAGGTGGTCGTGATGAACTTATGCAAGCATTTGAGATATACCATAACACAGTTGTAAAACCTTATCAAGATCACATACTAAAAACAATAGAAAAAATACTATTAGTAAACGACATACAAGCAGACTTACAAATAGTTCAGTCTAGTCCTATTATGACTACGTTTACCGTAGAAGATATGCGTAATGTAATGACTAAAGAAGAAATAAGAGAAAAGTTAGGACTTGAACCATTAGAACAAGAAAACTTAGAAACCGAAAAACTAGCTAAAGTAGGTGATATTGACGGTATGCCTGTTTACAGTACAGTAGAAGAAGCACTAATAAAAGCAAAAGAATTAGGTTGTGAGGGTTTTCACGAACACGAACTAAACGGTGAAAAGGTATATATGCCTTGTGCAAAACACGAAGACACAAAAACTAGAATGAATGTAGAAAAAACAGAACTAGATTTATTTTTAGAAACTGTAGAAGACATACCTGAAGACTGGGAATTAGTAGAAGAAGAAGTAGTAGACGGTGAACACGTAGAATTTGATTTTGAAGGCGAACTTAACAAGATAGCTACAGAAAAAGTAGAGCTTAGTACAGGTAGAGCAATACCTGACGCTAAGAGTGAACAAGACGGTATTAGTAAAAAAACGTATGACTACTTCAGAGTAAGATATATTTACGCTGAAGATGAATTTTTAAAACGTAAGACAGGTAAAAAAAGAGACTTTTGCCAAAAAATGTTAGCTGCAAAAAAGTTATACAGAAAAGAAGACATTGACAGAATGTTCAAACTTAACAAAGAGTTTTCACCAAAAGGCACAGGTAAAGCAGGATATGATAAATTTATTTGGAAAGGTGGAAGTTATTGTCATCACTTTTGGTTGAGACAGATTTATAAGACAAAACTAGGTATTGGCGTTAGTACAAAGATCAAAGACGCAGAACTAATAGGATATACAAAAGCACGAAGTGAAGGATTTACTGCAAAGAAAAATGACAAAAGAGTAGCAATAGCACCTAAACGTATGCCTAGACAAGGTAGAAAAAAATAAATTATGAGTTACGTATTATTTATATCAGAAAACAAGTTAAAAGATTCTACTGCAATAGGTGGTAACGTAGATATTGAGTTTATCTTACCCTATCTAAAAGTAGCACAAAAGAAACACATAGAAAGAGTATTAGGTACAGATCTTTTTGAAGCGTTACAAACAAAAATATCAGGTGGTACGTTATCAGGTGTTTACGAAACCCTAGTAGACGAATACGTACAAGACGCATTAGTACATTGGGCGTTTTTTGAGTGTATACCGTTCTTACGATTTAAAGTAATGAACAATAATATAGTACAAAAGACAGCAGAAAATAGTACACCGTTAAGTAGAGAAGAGGCAAACGACTTACGTGAAGAAGTAAGGAACACAGCAGAGTTTTATACAGAGAGATTAATAGACTATTTAAGACATAACAATAGTAGTTACCCTGAATTAAATACAAACACTAATGAAGACATATCACCGTCTAAAAATGCGTTTTATTCAGGTATGAATTTAGAAAGAGCAAGAGACAGACAAGGTGGTATAACATTGAGTGACTTTTTAACACCTGATCTAAATGAGTAGAAAATATTACAAACCTAAACCAAAAAACGAGAAAGCACTAAAAAGCTATTTAAAAAATGAACGAGATAAAAGACACAGCACAGGTAGGACTAGCAAACGTTAGTGCAATAGGAGTTAGCATAGCACAAGTAAATGAGATACTTACATTTGTATCTCTAATCTTAGCTATAACATTTACAATTTATAAATTCACAAAATTCAATGCCAGGTAAACACAAAAAGAAAAAAAAGAAAAAATAATGCCGTATCACACTAAGAAAAAAAAGAAGAAGAAAAAGAAACGTATGTAATGACATACAACTATTTTAACTTACAAGAGTTCGCAAGTCCTGACGAACCTGATAGTGGTTTGCAAATGGATAGAGAATTTGTTGCACTATTAGACAAAGCACGTGATATAGTAGACGGTCAAATGATATTCAAAATAACATCAGGATATAGAACCGAACACTATAACGATCAAGTTTTAAAAGCACGTGTAGGTAGTTCACACAAAAAAGGACTAGCAGCAGATATAGCATATAACGGAAGTAGAGAAAGATACCTATTAATTAACTCACTTATGTCTGTAGGTATAAATAGAATAGGTATTGGTAAGACATTTATACATTGTGACGTAGATTCTGTAAAAGATCAGAACGTCATTTGGACATACGATTATTAACCTTAAATTTTTATTATGAAAGAATATTTAATTATGACAATTTTGAAGTCAAAAAAAGTATGGTTTACAATAGCTGCAATAGTAATACCTGCAGTCGCTAGAGCATTAGGTGTTACTGAAGACGCAGTAAGCGAGATATTTTGGGCTTTAGTTACTCTAACAGGCGCACAAGGTGTAGCAGACTTAGGTAAGGGTGCAGTCCAATAGATTCAGACTAAAACCACACGAAATAGAAGTTTTAATGCGTATGCGTTCTGAACAAACTAGAAACGTATTAGTCATTGGTGATTTACACGAACCTTTTGGTTTAGACGCATACCTTGACTTCTGTATAGAACAATACAAAAAATGGAATTGCACACAGACAATATTTATAGGTGATATAATAGACAATCATTATTCTAGTTACCACGAGACTAGTGCAGACGGTTTAGGTGGCTTAGACGAGCTAGAATTAGCTATACAGCGCATACAAAGGTGGTACAATGTATTCAACGAAAAAGGTACTAAAGTAATAATTGGAAACCACGATCGTCTTATATTAAGAAAAGGTCAGACAAGTGCAATACCTTCTAAATGGATAAAATCATTTAAAGAAGTCTTAGAAGTGCCTAACTGGGATTTTGTAGAACGATACGAACAAGACAACGTACAATATATACACGGTGAAGGTGGCACAGCTCGTACTAAATGCCGTGCAGATATGATGAACACAGTTCAAGGACATTTACACACACAAGCATACACAGAACACTACGTAGGTAAAAAATTTAGAGTATACGGTACGCAAGTAGGTTGTGGTATAGATCACGATTCTTACGCTATGGCTTACGCTAAGTATGGTAAGAAACCTGCAATAGGGTGTGCTGTAATTCTTAACAACGGAAAAACACCTCTTAATCTCTTAATGGAGTTATAAACAAACTATCTGTTAATAACTTTTACACAAAATAATTTGATAACTAATTTAGATTATTGTAAATTAGCAGCATATTAATCAATAGTAAATTAAAAATGACATACAAAGAATTATTAAATAATTGCAATCAAGCTAACAATTACTTTATGAAAGAAAATTTTATAGAAGACTTAGCAAGCGACGAACAATTTTACACCGAAATTTTAGTTAAATATTATTTAGGTAATAGAAAAAACCCTATACGAAACAAGAAAAAAACAAGTAATATAGATGATGCAATAGACTATATAGCTTATAAAATGGAAGAACAAACTACAGACAAAAAGTTTTATATGGAATCTTTAGTAACTTTTGCACATAACTTCTAAAAATAATATTATCATAACCTAGCTAACAACTAGGTTTTTTTTTAACTTAAATAATAACTATGGAAACTTATATACCAAAAAACAGTATTAATACTCCCTTACAACTTTCAGAAGATGAACTTGTAGAAAAACTATTGGAGTATCAAAGAGAAAATGCAAGATTAAGAAATAACAATGAGACTTATAAATTGCAATATATAGAAATGAGAGAAAAATTAAAACAATTATTAGAAACTACAAAAATATAAATATGGAAACTTTACACAATATATACCACAAAGATACAGGCAATATGGTTGCCAGGAATCTAACAACAGACGAGCTTGACAGGTTCTTTAGAGCAAATTACAAACATACATACGATAAACCAGTATATCGTATAGAAACCTTTTACAAAAATAAATTTCACAGATTTATGCATAAATACGATCATAAGTTTGTTATGTTTACGCTTATGTTTCTGTTAGGATATTTAGTAACTAAATTAATACAAGACCTATGGACGATACTTTAATAATAGCTGAAGACTACCTGCTAAAACAAGGCGTACAAGTAGGTGTACAAAGACAAGACGTAGCTACTAACGAATACTATAACGATATAGGTTTTGCAAACTATGTAAGACTTATAGGCACAGAAAAACAAATAAAAGAATACAGAGCAACCCAAGACTGGGAAATGCGAGGTGTTTACGAATATGATCTACAAAATAGTGAAAAGCGTGACTTTTATTTAGATATGCACAAAAACAATAACGATAAAGCGTTAGCAATTATTATTAGGTAACCCTACACCTTCAACGTAGGCAATTTTAAATTTAATTATGAAAACAGCAAATATTAAAAACGTACAACCCTCAGGCAATTTCAAAGAACTATTTATGTTTGAGGTTGAACTTGACAACGGTGACACAGGAAACATTTACAAAAAGTCACAAAATCACGGTTTAGAATTAGGTCAATCAGTAACTTATACGATCAATGATAAAGGAACTATTAAGATACAAAGAGATATGCCTGGTCAATACAAACAAAATGTAAATACTGACGACAGACAAGAGCTCATAGTAAAACAGTCTTGTCTTAAAGCAGCAGTAGAATATGATAAAACGTGTACACCTGAAGACGTGTTGCAAAATGCACAAACATTTTATGACTGGGTTTTTGGTAAAACAAACACCAAACTACCTTTTTAGTTATGAATTTAGACGACAGATTAATGCAACGTATTTGTAATATTACATCAGAGGTTTGTAATACAAAAGTTGAAGACTTTACTTCTAATTCACGTAAACAACCTTATATTGTAATGCGTGTCGCTATAGCTAATATTGCATTAATAGAAGAAGAGATTAATTATAAAACAATAGCTAAACATTTAAACAGAGATCGTACTAATATATATCACTATAAAGAAATGCACCACCAGTATTACTACACGTGGCGTTTATATAGAGACACTTATAATAAAATTTTAACAGAGTATAGAGACGTTGCTGAATATGGTATGTCACTTACAGAGTTTAAATTAAAATTAAAAATGTCAGATATAAAAAAAGTAGATAACGAAGAAATACAATTAAATGTAGAGACTAAACGTTTTGATCATAGTTTACAAACGGATCTTAATAACTTAATTGACACGATTAAAAAACTTAAGAAAATTTTAATTAACTATGAGCATAACATTAATATTTTTGTATGAAACATTTACTAAGTAGTTCAGCTTTTCTAATAGTAAACAAAAAACTTGCGTTTATCTTAGGTTTAAAGACCACAGTTTACTTAGCTGATTTAATTAGTAAAGAAGAGTATTTCAAGACCAACGGTTTGTTAGTAGATCGTTGGTTTTTTAATACTGCAAAGAACATACAAGAAGACACTACACTATCACCACACGAACAAAGAAACGCACTTAAATTACTCAAAGATCATAATATAGTAGAAACCAAAATACAAGGTATTCCTGCGAAAACACACTTTAGAATAAATGACAATGAGTTACTTAAATTACTTAGTTGTCAAAAAATTAAAGAACTAGATGTTAAAAATTTTAACAACTTGGATTTAAATAAATTAACAACTATTAATAAGAATAAAGAAATAAAAATAAATAATAATATTAATATATTTAAGGACGAGGTTTTTTCTTATGATTATAACAAAGATATGTTACAAGAATTTTATGAATATTGGACAGAACCAAGTAAGACTGGCAAGTTGCGTTACGAAATGCAAAAAACGTGGTGTACTAACAGACGATTAAAAACTTGGTCTAAACGTAGCAAAGACTACAATAAAAGCACATCTAAAATAGACATACAATTAAATGAATATGAAAAGGGTAAACAATACTTATGAAAGAAAAACTTTACGATATTATCTCACGAACTGCAATAGAGCTAGGACATAAGACAGACGGCAAAACACTTGCAGTATTATCAAAAACATTTGCTTACGATCTTGAGACAGATAAAAGATTTAGACGATTAACAATAGATGACGTAGACACAGCTTTTAGATTAGGTGTAAGATTAGACGAAAAAGATAGTTTTTTAAATATTAGAACTTTCTACAGGTGGTGCTTGACACATAAAAAAAGACTTCAGGAAGCATATTACGAAGTACACACATTAGGTGCAGATCCTAAAAAAGTACCTTACTATAAACAGAACTTATTACAATGAAAATACTTAACTTATATTCAGGTATAGGTGGTAATAGAACTCTGTGGAGTGATCAACACGAAATAACTTCTGTTGAATTAAATGATAAGATTGCAAATAAATATAAGTTATTATATCCAAATGACAATATAATAATAGCAGACGCACACGAATATTTATTAGATAACTATAAAGAATATGATTTTATTTGGAGCTCACCACCTTGTCAAACACATAGCAGAACAAATTATTTTACTCAATCAATAAGAAAAAGACCAGTTTATCCGTCAATGAAATTATATCAAGAAATAATTTTTTTACAAAATTTTTACAAAGGTAAGTTTTGTGTAGAAAATGTTATAAGTTACTATGAACCGTTAATTAAACCAACTCAAATTGGTAGACATTATTTATGGTCAAATTTTAATATACCTAAAATAAAACAACCAAAAGACGACATAGGTACAATGATTAAAGGACATCATAATAGAGCTAATAAAAAACTTCAAGAAGAAAGAAACGCAGTTAATTCTGAATTAGGACTTCATATATTAAATACAGCACTAGGAATTATTAAAGAAAACAAAGTAACACAAAATCAATTATTTTGAAAACAAAACCAATAAGTAAACTTAAAAACGAATTAGACAAATGGTTTTCTTTATATATAAGACTGCGTAAAGCAACAGATACAGGGCTAGCACAATGCTACACCTGTGGTAAGGTAGATCACTACAAAAAACTACAATGTGGACATTTTCAATCACGTAAATTTTTACCTACACGATTTAATGAGCAAAACTGTCAAGTCCAATGTGCTAAGTGTAATATATTTAGTCAGGGCGAACAATGGTTGTTTGGTCTTAAATTAGACAAAGACTATGGTATAGGTACTGCACAAGACTTAGAGCTCTTAAGTAAGAGTAGGGTAAAGATTACTAGAGTAGAATACAACGAAAATATTAGTTATTACAAAACGCTTGTTAAAAACTTAAAAAAAGAAAAAGGTTTAGATTAAAAAATAAAATTAAATTACAAACGTGAAACCTATATACGTCAATAAAGAACACGAAATAATAATTGAAAAGTATTTAGACACGGTATGTAGTTTTGCTGAACAATGTGCAAGTAAACCTAAGTATCTTAACTATTTAGATGTGCTTGATACTATCATAGAATACCACAACGAATATAAGATAAGCACACATACAGGCAACTGGCTTGACTTTTTGCTAATTATACCTATTAACGTTACAACTATGACTAATGGTTTTTTTGCAGGTATAGAAAACAAAAGAAACATAGCGCAATTAAGAACGTATCAAATATTATTGTCAGAAATAATTATAGACGTTATTAGTAAACTTAGAGACATAAAACCAACAAGTGAATAAGATTTATAAAATAGTAGCAGATTGCAGAAAAGATTTTATAGAAATGTCATACGCATTTACAACAGACCAAAACGAAATAAATGAAGTAGTACAAGAACTTATGTTATACTTTTTACAGATGAACAAAGACACACTTAAAAATATATATGACAAAGACGGTAAAAAAGGTATACTCAAATACGGTGCAGTAGCACTTAGAAGAAGTTTCAATAGTCCACGCAGTCAATACTTTTACAAGTATAAAAAGTATTACACCAAACTAGACGACACTTGTAATATAACAACAAGCGTAAACTATAAGCTAGAAAACATACCAGTAATTGAAATACCAAAAAGTTACCAAAAGCTAGAACAAATAGACACAGCGTTAGATGATATGTATTGGTATGATCGTGAAATATTTAAACTATACTACTACGAAAAAAACACGCTAGATAGTCTAGCAGAAAAGACTGGTATAAGTAGAAACAGCTTGTACACAACAATAGACAAAGTAAGAAAAGAACTAATAGAATTATTTAATGATTAATATTACTAACGAAGACAACATGGATTTAATGTCAAGATATGAGGACAATTATTTTGACTTAGCAATAGTTGATCCTCCTTATGGAATTGGTGACTTTAATAATACTCGTTCAAAAAAAATACATAAAAATATAGAATGGAATGATAATATTCCTAGTAAAGAATATTTTTTAGAATTAGAAAGAGTTTCTAAAAATAGAATAATATTTGGTGCTAATTACTATGGTAAATACATCAATGATGTAGGTAGAATAGTACACGATAAAACTGGTGGTGGTAAGCATAAATTTATGACTAATTTATCTGATTGTGATATTGCATCACATAGCTTTGGAGTTAATATGAAAATTTTTCACTTTGTTTCAAAAGGTAATGTCATAGGAAACAAAATAGATTGGGAAAACAAATTGAGATGGCATCCTTGTCAAAAACCAATTAAACTCTACGAATGGTTGTTAATGAACTACGCAAAAGAAGGAGATAAGATTTTAGATACTCACTTAGGCTCAGGCTCAATAGCTATTGCTTCTCATAACTTAGGATTTAATTTAACTGCTTGTGAACTTGACAAAGAATATTATGAATCTGCAATAAAAAGACTAAAACAACATCAATCACAATTACGAATAATATGAGTAAAAAAAGCAAAGGTCTAGGAGACACTATAAAAAAATTTACGTCAGCAACTAAGATAGACAAGCTAGCAAAAAAGATTGCTAAAGCAGTAGGTAAAGATGACTGTGGTTGTGACGAAAGACAAGAGAAACTAAACAAGATGTTTCCTTATAAAACGGAAGAAAGAGAATATGATGAAAATTCACCTATGTATTTAAAACAAGAAATACTTTGTGTATGGGAAAAGATCAAAGACGGACAAGCACCTGACGTAAAAACTAAAAAAAGATTTGTTGAATTGTATAACACTATATATAAAACTAAATATAAACCCACAACTAATTGTGGATCGTGTTTACATACTATGTGGAAAGGAATAAAATCACTTTACGAAAAATTAAATAAATAAAAATGAAAACATTAACACAAAAAGACAGAATAATAAGACACCTAAACGACAAAGGGAGTATAACAGCATTAGAAGCTATGAAAGAATACGGAATAATGAGACTAACTTCAAGGATATGCGAACTTAAAGACGAAGGGTATAACATAAGAAGTGAGTTTGTCAGCTCTAAAAATAGATATAACGAACCAGTATCTTTTAGTAAATATTCTTTAGTATGATACTATTTTTTTTACTTATTATAGGAATTGCTTTTATATTAATTATAGGTGTTGTTATGATAGAGATCTTAATTGAGAAAAACGAAAATGAAAAGATAAGCGAAAAGACCGACAAGATAGAACCACACAAAACAATAACAGGTGCGTTATATAGAGACAGAAAAGATGACAAAAAAAATACCTGATTATTACATAGGCAAAATACACGGCTACGAAGCACGAAAAATAATAGAGGACTACGAACTTAACTATAATATAGGCACAGCAGTAACTTATCTATTAAGAGCAAACAGAAAACACGAAACATCAAAAGAGTGTATAGAAAAAGCACGTGAACACCTACGATTTGAATTAGAACGTTTAGAGCTATATGACAAGAACACATCAACAAAATAAATACTACTGGAAGTGTATTGTTAAACCACTATGTGACCACACAGGGTATCACAAATACGAAATGCACGAACATTTAAAAAATATGTTTATACCTGATCGTAGTAGTAACTTAACAACAGAAGACTTTACTTTATATTGTGAAGAAGTACGTATTTGGGCGCAAAATGACTTAGGTGTAATATTAATGCCACCAAATGAATTCAAGTAGTTTCTCTTATATAATATAGACTTGATTAATCAAATTATTTCAAAATGAACACACACGGTGGTAAAAGAAAAGGCGCAGGTCGCAAACCAAAAGCAGAAGAGCAAAAGTTAATACAAAAACTAACACCTTTCAATGACTTAGCACTAAAAGCTCTACAAGAAGGTTTAGAGAAAAAAGAACAATGGTCAGTTAAATTATACTTTGAATACTTTTACGGTAAACCACAACAAAGAGTAGACGTAACTACAAATGACGATAGTTTACACTTACCGTTAATAAACTTTGTAGATTCTGGAACTGAACAATAAATATCAAAAACTATTTGAATCAGACTGCAGGTACTATATAATAACAGGTGGTAGAGGTTCAGGTAAGTCTTTTGCAGTAACAGTATTTCTTACCCTACTTACTATGTCACAAAACATAAGGGTACTGTTTACACGTTATACAATGGTTTCAGCACACCTATCTATAATACCTGAATTTTTAGAAAAGATTAGTTTACTAGGATTTGAGAATATATTTGACATAAACAAGTCAGAAGTATTAAACTTAGCAAATGGTAGTGACATACTTTTTAGAGGTATAAAAACGTCAGCAGGTAATCAAACTGCAAGTCTAAAGAGTTTACAAGGTATATCTTGTTGGGTGCTTGACGAGGCAGAAGAATTAATAGACGAAAGTACATTTGACACTATAGATTTAAGTATACGAGAAAAGAAAGTACAAAATAGAATTATATTAGTACTAAACCCAGTTACAAAAGAGCATTGGATATATAAACGATTCTTTGAAGAAAGAGGTGTACCACCTGGTTATAACGGTATCAAAGACAATATTTGTTATATACACACAACTTATAGAGACAATAAACAAAACCTATCACAAAGTTTTTTAGATCGTATACAAGCTATACGCAAAAACAATATTAAGAAATACAATCATAATATATTAGGTGGGTGGTTAGATAAAGCAGAAGGTGTAGTATTTGAAAACTGGTCAATAGGTAAATTTAACCCTGACAACTTACAAACCTCTTGTGGTATGGACTTTGGGTTTTCTGTTGATCCTGACAGCTTAACAGAAGTGGCTATTGACAAAACAAAGAACAAGTTATACGTACACGAACACATTTATAAAAACGGATTGAAGACACACGAGCTTGCAAAGATTATACTTGACAGAGTAGGTAACAAACTTATTGTAGCAGATAGTGCAGAACCTAGACTAATAGAAGACCTAAGACACAAAGGAGTAAATATAAGACCTGTAAAAAAAGGTACAATAGAAAGTGGTGTAACACGTATGCAAGACTTTGAGATAGTAGTTAGTCCTGAAAGTGTCAATATAGTCAAAGAGCTTAACAACTATGTATACGCAGACAAAGGTTCAAAATTATATGTAGACAATTACAACCACAGTCTTGATTCTATACGCTATAACGTTATTTATCATTTAGACAACCCTAACGCAGGTAAATACTTTATACAATAAAAAAGGGCTGCCTAAAAAGAATATGGAGTATAGACAACCCTTATAGGGAAACAAGATTAACAAATATACATTTTTAAACTAAATAAACTAATTTTCTATTATATATTATGCGAATTAAAGTTACTAAAGACGACAAACAGCATAAATTTACTATTAAAAATTGGAGTGATGTAACTTTAGAAACTTGGGTAAAACTGATTCAGTCAGAAAACAAAGGCGAAATAGAAAAGTCACAGGATATGATAAACCTAATGACAGATATGCCTAAAGAATTAATAAACCAACTGACTTTAGAAGACGTAACAAAAGTTTTAAGAGTAATTGCTAAACTACAGACTAGTAAAAAAAGTAAATTTAAACAAGTCATAAAAGTAGGTAACGATCAGTATGGTTTTATACCTGACTTAGAACGTATAACTTTAGGCGAATACGCAGACATAGAACACTACATAAAAGGTGGTATTGAAAAGAATATGCCTAACATAGTAGCAATATTATACAGACCTATTACACAAACAGAAGGTAAGTATTATTCTATAGAAGCGTACGACAGTAGTACAATGAGACTTAGAGCTAGAAAGTTTTTAGA
>TARA_R100000278_G_scaffold29991_1_pt1 | contig 24893 bp, 9 predicted proteins | sample TARA_R100000278 | Tara Oceans TARA_R100000278 (sample SAMEA2620755) | marine metagenome | biome: marine biome (ENVO:00000447); feature: deep chlorophyll maximum layer (ENVO:xxxxxxxx); material: "saline water (ENVO:00002010), including plankton (ENVO:xxxxxxxx)" | depth 66 m | reverse complement strand
CTTTGCCATAACTTTGTCTCCGATGTAGCGAAAAAAGTGGTGTTGATTAAAGAACTCTCGGCCCTGCTGTCTTTCGTATGTAACCTCTCCAAGAAACTCTATGCCATTGCGTTTACCTATATTAGCATCAGCAGACCAAGATGTTTCTGATCCATCATAAAAAGCATTAGCTCTGTTTTCGTAACCAAATCTAGCGATCTTACGCACGCCCATAGATAAGCTATAATCAAAAGGTGTTGCTATAGTTTCTTGAGTCAACCCGTCAGTAACAGAATATATAGTCTGATCTGATACAGAGTTACCTCCGTTGACAGCAGCGTAGAACGTAGAAAACTTAAACGCCTTCTTTAACTCTTGAGCTTGCAGTACTGTGCAGCTAAACAGTAAGGTTAATAATAAACTTAATCGTGGTAGTAACATTTTCCTGATTTATTTTTTGTTTTCATTTTACAGCGATCGCCATTTGATTTTATATGTGAGCATTGAACTTCATTGTCTTGTTGCTCAACTTGTTCGTGTACAGTACAGTATGTTTGACCAGGCAGAACCGTCTTACCACATCTTTCGCCATTGCGTTTAACAGCGGCACAAGTGATTTTATCTTCTGATATACCGTCTTCACGTTGTTGCTTTTGTTCTTCAATGTGCCCTTGAATTACAGCCTCGTTTTCAGCTTGCCTTTCAGCTTCTTTCTCTTGTTTCTTTTGCTCTCTTCTTTCCTCTGCTTCTTTAGCTTTAATTTCTTTAACCTCCTGCTTAGCTGTCATAACGTCGGTATTCTGTATACCAAAACTCCAGCGGCTCCAACCTAATAACATAGCTACACGCTGCCAAGTTTCATTATCAGAGTTCATAGCCTCAGATATATTTTGATACTTGTTATATAATCTACTAAGCGGTATATTAGTTAAAGCTTCTGTAGCCGAAAATGTAGCGTCATAAATAGGATTATCAATATCTGTTTTAGACATATGATCAATTACATCTCTATTAAACTGCCACGTCTGCGTAGCGCTGTATAACTTTCTAGCTTTAATACCAATTGGCGGTGACAAGTTAAGGGCTTCGATTATAGTGTATGCGTGGTTAGGATCTGTGTAGAATATACCGTCATCGTTCTTAGCATCTTGCTCTATAAACTCTAATATGGTATTCTTTGCAGTAGCTAGAACCGCGCCACCAATACCACCACCACGTAGTAAACTGTCTGTCATGCCATTAAGCACTCTACCTTGTTTTTCTTCTAGATCTTCTTCATCGTCATCGCCAAATAAGCTAGACCACAACGCTGTTTGAAGCCCGTAGAATATCATACTTTGAACACCGCCATAGTAAGCTATCTTAGATAAGTGCTGTTTCCAATCGCCTCTACCATTAACCCAGTCTTGAGCAGCTCGCTTAATAATTCTATTATACTGCATAGGTGTGTTTTGGAAAGCTAATATCAACTTACCAAGAGGTGAAGCTTGTTGTTGAGATATTTTATCTGGTCTAGTAGACTGTTGAGTTTCTTCAGATATCTCTTTCATATCTTCAAAAGCTTTCGACTCAGCCTCTTGCTGACTCATACCTTGCTCTATATAGGAATTAACCCTGTTTCTGTACATAGTAGCACCACCAGTAGCGATAGCCAAGCTGTCAGCAATTTGAGTAGGTGTAAAACCTAATTGCAACAAGTGTGCTATAGCAGTCTTCATAGGCTTATCACCTTGCTGTAAGTCTTTTAGTAACTCAGCTGCGTTTAAGTCAGTACCTAACCCACCACGACGTTGTTTAAGATAATCCGAGTTAAATATCATTGCAACGTCAGACCAATATTGCTTTTGATTCGCAAAGGCTTTAGCCGCTTTAAGTGGATTATTGTCATGCCAGTTTATAAAGTTAACGTTAGATACCATCTGCAACATTGCAGATCTAGCGTTAAAAAACATAGTCGTACCAATAGAACCATTAATCCAGTTCATGAAGTTATTCATGATTCTACTTTGTCCTTGCGGCCTAGTGCTACCAGTTTTCATACGATACAAGACGTCTTCAAGAGCTTCTCTAAAATTACTACCGTATATAGCTTCAATTTTATTTAAGTTCTTGTCGCTAAAAACAGCGTCAGCATTACTATTAAACTCTTGCAGCAGCGCCGCTCTAGAGTCCTGTAACATATCATTCATGTCAGAAGAAACAGATCCAGCTAACCAAGCTACGCCTGGGTTTTGATCAACACCTATTTTATTAGCTATGTCTGAGGCGTTGTCAGCAAATATCTTTAAATCAGCATCGTTGTTAACAGCTTTTACAAGCGTGTTTAAATCAGCTCGTGACAAACCAGGTACTTCAACTCCGTTCCTATTCCAGTTAAAAACTCTTATAGCTTGCTCGTTTGTAAAGTTTGTGTCACCAACTTTATCACGTAGTTTATTTTTTATACCAGGTATAGATTTTTTAAGTGATCTTATATTGTTAGATATTTCTTGATTTAAAGAGTTTATTCTCATCATACCTTTTGAATAAGGATCAAATAAATTCTTTTTAAACCAAGCGTGATGCTTTTCACCTATCTCACCTTTGCCCATAAACGAGTACATAAGACCCTTGAAGTCTTCTGCCGAAGGTGGTAAGAAAAACTTAAATTTACCTTTGTTTTTACCACGCTGTCTAGCCTTAACTGCGGAGAAAGTTTTACGTCTGTCTATACCTTTTGTTTCTTCAAGAACCTCTTGGAACTGCATGTCAATTTCAGATTGACCTTCTGATAGCATTTGATCTACAAACGTAGCTTCAACGTCTTGACTAAACTTCTTTTTAGCTTGTTCAACTTTACCCTTTATATCATTTTCGTCAAAGACTTTTCTAACAGCTTCAACGTTTTGCATAGCGTCATCAGCAAATGCAATGTCGTTGTATCCTTGAGCGTGCTTATCTAATAACCATCTAGCTTTTGCTTCACCAGTTGAGTTGCCTAAACCTGTAATATTTTCAAGTGGTATGTTTAAACCTAGCGCATCTAAAAACTCTTTAATAGCTGGCGCAGCTTCAGGTGCTCTAGCTGTAAGTATATATGTATCTTCTGTACCATATTTTCTAGCACGCTCCATAGCTTTGTCAAACATAGGACCTGGCTCACCACCAGTTACTTTGTTAAACTCAGAGAAATCTGGTGTCCAACCTTCAGCTACTAAGTCAGCACCTTGTGTAGCAAAATCTTCAGCGCTTACTATTTTAGTTTCACCATCTTTAGTAAATATAACATTAGACTTTGTAGTAGCTAGAGTATCATCAAAGTCCCAAGCAGTCATGCCTTTTGGAGAAGTATCTTGAGAGCGTTTGTTGTTTGCTTTACGAATATCTGTTGCAGTTTTTTGCAACTCAATATCTGATACGCTATCATCTAGTATAGAGCTTAATCTTTCTTTTAACTCAGGGAACTTAGCAGATTTATCTTTAGATATATTTTCTTGTACCTGCCTTAAAGTTTCTTTGTTAGTTATAAAGCTTCTAACGTAACTAGAAAAAGCTTGACCTTCTCTAGTATCTACAAACTCGTCTATATTAACGTCATTTTGTATAGCTAGCATACGCAGTTGATCCGCCGTGCTAGTAGTACCTAAAGCATCGTCTTGAAGATCACTAAAAACTTTAGCGCCTAATGTTTGAGCAAAGTTTGCGGTTAGCTCTTCACTAGCTGTAGCCATGTCAAAACCACCGTCGTACCAAGCTTGAAGCAGCGCTTCAACCATGAGGCGTTGAGTATTAGCGCTAGGTGTAACGTGCTCTCCTTTAAACTTTAAAGCGTCTTCTAGTATTTTCTGCTTATGCTTTTGTATTTTCTCGTCTGTATAGTTTTTCTTACGATTACCTTTTTCAGTAAGGCTAGCAGCTATAGATTTTCTGTCTGCATAGGACTCAGCCGCAGCATAATTAGGGTGCTTAGTATTAAGATCTATATCATAAATATTTTTTTGCTTAGCATCAGGATTACTAGCAAAATGAACTACTTTACCTGTCTTCTTATGCGTGCCTATATATCTAGCCTGAGAAACGTCTGTGTACTGTATAGCGTCAAGAGTTGTTAAACCTCTAATGCCAAGAGTGTTGTTCGAACCTATTTCAAACATACGCATAATACCAAGTCTAGCATTGGTATCAGTGGTTTTAGACATAGCTTCTAACACTTGCTTCAAAGCCACAGCATTGTTTTCATTAGCAGCATCAATATCTTTTCCGTAAAGCTGTTTAACTCTAGCTTCTTTTTGCTTAGCGTTTAAATTAGGATCTACTAATATTCTTTGTATTTTTAGCATTAAACCTGTATTAGCATTTAACAGCACTATTCCAGGTTGAGCTACTACTCCTTTTGTTTTAGCTTCGTAAGCGTCGTATACGTCTTGGTTTTTGTTTTTATTTAAACCTCTGTTGCTACCTAATAAGCCAAAGAATTGTGAGCCTAACGCTTTTACTAAAGGCGCGGGTAAACTTTTAATTAAGCTTTTAGCGCCCGCTGCAAGCTGCTTGTTAGCAGTCACGTCATCAGCGTCAATTTTATTTTCAAAAAACTTGCCAAGCAAAGCCTCTGCGCCAGGCTTGAATTTACCAGTACCTATAGCACTACGTAAAGGATCTTTTAAACCTTGATCACCTTTAGCAAAATATTTTTCAAAGTTAATAGACTCTAAATATTGGAGCACAGATATTGATATACCTTCTTCTGCAACTCTTTGATGAAACTTTGGTGTGTTATAACCAACATCAAGAGCTATATCGGCAACTAGCTTGGCCTCATCTTGGAAACCTTCTATAGTATCTCCAACTAACATGTCAATAATACCCTTACCAGTAGGATCAACGTCTTGAGAATACAGGTTTAACGATCTACCATCTGCTAAGTGTAGTATTTCTGAGATGTGATCACCTCTGTTTTCCATAGCTACTCTAGCACCTTGGTTAGTCATAGCCATGTCAGTTAGCTTTACTAAGGCTTTTATTCTTTGGCCAATGTTTCTGTCATCTTTAAGCTTAATATTCGGCTCGCCTCTTTTAGTTACACCAAACATAGACAATATCTCAGCGTCTGTTAAGCCGTCATTAAAAGAATAACCAGTGAGATTATCTTTTCTAGTATGCTTAGTAAATAGCTCTGAGTTAAGTAATACTTGAGGTATGCCTATAGCTTTATCTGGTCTTGGTTCGAGCTTCCCTGTATTAGGGTTCTTAACCATCTTAGTTGTAGAGTGTTGAGGTATTATAGCGTTACGTATCTCGCTAATATGTTGCTGTATCCAACGCTGAGCGTTTGACACATCAGTCTGATCTAGGTTACCGGTCTTAGGCTTACCAGCTTTATTAACAGGGTTTATACCCATCATATCCATAACCTCGTAGAATCTTTTGCCACCTAATGTTTTGTAGTTTTTACCATCAACCTTGATATCACCGCTAATGACATCAGCCATTATACTATTATGTATGCTGTTACCTTTGCTTCCAAACCTCGTCCAAAGCTTTACACCTTTACCCTTACGTTCCATCTCATGTGAAACGCCGTCATTGTCATCAGCTACAGCTACAACTGCTGGCGAGTCTATATCTACAGTAAACTGACCGTCTGCGCCTATAGTTCCTACTATTTCTTTAACTCTTTCTGGTAAATACTTGTTTAACCACGCTGCAAGTGGTACACCTTTTTCTATATTGTATTCTTGCACAAGACCTAAGAACCCTCTAGGATGCGTCATTAGCGCCATCTTACCATCTTCCATATTAAAGCCTGCAACTCTAGAGTATGGCTTTAATATTGATTCTAGTAAAGATTTTTTTCTTTCTACGTTTTGACCTTTACGTTTAGCTATAGCTGCATCATCTGTATTTATGCCGTCAAACTCGTCAATAATGCTAGCTACATCGCCTTTTTCCCATAACTCTTGAACTCTATTGCTAGCCTCTGCTTTTTCTCTTGATACATCTTGAGAGCTTTTCTTACCAGACTTTATATCTTCTGAATATTCTTCGTCAGATTTAATGTTGTTAGATATTTTTCTTTTAGCCTGTCTAGATATTTCTCCCTTATTAAAGGCGTCAATATAACCTACAACATAGTTTAAACCAGATCCAGCTGCATTAAAAGTAAAGTCACCTCCATACAGGCTTCTAAACAAGTTACCTAAACCTTGACCTGATTTTCTAGCTTGTTCTAGCGCTACTTCATTATCAGGGTCTTGCAATAAGTCTTGTACTCTATGAACGTACTCTTCAGCAGCTAGTGGTGTCTGCTGTTTCATAGGTAGTATTGGATTAGTCTCCGCGTTGTACGGTTTAGACGGATCTTTAACCTTTAATCTAGCATCTTCCACGATAGTAGGATTAGTCATTTGGCCTATTGCTAGTGCATTGATGCGTCGAAGTTGAGACGTTCTTTGCATTGAATCATGTAGGTTTTCAGCTAATTCTACAATCTCAGCTTCATTCATAGCCATGTCAGTAATCACGTGACTTATTTCGTGTGAAAAAACTGTTCCTTGTAGAATCTTACCTTGACTTAATTTTTCTTTTACTTTTTCAGCATTAAGAGTTAAGTATGTAGGCTTACCGTTTTTACCTATAGTAATGCTACCAAAGTCATCTACTACGGGATTACCGTCTTTGTCAACAAAGTCTCTTACTTCTTTTTCTGCTTGCTCAATAGAAGTATAACCCATATCTTCCCAGTTGTCAATATGGTATTGTTGTATTTCTTTTATATTTGCTTTTTCAATAATCTGAACTTCACTAAGTTCTTTTTGACTAAGTATATCTTTAGCATTAAGATACTGACTGTCGTATGTTACTCTTGCCTTTGTTCTTTTTGCAGTAAGCATAGAGCCTAAGGCTTCGTAATAAGAGTTTTCTAATTTTCTTTTTCTATTAGTTCTTCCAGAGCCTTCAAAACCACCTTTACCATATACTTTTTCTTCAACAAACTTTTTAACATCACTGTCGTTTTTCATTTCATTAACAACAGACTGTTGAAATTGTTTTTTAGACGCGTCGTGAACCGCTATGAACTTGTCTTTATTAGACATAGAATTAAACTCAGGGTTAGTTCTAGCTAATCTATCAGCAATACGAAGGCCTCTGTCGCCAAGATGTTCTTTTATAAGCCCGTTCTCACCAAGAGCTTCTTTTTGAAACTTCACGTCAGTTGAGGCTGTAATGTTATCTCGCGTCTCTTGTATTAAGCTTAGCTTAGTATCTAGTTCTTGTTGTTTTTCAGAGCTTAATTTTTTTCTATATAAATCTAGTTTCTCTTTCTTTTTTTGAGGGCTATCTTCTGGTTTAATACCAGCCTCTCTATTTATATTACTTTCAATAGATCCGGCTCTAACTAATTGCTCTAAACCTCTAGTACCATTTATTATAGCGCTAGCCTCCATGTTGTTGTCTGCATAAGCTATCTTAGTTCTAACAACATCACGGATCTTTTCGTGGTATAAGTTTATAGTTTGAGTATCATTAGGGTCTACATTAGTAAGCGCTTTTTTTAACGTTTCTAACTCAGCTTTACCTTCAAAATAACTTTGCCTAGCTTCGCGTGTGACATAGTTGGTTTTTATAAAGTTAATAGCGTTAGCTGGGCCGTTCATTGGCCCACTTGTAAGCAATGAAGTAACTGCTATATCGTCAAACTGATCCCACTTTACATCAGCGCCTAGTAAATAACCATCTGCTAAGTTATTACCAACGTATATTAACTCTTCTTCAAGTACCTCTCCACCGATCTCTTTCAAAGTTTTACCAGTCATTTGAAGAAACCTACTACCAGATGTTGTAGTTATAGCTGAAGCTATATCATCTACACTTCCTTTAAGCGCGTCAATAGCGCTTCTGGCGTTAGGGTTCGTACCTATAGCGTATGATATACCACCTTCAATGATAGCAGCGGTACCAACAGCTGCATACAGCGTGCCTCTATCAATATCTCCTAGTGCTATAGTCTCGTGAAGATTAGACTTTCTTTCTAAGTACTCAGCTTTTCCTACTAAACCATTTTTATAAGCATTTTCTAAACTTGATAATTCTAGCTGCGCAAACTCTCCGGCGTCTATTTGTTGCTCAAGTTGAAATCTTTTTTCACCACCTGCACTCAAACCAAACATAGTAGGTACAAGCCAGCTACCTGCTCCAGGCAAAATAATATTTGTACCAATAGCAACAGCCACGTTAGCTCCTTGTTGAGCTATAGTTCTACCAGCAAACCTCCAACCAAGACCAGCGTCAATCATTTCGTCATATGAACCTAACTGCTCTCTAGCTTCACCGCCTCTTTGCCTGCTTTCTTTCATACGCATAGCTTGTTCGCTACCAAAGAAAGAAGATATATTAAGACCTATATCATTAAAACCTCCCCAAAAATCAGCGCGTAAGTTATCCGCGAAGTTGTATTCTCTATCTGTTATAACGCCAAGATCAAGAGCGTCGCTAGCAAAAGTTTTGTACTCGCCCATTAAAGCGTCGTATCCTTCTGTCCACTGTAAAGCTGCTTCTCTTGACTTGTATATTTGATCATTAACTAATCTTTGATATTTGTTAACTTTATCTTCGTCGAGTCCACTAACAGTAACTATACCGTCTTTTACTTCGTATCCTAATCCAGCTTCAGCAACTTGTTTCAAAACCTCGTCTAATTCTTTTTTAGACTCAGCTTGTATTTGCGTTCCTTTCAAGCCATAAGCATCAAAAAGTTCTTTATAACTACCTGTCATGTTTAAGTAGTTATCATTTTGACTAGCTATATCATCAAGATAATTAGATCCTCTTCGTAATTCATCTATAGTAGCCGAAAGAGCCTCAGGCCTAAACTCTTGTTTTTTCTGAACACCGTTTTCGTCTAGTACAGGGTTACCGTTACCATCATATAGCGGTATAAATTGAGGGCCATTAGCGTCATCTAGCGACGATAGTGTTGACATATACGTAGCAGTCTTCTCGTCGGCTTGACGAAAAGCCTCTTCTTTAATTATATCTTCTGTTACTATACCTGTATAGCCATTTTCATCTGCGTTAAACAGGTTCTGAAGTATATTAAACTCGTCTTCAGGTATTTTATTTTTTAACGCAAGAGGAATACTTAAACCAGTACCTTTGTCTCTACCGTAGCGATCTTTATCGTCAAGTAAAGTTCTAAGATTAAATCTAACCGCTTCATCTCCATCTTTAGTGCCTACACGTGCTCCATTTCCCATCCACTCTTCACCAAGCAATAAATCTATAGTGGCATCAGATACTCCAGCTTTCTCAGCGGCATTACGAATTAAGCTTGATGCTGAAATAGAACCTTCTTTAACTACAGTTCCTTGCCAAGCCTTTTGTCCTACGATATTGTTTAAACCCCAGTTAAGAAGCTCTTCTGGATCTTGAGATATTACGCTGTCATATAGCTCGTTTCTATTTGCTCTATATACGTTAGTTGCATTAATAGTAGCTTCGGTTGTGCTATCTTTTAGAGCGCTAATTTGCCCTTCAGTTAAATTTTCCCAAAAAAAGTTTTGAACTCCTTGAGCGCCATCACCTTTGTAGACAACTTCTCCTTCTTTATTATATATTAAATATCTACCTGGAATAGGAGCTTTTACTTCGTAACCTATAACTTCTAGCTCCCTGTTGATAGAGTCTAAATCATCGTACTCAGTATTTTCAAAAGAAAAATGAAATGCATCGTCTCGCTTACCTAATATTCTAAACAGTCCAATGTCTTCTCTTGAATCATTTTTGTCGTACCACTCTTTTACTTGCTTGAGCTTGTTCATCTGCTCATCTAACACACGCTGTCTACTTGCGGCTTGTGCTTCACCTAATTGAGTGCCTTCGTACAACCATTCTCTAACACCTCTACCAGTATCCTTGGTAGGGTATAAATCTATAGGTATCTCAGTACCGTCAGGCAATATAAATCTTACTGCTTCACCTATACCTCCAGTTTCTATAATTCTAAGACCAGGGTAGTCACCACTTTTATCAAACGCTAGTCTAACGTCTGCAGCGCTTTTATTTATAACTGTGGAAAAATCAGTTAGATCAATTACAGGTGAGTCGTAGTTTAATCCAAGCTCACCTTCATCCCCTCTTTCTGGTACGTCATCTATACTAGCGGTTGTTTCAGGTGGTAACTCACTTTTGTACTCACCTGATTTAATTAAATCTGCAACTGTAGAAACCTTAAAAGCTTCTTGCATCATATACCAATTAGCACCAAAAAGCTCCTCTTGCTTCTCGGGAGACATATTAGCTACCTCTCTTTCCGCCTGTTTTTTAACAGCGTCTTTTTCTTTAGCTTCTTCGTCAAGCGCTTTCTTTATAGGATCTGAAGAAACATCTTCCTCTTTGGACACCGTAGGCGATTCTGACTTGTCTAACCCAACAACTGGTGTCCCGTAATACACTGTTGGGTCTTGTCGCTTTCCCACATTGCTAACATCTTGTCCTACAATTTCTGGGAACTTCGGAAGAGTAACGTTTAAATCAAAATTGTCAGCTTGAGCTGTTGTGATAAAATCAACTAAAAGCTGTTTATCAACGTGCTGTAACTCTGGAAACTTTGTAAGCGTAATATTTAAATCAAAGTTATCTGCTTTAGCTGTAGTTGTAAAATCTACTAACAGCTGCTTTACATCTGTACCTAAATTTTCTAATGACATATTATTTTATTATTGTCTATTGTTTCCTTTGTTAGTGCCATCAAGATTTACACTGACATTGGTTTGCACGTTCGCTACTCCACCAAACTTAACTGGATCAACTCTTCGTTTTGCTTTTAGCATAGCCCACTCACCCCAGTAAGCTTTTAATGTTTCAATATTTTCAGGCTTTTCTAATTCTTTTAATATCAGCTTTCTTACATCACTATCCGGATCAACAGCTTGCATTTCTTCTACTGTAAGTATACCATCGCCTGTATCACCAAGTGTACCTTCAGGTACTGTAATAGATATATTTTTAAACCCGTCTGCGTTTATAGCCATTGCGTTAAAATCAGGGTGTAATAAAAAGTCTTGCGCAAAAGTAGTGCCCATACTTAAATCACCATACATCATCTTCTTGCTATTACCTTCGTTTATCATAGAACCAAAAGAACTACTTATCGTTTCATTATTGAAGTTGTATGTACCTTCAGCACCGCCATCAGCGGCGTCTTTGCCATACTTAGCCTTTTCTTTTTCTAATCTTTGTATCTGCTTTTCTATTTCGTTAGCTTCTACAGTGGGTAGTGTAGCATTACCAAGCATGTCAGTTACATCAGATGTGGTTAATGCTCTTACTATTGTAAATTCACTTTCACCTTCGTCGAATGGACCCATCTTAGGCATTTTTCTATAACCACTATTAGGATCTTTTAGTAACTTTTCAGCCTCAGCTGGATCTATATAACCTGGTTCATCAGGGTTAGTTGTTTGATACTTAACGCCCATGCGAGTAATACCGTCTTTTTCACCGTCTACATTAGTATCTATAATCATTAAGTTTCTAGGATCAGCATATTCACCTAAAAAATATTTATCAGCTGTCGAAAAAGCGTTTTCATTATCAATAAAGCCTACGTTTTTCTTAGTGTCTAAAACAGTTTTACCCAAAGCATCGTGCTTAGCAAATGCTGCAACAGCCACCTGCTGCTCTTCAAGTATTTTTTCCTGTAAGGCTTTATCACCATTTCTTACAGCTTCATTATAGCGAGTTTGGCGCTCGGTTTCTGCTTTAGTAACTTGATCTTTTAGTTCTACTGTATTCCACCCTTCAGTAAGCTCTGCATTTTTAAACTTTTCTTCAAGAAGACGCGTTGCTTCTTTACCTTCTTCTAAAGCTTTTTTAAAGTCTATAGTTCCAGCAGCGACTAGTTTAGTAGCATTTAAAATATCAGGTGATATGTTTTTACCAAACCCTTCACCAGGCGCTTTCATGGAACCTACCTTAGCAGTCATTAAGTTAGCTTCCTTGATTCTATTTAAAAGGCTAGAGTCTAAAGAGTAGTTTAAAGTTCTTGCTGATCGTGTTGTTGTGTGATTAGACATGTCTTATAAATTTCCTTGGCTTGCTAACCACTGATTAAACAACTCGTACTGAGACGCAGAGCCAGTGCCGCCTAACTGCTGCATAGCAGCGTCATACTGCTGCTGATCTATTACGTCTTCCGCTCTCAATGTACCTGCTACGGCTTGACCGCCAGACTGTATAGCTTGAGCTTGAGCTTGTTGAGCCTGTTGTATTGCTAGCATTTCAGCTTGTCTAGCAACGTTAATTTCATCAGCCGACATACCCATCATAGACTGTATAATACCCATTTCAGCTTGTCTACTAATAATTTCTCCTTCACGCTCAAGCCCTTGCAGTCTAGATTCTTCGGCACGCTCTTTAAGCATGTTTTGTTGCTCTTGGGCAGCTATAGACGCACTTGTTTTTTGCGCTGCTATAGCACCTGTATTAGCTAGCGTTTGTGCTAACGCGGCTATGCCAGACGATCCAGCAGCAGCCCTCATTTGATTCATAGTATTCGCTTGAGACTGTAGCATCTGAGATCTTTCAAACTCTGCGGCTTGCTTATTTACGGTTAAATCTTCATACACGTTTTCCATGTTTAGGTACGGATTACTAGTGTCTAAAGCTTCAAACTGATCTTTAGCTTTATCTAGCTCTTCTTGAGCTTCTTTTGCTAACTGAGCCTGCTCTTTGGCCCTATTATTTGCTTGAACGCTTTTAGTTATCTCTACCGTAGCCGTAATACCAGCGGCCACAACTACTGCCCAACTCATAGTTTATTTATTTTTAATGTATTCTTCATATTCTTCATAACTAGCTACAATTATTTCTTTTTCTAATTCTTTAAGATCTTCAGTGTTTGTAGGATTGCCATGCACGTTGTACCATATAGTATCTTCATGCGCGTACGCAACTCTCTTTATCCCTGCCCCAGCGACTATTACGCTTGGAGCCTTATGTTCTGAAGCTCCGTTTTCGTCTACAACTGTTAAATGACCTGACATGAGAAAGCTTATATGCTCATGCTTGTGTATAGCACCGATGACAACGCAGCCTTGTTTAACAAACATTTCCCTAGCATAAACACCGTCAGCAAATATAGATTCAGTTGAACATAGATCGCTATTAGGTATTATAGGATTATCACTAGTACCTACAATTATGTTTTCGCCGTCAGCAGCTTCTTTAAATTTATTTTCTAATTCTGTTATAGAAGATCTAAAGTTTTTTACTAGTTGACTATCGCTTTTGTTTAAACTATTATTAGCCATAAATTTAATTAAATTTTACTAATATATAGTTACACTTTTTACTATTTATTTACTACTAGCAAACGTTTCCATAGCTACGCTATATAGTTCTGCTTCAGATGTAGAGTTGTTGGCTAGCTTAACTTTTGCATAATACCCTGATGGTGTACTTAAGTTTGCTTTGTTGTTTTTATTAAACAATATGAACTTATCAGATAATCCATTAGCGCTACCTAGATCAGAATATCCTAAGCTAGTTTCTACTTTCATAGTAGGTGTGTTGCTAGTTCTATTATTTATTTCTCTTATTTCACCAATTTCTACAATGTTACCTGATTGATTAGTAAAACCACCGTCAGCACTTGTGCCTGAGCTAGTGCTACAATAGTAAGCAGTGTCTCCTACTTGACAAGATACATTAAGTGGAGCTGTAAATGTTAGTTCTGCGTACGGCATGTTAATTAATTTGTTGAAGCAAAATCATCAAGATATATAAATACATCTGAATCTTTGCCTAAAATATTTATATTTAAATAACCTTCTATTTTTAGATTACCACTTTCTAAACTTGCGTTTAAATGTTTAGTCGCAAAGATATTGCGAGTGTCGGTACTAGCAAAATCATCTGAAACGTCATTTGTAATTTCTTCTGAAATAAAAGTTAAATTTACTCCAGTAAGATTTTGAGCTACATTAGCTGTAAATTCTCCAGCTTCAAGATTAATTGATGAAACCCTTGCAAAGACAACACCATTAGGCAAAACATCTCCAGGCGCACCAACAACACCGTTACCAGTAAATATCATGCCTTCAACTATGCCTCTCATGCTATTTGTTCCAAATCTAACGCTAGTTCCAGCCGTAGTAGTATTAGTTGCAGTAACTTTGGTTGGATTAGATAAAGCTTTTCTAAAGTCAAGATCTTGTTTTAAAGAAATCGTTTTGCCAGAAGCTGGTGGCACAGATAAATTAAACGGAACTACAGAGCCATTATCGCGAAATGCTAGCAGATTAGTATTGTCTGCCACAGTGCAAGCTGTAGATAAAGTTATTCTTGTATTTCGTATTTTGTTTATCTTAGTTAAATGAGGTATAGTACTAGTTCCAAAAGGATCACATATAAACATACCTTCTTCTAATCTAGAACTAACTTTAGTTAGCGTAATATTTGTAGAACTTACGCCGCCATTACCTCCAGTAATATTAGTATCATTAGAGTATCCTTTGTAACTATACTTTTTACTATAAGGCCTAGTTATTTCAAAAGTTGGCATAGTTCCGTAGCTACCACCTCCTTCTGTTTGTGGTTTTATACTTAATGTTCTTTTACCATATTGCAAAATCTTAGCTTGTCCTCTAAGAACAGGTATTGAAGAAGAAACAGTTGTTGTTCCTGGGTTTATAACTATATCATATCTAGTATCTGAAGTTACCTCTGGCAAACATACGTAATGTTTGTTTACGCCTTTTGCGCCTATAGTTCCTGATTCAAAAGCAATGTCTGTTTGGAAAGCTTTTGTTTCAAAATTATAATATTGACTAGCAGTGTCACTAGTAAGACTTGACTTCTTTTCAATTCTTATTTCATAAGTAGAATCTTTAACGCCGTATAGACATATAGTTTTTTCTGCAGCGCTACAGCTAGTTCTTTCATTGTAATCAATAGAAGCTAAACCAGTAGCTGCTCTAGGTAAAGCAACTGGTGTGTAAATTATATTTGCAATATGAGCAAGATATTGTATAGTGCTAAAGTCTTCAAATAACTCTGAAGTCATAGGAGGTTCAAAGTATATTCTTGCTGTAAAATCAGTTAACAGTGGATATCCTAAAACAGTGGTATATACTTGATCAGTTATCTCATAAGTATAATAAGGCTCTAGTGGACTTCCTTCAGGTATATCAAATACTACATGCGGCGCAGCCGTGCCATTATTTTCGTAATAGTAATCTTCGTCTGCTGTAAAACGTATTTTAGCTATCTCGCTTGTCTGATTATTAACTAAAGTATTATTTGCTATATGACTATTTATAATACTAGTTGGTTGCGCTTGATCTAAAGGTCCTACCAAAGGATTAGCTGGAGGATTAGGTCCGTTTTGATATCCAGATTCTGTAATATCTGTTAAATCAAACACTCTGCCATTAGCTACGGTTGGATCAGTCTGTACATCAGAACCGTATATTTGATATATCGTTTTTACACCTCCAGATCTCTGTCGACCTAAATCTACTATTGTTTGATCAATGTCTATAAAAGCTGTCACGTTACCATCAGTCGTATACGATGGATCTAAATGTACTCTAGCCTTAACTCTATTACTCGAGCTACCAGGTACTCCAGGTCCACCATCGTAATCAATGTCACTAAACTCTACCTTTAAAACAGGTGCATCGACATTACCGCCAGTCCAAGTATTATCTGGGCTTTCTGTTGCTCCACCTATAGCGAAGTTTGAGGCTGATAAAGGTATACCGCTATATACTCCTGCTATTACAGGAGTTATAATTAAATCAATATATTGACCTGATGGTATAGGCGTATCATCTAGCCCAAACCAATAAGGGAAAACAGTACTATCTACAGTCCAGTTGGTTGAGTCTGCAGTAGAATCCCAAACGCCACCTCCGCCGTCAGATCCTTGGTATGTAGTTGATACATTGTTAAATACACCAATAAATATTTGGCCCTTAGCATTAGCATCGCTATGTAATATGTTAGCATTACCTAATCCTTGAACAGTAATATCTTTAGCGTTTTTATTTAAAGACACTTCTGTAATATTTGGTTGCGATGTACCAGTAGTATTGTCATATGAAAGCACGCTTTCAAAACCAGTTGTCGTACCGGTAGGGTACGCAAAATACTTACCTTCTTTGTCTTTAAAGAATATGTTTCCAGTATCTTGTAAGTTTGTTTGTATGTTATCTACATACCAGCCTGCTTGAGCATCTAAGTTATAATACTCACCATCGGTAACTGACGTAGCTATTAATCCATTATTTACGCTATAATCATTATTGTAAAAGTTCGCGGCCTGAGTATCAAACTCTTGTATTCTATTTTCACTACCTTCATAATTAATAGTTGTAAAAGCTTTAACGTCTGACGGTTGATCATTAAATAAAACTGTTATAGATGACTCGCCATTAGTGGCATTGCTAGTAGCAAAAGGTAATTCAGTGTTAACTGTTTGACTTGATGCGGCTACTCCGTAAAAATTATTTCTTGAAGAATTATCGTGATGCTTATATAGCTCGCCTCTTTTAAAAGTATAATATTGATTGTTTATACTTACACCACTTTCTGCATAAAAAGATTTAAAGCTAGTAAACCCACCTGCAATATCACTATATGAAACTGTAATGTTGTTATATGGTAATACATCTCCTATTTCATATTTACTTGATACAGTAATATTATATTCTTTTTTACGATCATCATACGTACCAACAACTTTATCTACGTATGAAGAAAATAGATCAGCAAAGTAATCTTTCATGCCTTTGTCTGATACCGCTACTAAGCCTTCATTAGTAAGTCGTAACACCGCGCCTCTCATAGCGTCTGTAAAATAAACGGCATAAGGTGTTACAGCTAAAGATTCTGGATTAGTACCTATACCATATTTGCCTTTATATGGTACAGTACTACCTATAACTTTATTGCTAGCTACAAGTTGAGAGTTACCATCAGCATTGAATATAAGATCTTTATTAGTATCTGCTCTAAGAACTTTGTCTTCACAGAACATAATTAATCTAGTATTTCTGTTTAAAAGAGCTTGTATACTACCGTGTACTGGATTAAGATCTTTTGTTATATTTTCTCCAGCAATAAATTGATTAAGCTCGTTTACACCAGTAGTAGAGTTGTATAAGCCTGAATATATCATACCATGCTCTCTACGCTCTTCTCTGACTCTACCTGTTATTGTTGAAGAAACTTTAACTCCATTATCCATTTGAGTACCATTAAAGTCATCTCTAACTCTATCAGATTCTACGCCATTACCAAAACACCAGCAGTTATTCCAGTCTAAATAATGTCTTTGAGTATACAATTTATTTTGCGGAACTATTGTATCAGCACCTCCTTCCAAAGTCATTGTTGTACCTCCTACAGCAGCACCTGTTTTTATGACATTATTAAAAGAATAATGATTACGCTTAGTAAACCTTACTGTATCGCCATCGTTTATAGGTAAATTTACTACAGGTATAGCAGGTGTAAATGTTATAGTTTCGTTATCAACTTTAGTGACGGTGTGTGTTGTTGGTTGTACAATAGTTGTAGAATTAAGACTAGACTCAAAAGTAGTGCCAATAGGTATTAACTCTTCATTGTTAGAAGATTTTAATGTTAGAGGTATTAAGCCACTAGCTTGATAATATAAATCTACATCTACACTTTCTTTAGGCTCCGTTTCCCATATAGCAGGATTTTCAGTGTATGAACCAACATCATAGCTTTCTACGTCAGAGTCTAATACATCAAGAACAATTTTATCAGTATAGTCATGATGCAGAGCTCTTCTAAATTTACTATCACCAAATGGAACATGAGACTTAGTACCTCTAATAGGATTATAGCCACTTGGTCCGCTACCTATACCGCCACCTGCTGCTGTTCTACATACAATAGTCCATCGCTGCCTTAAGCATCTTACTGTATTAAGCTCATCACTCCATTGCTCAAAATTACTATCAAAATACTGCTGCACGTCGTAAACAAAGTTTCTTATACCCCAAACTCCTTCAAGCTTACTTGTAGCTGTCCAAAACTCGTTGTCATAGCCAAGATAATAGTTATCGGCTGCTGAGCCAATATTTTGATATCCTCCAGGCGTATGCATTTCACCTTGAACTATGTATACTGTTTGATCAGGATCGTCTCTAAATCTAAATCTTGTGCCAGGAGTTCCTAGCTTTTCCATAATTTCTCTAACAGCGTTCTGTTGGATTCCACTAGAACCGTTTTGAACAGTATGAGCGGGAACTTGCTCATCATCTAAATCCTCGCCATTCCAAGTAGTGTAATTACTATATATGCCTGAATAAGATAAATCCATATATATAGGATTACCATCTCCATCGTCGCCCCATATACCTCTACTAGGATGCCCTTTACCTTCATTATATATGCCAAAACCGTTAGAAGAAAAATTACTACCACTATATATACCAGCATAAGGATATGGACTTCTTTCAGATTCTGAACCAAGTGAACCGTTGTCAAGTATACCACTTTCGTCGCTAATATCGTGCCATGGTAAGTTGTTTTGATATCTACTACCTGGAGCGTCGCACATTATGTGATCGAATGTGTCGCCCGCAGCCTCGTATGTATCAGGATTGTAATATGCTCTTTTGCCAGTTAAAGTATAAGCCGTACAACAGTCTATAAATACATCGTAATCTTCAGCTACTGCTCCCCAAAATTGAGAGCAACCGTCATTAAAGTCTTCAATTTGAAACTGTGCGTAGTTTAAAGCTAGCATAGGATTACCGTTAACAGCTTTAGTGGTTAATCCAAACGCATCACCATCACCGTTAGCTGAACTAGCTCCACCCCAATAGTATTGTCCATCCGCAGCTACAATATGGCTATACTCTGTAGGGTGCTTTGATCTTTCGCTAGCTACACCAGAGTTAGTTGCCCAAGAATTTATATACTGCAAGTCTACAGGTATAGGCTGGTCAGGAGAATAAATATTTGTATAAGCGTTGTTGTTTATATATCTTACACCTATAGAATCATTTACTACGTACTGCTCTGATTCGTTTGATTGAGAAAGTACAAATTTTTCTAACGCTTCGTCTCTAAATATTTTTACAAAAAATCTACCGTCAAACTCTGGTCTATTTACAGGAGTTAATTTTATTAACGATACAGTTAAGTTATCTACAGCTCCAGAAAACAAACCGTTACTAGAAGTAAAACTTATTTCTGGGCCAAAACTTCCAACTATAATTATTCTAGCTGAGTTACCAAAAGTAGTAATTTGCTGCACTTGATACACGGCTCTTTCAACAGGTAAGCCTCCTGTAATTACTAACTCGTATTCGCTATCAGAAAAATCACTAACTTCACCAAACACAGAGTTAAAAGGCCCATCTTCATCAATACCATTGTCTATGTCTATAAAGTTTGTATCTTCTATTGGATATCCTTCTACGTTATTACCTACAAAGCCTTCGTTAAATAGCTTTCCTACAACTGTTCTTTTGCTTTTAATATAATCAGGAGCTTCGTTATCTATAGATAATATTTTATATCTACTTTTTTCATCTACGGCTTGATTACTTCCGTGAGCTTTTTTAAGTATTAAATAGTCTTCTTCACTAAGTTTATTTCTATCCGCAGAAGGAAATGATATATATATATTACCATCAGCTGCATTATACCAACGATCCATAGCAATAGTATAATACTCTGAACTTATTTCTTTTACGTACCAAGACATGTATTCTGCCCAAGAAGGTACTTCACCAAACTTCGTATCTATGTTGCATACTAGTCTATTTCTAAACTCAGATAAAGTTTTTGGAACTTCGATACTAGCTTTTTCAGAAGTTAGCACTGGAGTTTCTCTACCATGCCTATCGCTAAACACTACACCTACTTGATACTTACGCATAGTTTTAACTGAAGGTAAAGCGTAGTTTATTTCTGATCCATTAGAATAATCTTCTATAGCAGTAGAATCTATACCTAGCTGTATAATAGGATCTCTAAGCACAGTGTAGTTTTGAAGATAATTACCATATATTAATCTGCTAGCACTTATTTCTTGTGCAAGTGCTTTTCTTGGTACATTGTCATAAGGCCTTATAAGTTGATTTGCAGGAACTACATTGTGAATCATATCTGTAGTAACCTCAAAAGAACCTCTTGCGTTGCCTAGTTCTGTAACCTCGTTTGACGGCCACATAGGATCTCCGTCGTTTTTACGTATAGTTTTTACAGTATATACTACCGGATTATTTGTTTCTTTATATAGTATATCTATTTCTACAACATCTTGAGGAAATACAGGTGCGTCATATGCGTTTTCTTCGTAGTCTCTATGCTTATAGTAATTTAACCTAAGACCTCTAAGCTGGTTTACCATACCTAGATTATAACCTTTTTTAGGTTTATACTCAAAGTAATCTGGTAAAAAAGCTATTTGTGAAAACGGTGCAAACGGAGAATATTCACCGTCGCAGTACTTATACCTATAAGAAAATCTAGGAAACTTAAACTTAAATAAAGGATCTTTATCTTCTAGTCTTACATACCAGTTTGTGCCTTGAATATTAGCATTAATAGAAAGTATTTTAATGACAAAGCCAGTAGTAGCTAACTGGTTTGGTCCAGTTACATTAGACTGTATAACTTCAGCTCTTATATCGTAGTCATCAAAATCGTCCGGAGAATACGTGTCTTGTTGAGGAGCTATAAGTAATATATCATTAACTCTAAAATCAACAGGATTATCAAAGGTTATTGGTACCTCAGATTCTACAGCTATAGGTGTATTGCCGGATTCTGTATAAGTAACATTTGTTTGTATGCCAAAAGGAGGGTTTTCAGTTCCATCATCTTGTACGCGTTTTAAAGAAGTTCTAAACATTTCAAGCTCTAAAGGCTGTGTTGGAGCTTCTTTAATTACAGTAATATCTTCTAAGCCTACGTATATAGGCGCGACGTCACCAGATGTGTTTTGGGTAATAGCAACCTCATAACTATCAATATCGCCAGAAGATGGATACGGATATGGTTTAACTAATCTAGTCTGAAAATAAGGTGTTTCACCATTGAAAGTAGCAGTGGTAGTTCCACCAATTAAATCTTCTGTTGTACCTCCAGTTCCTAATATAGATCTTACTATATTTATTTTCTTTGGTTCATGATGATTGTCTGTAAAAAATAAAAAATCATCAAGTATATTTATACCTGTTATAACAGTGTTCTTATTAAACTCAAGAACTCGCTCTGCGTTAAATGTTATAACGTTTGCATCAGCTAAGTATAGAGTCTTATTAAGAGTATATTTACGTGTATTACTTTCGTAAGTTTGAGAAATAACTCTAACGTTGTCACTTTTTGTTACAGTATAAGTAGCTCCATTAGCTACAGTTTGACCAAGAATAGTTTGGCTACTGCCAGAAACGTTATTAAACGTTCCAGTAATGTACATACCCTCTCTAATACCAGTTATATTTGTAGTATTACTAGCTCCAAGCTCTACCGGTATTGTAGTAGATCCATTAACGTTTGCGTTAGGTGATGTGTTAACCTCAAATATATCTACAAATACGTACTTTAAATTTTCGGAAACAGTGTTATATTCTAATATATAATCTTTTCTTATAGTAGGATAACCGTGTGCGTTGTTAAGATCACCGTCAGAAACTAAGTAGTATATACAATCTCTATCATCTGCAGCTATAGACCCAACGCATGTAGCAGTTGAAGTCACGTCATCAGCGCTAAAATAAACGCCGTCAGACGAGTGCATAGTATTCTGCAACGTGTTGCCTAGCAGCGACTGAGCTGTGCCAACATCTGATCCTTCAGACGTTGCTATTTCTATATTTAATGCATCTCTATACTCACCTTTAGGAACAAGACGTTCGTCCATGTCCTTGTTCATCTTGGCTTTAGAAAATGTACGTTTTAATTCTGGCATGCTTAGTGCTTAATAATTTTAGAACTTCCTCTTAATACTTGCGTAAGCTCTTCAAGCTTATAATTTGATAGTCTTATTTTTGCTTTTCTTGTTTCAGCAAATCTTCTTCTTTTAATCTCTGATAATAAACCTTGGTTAGTATCTTTCTTAGCGAAAAGCACGCCATACAATATGTGTTGATATATTGCTTCTTCAGCAAACTTAGGTACTAAAGAGTTGCTTAAATCTAAAGCAGTACCCGCAGCGTTACTTGCTATACCATCGCTAATGTATTTTAAAACTAAAGTTTTTCCACTCAAGCTAGAGCTAAAATGAAATTTACCTTGCTCTTCATCAATAAAAAATGTTCCATTAGCTTGAGCGTATTGAGGATCAAGACCGTATCTACCTCCTAACAACTCGCCGTACTGATCGTCTATTTCATCTGCGTCTTGATCGCCAATATCGGAAGTTGTGTTTGACTTATAGTTTTCAAAAGTAGTAGAGCCAAAGTTACCATCTGAATCAGCGGCTGTTCTAGTCAAGTCTTGACTTGCTCCGCCTGTATCAAAGCCACCAAAACCTTGTACAGTTTGACTAACGTCAAACGGATTAGCTGTTTTAGATGTTGGATATATTCTTCTTAACGCTCCACTATCATCAGCCCAGTATAAACCTACATAATTAACATAGTCTATAGGCATAACTAAAACTAAGCTAGAAGGTATCTCTACTTCCCAGCTTTTAGTACACTTCAAAGTATCGTAGCTTAATTCCTGCAAACCACGTATAGCGTGAAAAGTAATATCGTTTAAAGTGACATTATCACAGATTTTATCTTTACCTACGTATGTTGCTGAAAAAGAATCTATAATTTCTGTTAAACTGATAAATTGGTATCTACCAAAATCAGGACTTGTATTGTCGTAATACGTATACGGATCTGTTCTTAATATACCCATTTTACATTATGTTTTGAATAGCTGTTTCGCCAGCTTGCATACCGGCTGCGTATTGAGATAAACCTGGCTTAGCGATAGTAATTCCAGCTAATTCAAGAATTTTGTTGACTAGTGTATCTTCTTCTGATCTATGCAGCTCAAAGTTTACAGCTACGTTAGCATTGTATAGAGCTACGTCACTAACAACAACGTACGCCCAATCAACGGTTGTAGGTACTCTAAAGTACTCTGCTGTTACGTTAGACTCTATTGTAGATGATCCAGCAAACACGTTTATATCTTGACCACTAGTAGTACTATCACAGTAAATAGCACCTTGATTAGCAGTAGTAGCAAGATGTCTTATTGATCTTGTGTATCGTCTAGCTTCGTTTACATCTACCTTCTGGCATACGTCTCCATTATGAAATACTCTACCTGTCTGAAACACCTCGTGTTCAGTTCCATCTACTGATATTGTGCTTTGAAAATTAGTGCCACCATTTACTGGCGCTATAGACCTAAATGGATCTAGTTTTGCAGATATCAACTCTGTAATATCTGTTTCGTCTACTTCTATTTTTTTATCAGGCTCAGCTCTTTCTCTTGTGTTTAGCATGTAGAAGTAGCTTTCAAATATTTGCATCTGAGCCTGGTTGGCAAGTAAGTTATACTCCTGAGGAGTGATATAACCTCTCTGCTCTTTATTAGCTATTGCTAATACTCGTTGATAAACCGTGTCTATACTTACTGCCATAATTCGTTTTTATAGTTTAGCGATCACCCCGAAGGGTGACCGCCCAACTAAGTGATTATTAATTTAATCTTTTTTCTATATTCTTATAGATCTCCATACCTTCGTCAGTCTTAAACCAAGCGGCAAGCGCTGAGTATGGATGTTCGTCAAATGGTACTGTCATTAGTTTTCTATCGTTCGATCCCCACATAAAGTGTCTTTGATCGTTAGATAATCTGATAATACCTAGTTCAACAGCTTTAATTCCAAAGTTACGTAATACTACGTTATCATCGTTTACTAACTCTAAGAACAGCGTAGGATTACGTTTAGCAAAAAGCAATACGTCTCTTCGTAATTCTTTAGAGCTCATTGAAGAAACTTCAGAACCAAGCTCTACTCTCATAATTGCCTCCGCAAGATCAACATCAATATCTCTAGCAGCGATTAAAGCATCCGCTTCCATCTCTAAAATATCAATTTGATTTGCTGCAACTTCAACAGGTTTCCACTCGTAGTAAACTCTGTCTTTGTGAGGGTGATATAACGAAAGTAGTTTTTGTAGCGTTTGTTTATTTTTAGGAACAAATAAAGCTCCGTTTCTAAACACCATGTGCTCTAACCTTTGATCACCTTTCATTTCATCAACAAACGGTGTTTTTTGGTTAGCAGTGTATCTAAGCTCTCTTTCGTAGCCTAAATCTTCGTCGAAGTAATATATGTCTGAACCTTTTAGAATATAAGATAAAGGTTTTTTATTATTCTTTAAATAGTAAACTCTATCTTTTATTTCCCAAGTATCTTTTGGTTCTTCTTTCACAACTGGAGCTGGCTTTGGCTTTGGCGCTTCTACCACTACAGTTTCTTGTGTTTGAGGTTCTTCTACAACCTCTTCTTTTTTCTTTTTAGCCATAATATAATATAATTAAATAATATAAAACTACCCCACCCGAAGGTGAGGTAGTTTCGATAAATATAGTTTACTTCATCAACATGAAGTTGTTTGCGCCTTGTACAACTAAGCAACGCTCAGAAAGCATGTGTAGTTGCATTGCGTCTAGAGCAGATGTAGCAGCTCCAACAGAACCTGTTACCCAAGTCTTCATACGACGATCATCAGTTGCAGAAGCTCTGAAACGAACGTGTAAGAACGGACGTCTAAGGTTTCTACCTAGTGTTTGATCGTATACAGTAGAAGTACCAGCAGGAATAATAACTCCGCGGATAGCGTTTACAGTGTCTCTATCATTAATACCACCACGAGTAGCTCTGTCGTTTAAGTAACGGAAGTCAGACTTGTAGAAGTCGTAAGATC
>TARA_R100000278_G_scaffold2675_2_pt1 | contig 25074 bp, 27 predicted proteins | sample TARA_R100000278 | Tara Oceans TARA_R100000278 (sample SAMEA2620755) | marine metagenome | biome: marine biome (ENVO:00000447); feature: deep chlorophyll maximum layer (ENVO:xxxxxxxx); material: "saline water (ENVO:00002010), including plankton (ENVO:xxxxxxxx)" | depth 66 m | reverse complement strand
AGAGCTTGACAAATATCAAAATGTAGTCGATATAAAGGCTGGAGTGTTTATTAATGTTAGTCCATTATATGCAAAAAAATTAGGATACACTGTATTTGAGTTAGTTGGTGCTAGTTGGGAAATTGTTACACCTCCAGAAGATAGGCCAATGTGGCAAACAGACATTGAAAGACAATTAGCAGAAGAAAATAAACCGTGTGTTGTTCCTACTGAATTACAAAATCACAGTGTAAGACTTCTTCATAGGGATGGCCATATTGTCAATGCTGAATGTCAGACCAAAAAAATATCTAGCGTGATATCAATGAATGAATGTTACTTTAGTGATTAATGGGTGATAAAGGGACACGTAAAACCGAGATTTAGAAAATAAATTATAGAAGAGAAACGAAGGTTTTATAGGATTAACAGTCCACTGCTCTAACCAACTGAGCTATACCGGAATAAAAATTTTCTCTTCTTAAAATCGTAAATCACAACTCAATTAGTGAGGGGTATTTTACCCCTTAGTGATAGATAGGTGATAAAAAGGAGAATCGTATGTATAAAAAAAATGGTAAATACTACTCTAGCTTTATGTGCAATAACTGTTGCAACAAGCAAATAAGAGTTCCACTTTTAAAAGACAAGAAGTTGTCAAAAAACCTTGAAGAAAAATTAAAGTTCGAACACCTATCGGGTCAATATAAAAAACAAATTTATTTGCAAGATGCCCTAAAAACTTATAAAAACTCTAAAAATGACATCACTGATAAGCAAAAAAACATACGTGTTTTTAATGTAGTAAAGCTATTTGAGTTCGCTAAAGCTAAAAAAATCAAAGATATAACACCAGCTCATTGTGTAGATTATATATTTAGTTTGGGTGATTTAGCAGTATCTACTGTTAACCGTAAGAAACAATATATCAAGAGCTTTTTTGATTTCTGCATACAGATGGATTGGTTGGATAAGAATCCAGCTCTACGATTAAGACCAGAGCGTGATAAGACGGCTAAAAAGAGACGATACTTTAATGATCAAGAAATTAATCAAGTTATGGAATACGCTGGTGACTATAAAGAGTTCTGGACTTTTTTACTTGAAACCGGTATACGTTGCACTGATGTCTGGTTATTATCAACGGCCAACTTTAATGGTAATATATGTAGGTGGTTTGAGAATAAAACCAAACGATGGATATCTATACCTATAAATGAAACTGCAATGGATATTGTAAAAACAAAGAAGGGATTATTGTTTCCACAGTTTGGGACCAATTTTTCTAAACGTAAAGCAGTACAACATTTAAAAAGCATTGTCCCGGATGCTAATCATCATACATTTCGCCACACCTATGCCCAAAGAGCTGGTAACAAGGGGGTACCAAAAGAAATTTTACAAAGGCTCCTTGGGCACAGTAGTGTAACTACAACGGAAATCTATTTTAACGAATTTAATAATAACGAGACTTTACAAGATTGGGTTAACGAACTATAATTATTTAAGGATTTCTTTCTTAACAACTTCTTCTACCGTGTCATAGATAGCAGAGATTATCTTCTCTTCTGTCTTTTCTCCAATAATCGGGATATCTACGTTTTCATTTAAAGCAGTGACAATTTTATCTTTCATTTCATCATTAAAGATATAATTTGCTATCATTTCTTTCATTTACAATTACACTCCATATTTATTAGTTTTACTTTTACTTCATCGAGTTCGTCTCGAAGAATCTTGACTTGCTTATCTAAATTATTATCTTTAAACACGTAGTCACTAATACGGTCAATCTTTAATTGATCAACAAGAATGCTCATTACTTTAGTGACTATCATCTTTATTACAAATGGTGGTATCATTTTAATCCCTCAAATTTTTTCTTTTCGTTTAGTGCCTTATAAAACATATATACTAATGATGCTAATCCAACTGCTACCCTTACTGTCCAAGGTATCCATTCCATCCACGTTACTGAAACCCCACCAACCCCAACAGATAATGTTTTTAATGTATCCACTAATCTTCCTTTTTAGTTTCTATTTTTGCAAGAATGTCGTTTAATCCTTCTATGTAACCTTTTACTTCTTCTATCTTTAATTGTGCTAACTTGATCTGTGAAATCAACTGGACTATAATGGCCTCTAAACGACCAAAGTCCTCATTCATTTCTCTGGTGAGTGTTTCTTCAAGAAATTTGGTCCTCTGGATGATATACCATCCAAAGCCCACCAGCATAGCAATTGGAAGACCATATTGATCTATTATATTTAAATCCAAAGTTTATTAGCCTCTAGGTAGTGTTTAGGAGTTCCTTTCCCACCCTCTGTATTGAAAAATTTCTTCCAGTAATTGGCTCTACCCTCTGGAGTCTTTGGAATTGCTCCCGGTTGTCTGTAATAATAAATTCTACACATTGCTATTGCTACTGCTATATTAGATGTTACACTAAATACTGGATCGTCTTCTATATAGCCTAATTTATATAACTGTTCTATAAGAGGTTTACGGTACGAGATGTAGTTCTCCCAGTTATCATTTATTGTGTTGATTTCAATCTGCCAAAAAGACTTCGCTGGGCCATTCCCCATTTGTTCCAGATGCCTATAGCCAGTTTCAGCATTCCCAGTTTCAAATACAAGCTCCATAGCCTCTTTACTGTATGGAATACCAGCATCATCTAGTCTTTCTAACACCTCTACTATGAGTCCTCTGATTGTTTCCTTCATTAATTACCCCTTCTAGCTTTTCTCTGTGCTTTGTTGAATTTACCTAGTAACCTTCTGTAGTTTTTAGTATCTATTGTTTTACTTGCACGTGCCTCATTTAAATATTTTCTAAACAGTTTTCTGTCTAGCTTTTTATCTTCTGCTACATCAAGCATTTTTTTTGCTTTTTCATATGATCTGTAGTCACTCTTCCCTTTGACAAACTGTCTTAATACTGGAATTTTACTAATATCTGGAAGGGTGCCTCTGCCAGTTTCTATTGCTGTAGTTACATTGTTTGCTACAAACTTTCCAGCACCACCGGTATATGATTCTATGATGTGCTCTATAGTCTCTGGACTTACATCTAAACCAGTTAAATCATACAACCCTTTAGTTCCACGGTCAATGGTTGGAGAAACACTTTTAAACCCTCTCTCGTAATCCTTAATAGTCTTACCATAATAATTTTTATCTTTCATTATTTTACCACCAAAAAAGTTTTTATTTTCACTCAACTGTATAGCTGGATCAAATATAGTAGGTGCTAAAAACTGGGATAAACTTCCTCCAGAGATAGGTGCAAAGGCATCTACAGCATTTTTAGCTGTTCTAGTTATTAACTCGCCATATGTAGTGTCTCCAAAAATAGTTTGTTCTACTGCACCACCAACACCAAAAAACCAGTTCCAACCGTAAGGCAGTTTTATTGAGAAGGCTTTTTTGTTTGGAAGTAAAATCATAAAATAATTGTCTTTATTATTTTCATCGAACTGGTTCCACTCATCTTCATCCCAGTATCTATTTAATGCAGACATTAAAAATCCAAAAGCAGTTATACTTGATGCAACTTTTTTACCATTCTTGCTTTTTAAAGCTCTCCATATTCTATTTGAACCTTGCATACCAGCATTAGAAAATGTCCATAAAGTATTCATTGCTGTACCCCATTCACCTTTACGGTTAAAGTTTACAGTAAGGTCTTTTGCATAGTGTGCTGACTTCTTTTTACTTATTCCAGAATCCACTAAATTTTTATAAGTTGATAGACGTACAGCGTTTTCTATTATCTCATTATAATTTTCAATAAAATCACGTATTTTTTGTACTGTTGAGTTTCCTTCTTGTGCACGTTTTATATCTTTTTCTATGTCAGCCATTTTTTGCTCAATCGTACCAAAATCTAACCAACCAGCTTTACCACCATTAGCTTTAAACTCTTCATATATTTTAGCCCACTCGTGGCTACCATCTTTACGCAGTAAACTTCTAATGCCACTCATAGCTAGTTTTATATCTTTAACAATTTTACGTTTGATATTTTTCTTACCTTCAGATGTCATATTAAGAAGTGCCGTCTGTAGGTCACGCTCAAAGTTTGTTATCATAAACTCTGGATTTATGGTAGTATTTATAGCACGATAATATGTGTTGAACTTATTTAAAAATCGCATTGCACCATTCTGTGTTGTAGCATTAAGATTTTTCATAGCTCTTAATAAATCTTTATCTCTAATCTTAATTACATATTGATCGCCATTAACATAAGTTTGGAACTCATCATCTTTTAGGTTCGTTGGACTATAGCTAACTTCACCTTCTTCATTATAAACTGGCTTAAACTTTCTTTTAGTTACATTCCATATTGGTGATTCATTATTTTGTACCATTTTTAAGAATGCATTCCCAACCTTATTATTTTCAGCTATATAAACTGCACTTTCATAATCTATAACAGCTTGTATAAGTGGGTTCTGTGCTTTTGATTCTCTACCAAATGCAGACATAATACCAGTAGATGTAGTGCTAAAACCTTTTCCAGAAGTGTGTACATATCCATCTTCTTCTAAAAGGCCTTTTAGTGGTACATAGTTTTTAAAATTAGATTTTAAATTTTGGTAAGTCTCTTTATCTATAAGACCGGCATCTAGTCTAACTTTTAGAGCTTTATTAGTTACTTCTCTGTATAATTCAAGAGCATATTTATGGATACCAGTTCCACGATATTTTTTTAATATCGCATTTGCATCAGCATCAGTCATACCAGAACCAGTTTCTAACTTTGGATTCTTTTCTTGCATTGCAAGGTTACGCTCTATAGCGTGACGGGCATATAAATATTCACCTATATCATCAAGACTGTGACCATCTTTTTTAGCTCTGCTTAAAATAGATTCTTTGCCATCATACACCTTCTTACGAAATTTTTCTAACTTTGTTGATACTGTGCCGTGTAGAGTTTCTGCAACTTGAATTGCATCCTCATCTTCTTGTAAGTCTGGAACACTTTCTTGTACTAGCTTTAAGCGATTTAATTTATCAATAAACCTACGCTCAAATCGTTGAGGTATAGTCATATCAGTTAAGGCATCTAGCTGATATGATTCTTGGCTATCAATACTTACAACATTGTCATCAAATACTACATAGTTTTCACTATCACCAAACTGACCACGAACACCGCCTTGTGCTGGAAAGCGTATGCCATCTATACCAGCCTCAAGTAAAAATTCAGATGCTTTTTTCTTACTACCATTCATAAGTATAGCTATTAAGGTGTAGACTTCACTTCCTCTTTTCTCAAACTCTTGCATAGAGTCTTTAAACTGATACACATCAACACCTTCAGCTAGGTGTGCTCTATATTCTGATTTTCTTTTTCGGAGGAGCTTATTAATCTTCTCCATTTGTTCTGGAGTAAGTGAGTCAGTCCAGCTCATATAATCATAGTCTGCTGGTTTTTTACCTTTATGTAAGGTTACTTTGTATAATGATCCGTTCTTCTTGGTACCACCATTAACTTCATCTTTTTCAATTGGGATATAATTTCTAGCTACGTCCTCTTTAGATGAAAAATATAGACCAAAGCCATATGCTTGGTTGCCTTCACCAGAACCTATTCTGGAACTATCGAATTGATCAAATTTATAGGGGGAGCCGTGAAAGGCTGTTATTTGATAGGATTCTCCCTTTTCGGACTTGTTCCGGTCAGTAGTCGGTCGCTGTTTTCGCTCTGCTTTTTCATAGCGTTGAATTGCATTCTGCGTTTCTTCACGAACGGATCGTCCTTGCCATATTTGGCTTCCAGATTTTTGAGATTTTCTTTGTATATATTCATCTATATTTTCCCTTCCAACTACTTCAGTAATATAAGAATAAAAGTATGAATCCTCTACATCATTTCTTTTATCTAGTTCACGGGCTACATCTTCTAGTTCAGCATTCTTTTCTTTGATATAATTATCTAAAAATTTAGGGTCTTTTAATGACTCTCTAAATTCCATATCATATCGTGCTGTTATCTCTGGAATTATCTGTAATCGAATCCCAGTATAAAGCCCTTTTTTATTTCTTTTCTCACGGGATAATGTGAACCCATCGTGACCACGACCACGAATAAAAGAAACAATACCTTCAACTTCAGATTCACTTAAAGGATTTTTAAATTCAACTTCTATACCCGGACGAGCATTTTCACTGACTTCATTTGCTCTTAATACTTTTGAAAAGAAAGTATCAACTTGATTATTTTCTTTAGATATTTTTAATACTTCATTGTAAAATTCTACTGGAACGTAGCCCTTTTCAACTGTTAGTTCTGTATCAAATGATTTCTCTTGATCTGGAATAACCTCTCCAGAATCATCTAAATATGTGTATAGACCTTTGGAGTCTTCATAGCGAATAGCCCTAATGTTATTATCTTTAGAGGCTACAGCTTTTAAGCGTTCTCTGGCTTTTTCAATATTGACTTTTGTTGGTTCTTCAAGTTGTTGAATTGAGTGACCTACTTGTTGTCTATCATAATCTCGTGGTTTTGTGCCACCACCTTTATATTTAGGAAGATATTCAACTATAAGATTATCTTCAAAACTTCCACCTTCACCAGAGACAGTAGTCCAGTTATTTTTAGTCCAATTCTCTTTTTCTAAAAACCAATCTACTGCTTGTAGGTCAATAGATTGAGTGTCCTCAAAGCCTTCAACTCCCATTTCTTTTAATTTTTGTTCTGCATATTTATAAGCATCTCCACCCACACCAAATTGACCAGTTATATATGTTCCATCAGCAGAATATTTTCCTTTTACTCCTTGCTCTGCTTGTACTGGAATTCTTTTCCCACCAGACCTTCTTTGCCAAGCCCTTGCTGACCAGACATCTATAGTAGCGTGATCAGATTTACCAAGGATATTTAAAGCAAAGTTTTTTGCTTTAGGAGATGATCCCGGTTCAGTTAAAATCCATCTACTTGCTAGTACATCTAATACTGCTGGAGAATTAGTTCCATATTTAGCTCCATTAGATTTTTCTGGGACTGGTCCTTTATATTTAGAAGGAACACCACCATCTTCAATATATTGTACATATTGCTGAACGATGTCATCATAACCACCTTTATTAAAAGTCTCTAAGGCTTCAAGAGCATTTTTAAAATTATCCGATACTGGAGTTTGGGGAGAAGTCGCTCCCAATAGTTCTCCAAATATTTGAGTTTGACCACCGAATTGTTGATGAATTTTAGCTTTTAAAGCACTATACCAAGTTGCTTGTTCAATAATAGCTTGAGCATTCTTATCACCAGCCTTTGCTCTTTCTGCTACTTCAATAAAATCATTAACAGCTTTCTTCCCTAAACTGGTAACCATTCGCTTATATACTGGAGATTTTTTATTGGGTGTCTTTCCTTTATATTGCTGAAAAGTATAGGGGATTGGTTTGTATTCTACTTTAGGATTTTTCCCAGAAGTATCTACCTTATTAACTTCTAATTTTGCCCAGCCATCATTTACGGGATGTTTTGATTTATAAAGCTGGACTTTAGATAAGACCTCTTTCTTATTAAAATCAGTTCCCTCAACAGCAGTATTTATTTTTTTCTTTTCAAGCGTACTAAATTTTACATTCTTAGGGTTTATAGTTTTTCGCTCTGATCGCTCTACTTTTAATTCTTTCTTTAATGAAAATGACTCATCTGTACTGGTAGCCCCTTCACCTACTTTAGCGTACCCAGCATCTTCCCACATCTTTCTTATTTTAGGATCAATTTTACTTCTGCCGATAATGTTGTTTAGAAACTGCTTAACTCTTTGTAATATTTTTGCAATTGTGGAGTTCTCATAAAGACCCTCATCAAAATAATATTGAGTGCCTTCTTTTTCGAATAGCTCTTGCTTTGTAAGTGTTTCACCCTCTCTTACTTTTTCAGCGTAATATTCCTCCCAAATCGACTTTTCTTCTGAACTGAGGTTACGGTATGCATTTCCATAAAACTCTTCTATAACAGTATCTGGACGGGCTCCTTTGTATAGGTTAATAAGAACTTGTCCATTCTCTTCTAATGTTGAACCTAAAACTTGTGCTTCTTTAGTATCAGCCTCTAACCCTTCACCTACAAAAAATTTGTCTGGATTTTCACCTTTAGCTTTTAAAGTCTCACGTGTTATTGTCCTTACTTCACTAATAAATTGTAATGCAGAATTATTTTCAAAAGCCTCTGGATTTTGTTTGGCAAACCTTTCAGCCATATCAAGCGTAACATCTTCAAAGTCTCCGGTATCTCTAGCTCTTTCAATCTCTATACCTATCTTTGATACTTTGAATTTTTCATCAGCCTTTGATTGTGGTATACCGGCTACCTCTGATATTGAACTAGACCCAGCACCGAGCACTACCCCAGCATAAAATTCTTGACCTAACTGTGACCAATCAAAATCTTTAAATAGCTCCTTTTCTTCTTGTGTAAGTTGTTCTGCTATTTGTTGATTAAGACCTTGAAAAGCCTCTGTTGTACCTTCCGTTGCTGATGTTAATAAAACACTTGCAATTCTACTTTTTAAGCCCGGAAAACCTTTTAAAATTCTATCAATACCGGTTCTTTCTAATGAGGCATTTAGAGCACCAACAATTAAAGGTATACTTCTTCTTAAATGTTCTGGAACACGTTTACCAGTACGCTCTTCATATTGAAGAATTTCAGACTTAGTTTGCCCACCTTCAATAGCACCCATAAGTAAGGCTCCAGCAAAAGGATTAGCAATAGTTGTTGCAATCATACCACCCATTAGAGGTATATTCTCTCCAGCAACCATAAACAACCTTTTAGGGTCTAAATAACCAAATATAGACTCTGGGGGTCTGGTAAATCTTCCAGTAGCTGGTTTTGCCTCAATCTCACTAAAATAATTAACTATATCATCAGCTTTTTCTTTTAGATACTTTTCTCTTTGTTCATCTGTTGTAATGTTTTTCTTGATCTCTTCTGGCATATTTTCAAACATTCCAGATTGATCCATATTTTGTATAATTGTAGGTATGATATTAACTGCATTCCCTAAAGCTACACCGGCATTTTTAAATCCTCTGGTCCATACATCCCCAACAGAATCAACCTCATCTTTACGTCTTAATATTTGCTCTACATCTGTTGCATCTGGCTTTACATCTATAGGCTGTATAGACTCTGGAGATATAATAGGAGAGTAGGGTTTAAATTTAGGCTCTTCTGGTTTTTGTATTTGAGCGTTGTATTCTGGATATTTTTTTAATATTGAATTTCCAAGAGTATCGTCATCTAAATCATTATACTCTGGGTATTTAGCTCTTATGCTGGATACAAATTCTTTAAATGTCATCAGTAAATATTCCTAAAGGATCAGAGTTTATAATTTTATCATTTTCTTTTTGAAGTTTTAAATCATCAAGGGCTTGTTCTTGTGCCCAAGAATAACCGTTATCATTACCCTTTATTTTTTTCAATTCTTCTTTTGACAAATTCAAGCTCTCTATCCCCTCTTTTTGCCAATACTTCCTCCTCTCTTGCACATATTTTTTATCGGAGACATTTTTTCTAAAATCCCCAAAAGTTTTTTTAGCCCACTCTATTAACATATTTTTTTTCTCTGGCTCTGGTGCTTCCATATAATCCTTTGGGCTGTCTTTTATTATTTTTTTATATATTGGAAGTTCTCGAACAAGTATTTTTCGTGCATCCTCTAGTGCTTTTATTTCGTCTTCTGGTAAGTCTTGCAATAATATTTCATCTATATCTGATATTTGCTGATTAACAGTTGGCTCTTTTTTTTGAGCTTTAAATCGCTCTGGTATAAAAGGACCTCCAGCAGTTAAACTATCTCTGGTTGAAAATCCAGTAGCCGGGTCAATAAAATCACCACCTATTTTAAGTTGTGATTGGATTTTCTTTTCTTTTTCAGTAAGGTTTTTTGGAGCTTTTTCTTTACGCTCTTTTTCTTCAGCTTTAAGTTGGTTTTCAATTAATTTTCTTCTTGCTAACGCTAATTTCGTTTCATCATCAGCACCCTTACTATATATCTTTATTGCTCTTTTTCGTGCCTTTTCTTTGTCAGTAAAGGGCTCGTCATTAACAAAATAAGTTAATTTACCGTCAATAAGTTGCTTTCTCACTAAAGGTCTAGTCATTTTTTACTCCATAACTATTAACTAAAAAAATCATCTAAATAGCTTTCATATTGTGAATTACTCATTGCATCAATTTCCGATTGTGAAATGTTATAGTCACCACCACCACCTTGATTAGCAAGACTATCAAAACCACCAGAGTTTATAAATGCCTCACTAGCATCAAGATTTATTTTAGCTATATCTCTTAACCGTTCTCTCCAGCCGTATCCGGGTATACTTGGCATTCCAGCTATTTGAGATTCTATCTTTCTTGACCTATCATCTTTCATCATATTAAACTGCTCTAGTTGATCTTCAGCTCTTCTCTTGGCTTCAGCATTGGCTAGTGCCATCTTACGTGCTTGTTGTGCAATACTGGCAAGGACATCCTTATCAACTTTTCTTCTTAATTCTTGTGCAACTATTGAGTTTTCTAAGCCTTGTTGTATAGCTTGACCTTGTGAGCCTATACGGTTAAATTGACCTTGCTGACGAGTTCTTTGCATAGCCTCTCTACCAGCCTCATTGATTAGAGGGTCACCTTGTTCTATTATGTCTCTTCTACGTTTTTCGTATTCACGTTCTGCTGGAGTTACTTCAGCTAGTTTTCTCAATCCAGCAATCTTTCTTCCTTGGTCTTTTCTTGCTTGTTTTCGGGCTTGTTCATTTTGATATGCATTATAAACACCCTTTCCTACGGCTAGACCAGCTTTAATACTGCCTAAAGCTAAAACTGGTAATGGCATTAGACTTCCCTCCTTATCTGATGTATTAACTCTCTATCAGCATCTTGTCGCTTTATCTTTTCTATACTACTCATCCAGAGTGGCCAGAATTTTTCCATTATGCCATCTATTTTTGCACCAGCTATAGCGACTGCATAGTAGCATAAGTCAGTATGATATTGTTCTGGAATAGTAGGTGAACCATTTATATATGGCTCACCATCAGTGGGTGATTGGTCTACTGTTCTATAGTAAGATAGGTTTACAGTTCCAGTAGGGATTGTGTCAAAGTGGAGCTCTTGGTTCCGAATAAAATACCCACGAGGGTCTCCATCTGATTTAGTTCCATCTGATTTATATACAATATCAGACTCGTTAATTGGCACGAGCTTATCGCCCTTATGTGTAATTAAGATTACACTCTTAAAGGTATTTGGCAATGTAGCTACTCCAGCCGTTATAGATAATGATTCGCTGTTTTCAACAATATCAACCTCACGTGTTAGCTCAAACTCTGCCTCAACAAGCAACTGCTTTAGTGCTCCCTTTTGTGCATCCACATATAAAAGTGATCTATCTGCTAATTTTTCAAATGTCATTTAAGGCTCCAATACCTTTATTCTATTTTCTAATGCTGTTATCTTTGTTTCTAAATCACGAACCTTCTGCTCGAACATTCGTATAATTCTTGCTGTTACCTCTGAATCTCCTCTGGTTGAAATACTACTCATCTACATCTACCTCTATTCTTCCAATTTCAACTGTTGAGACATCTTGTGGTCCATATATTTTTAGTTTATAATTCTTTGCTCTCACGCCTACACGGAATGAATCAATTTTATTAGTACCTATAAGACGATAGTTGCCGTTCTCATCATTACTTGTCCATCTAACTTTTGTATCGTTATCATCTGTGTATATTTCAGCGACAATACCACTAGGAGCAGTATATCGAATATCCAAAGAGCGTATAATCTTATTGAACTCCATATCTGATATAGGTATCCAACCAGTTTCATATACAAAGTCTGTAACCTCTACTGGTGTTGTAGGGTCTAAAGAGTTAAATGATGTATCGTTTTCAGAAGTTTGTACTTCGTGTTCAAGAGTGTAAGTGACTAAATTTTCATCAATTGCAAATAAGTTAGTTTTTTCTGATCCAGCATTGAGCTTTGACCATCCATTATCTTTTAGGCTATAGGCATATATAATATTTACTTCATCACCAAACTTACATAGTAACCTATCTTTTTTAGGGTCTAAGTGAAGTATTGTGTTTGCATTTGCTAGAGCTTGATAATCATCTCTTATAGGGCCAGTAATCGGCACTGCATTAAAGTTTGCATCCAAAAAGTATATGTCACTCTCATTAGCAAAAAATAAATTACCCTCATTCTTTATTATTGAATCTGGAGCAGTACACCCAATATTTTCTTCAGCCTCAACCAATGACCATTGTGTTGGGTCAGCAGAAGGAACATTTATTCTATATATTCCACGACTCATAAACACAACAACGTCACCCAGGAGGGTCTCTAATCCAGTGATTTCACCACCTTGCTTATCATTTAATTGTATGTAGTTTGTAATTGGCAGTACATCGAACTGGCCAAGTTCAGAGTAAATAATCCAATCTTTGTGTAATTCATTTTCACCAGTTGGATCAAGTGCAACATTACCAGCAAATAATCTTCCATCAGATAAGGTAGAATACTTGTAGTAAGTATCTATTTTAGTTTCATCATAAGGATGGACTACTCCATCTTGCAAACCTTTGTCATAAAAAGTTAGTAGCTTATAATCACCGACATCTCTCCACTGATAATTATTACATATGCTCAACTCCCCAGTATAGGTTGACTCATTGTATGGGAATGTAGTTGAAGTAGAACTAAAATGGGTTGATTTGTAAAACTGTATAGCTTTATCAGTATTTTGATAAATCCATCCATACCTTGTGCTTGTTCCAGATAAACCGTGTTGAAATGTCCAGCCTTGATGAGAGTTATTGGTTCCTAGCTTAGGCTCAGTAAAAACAACTGTATCTACACCACCAAAGCCCTCTGTTCCAGATTTTAAAAATTTACCAACAGACATAGCGTCTGCAACAAATTGACTATCTACATTAAATTCTATAGTAAGTTTTACTTGCCCACTTCCAGTAGTTCCTCTTATTGATAACTTTTCCCATCCAGTTTTACCATTACCTAGTCTGTACGTATCTGTATCCTTGTTTGTAGTGGTGATAGTACTACTTACAGAACCTAAAACTGTCCCATTTTGTGCAATCTGATTAGCTGTGCCGGTAGAATGTGCTCTCATTTTTAGTTCAAGGTCTCCAGCATTAGCAGATGATTGATATGTTGTAGCCCAAATTTCAAAGTAATACTCAGTATTCTCATCAACATCATAAACTGGACTATATACAGTACCACTACCACCAGTTAATCCTAATGCTCCGTGTCCAGTAAAAGACTCTTGAAATGTTGTATTATGTACGGGAGTTGTAGGACTAAAGGCATCCTCTTCCCAGTCTGTAAAGCTACCACCAGTAGTACTATGAAATGATCCATTTGTATTTTGTGTATGAAGATTGCTTTCAATAATTGTAAAGCTATCATTCCATAATCGCTGAGCTTTAGAAACTAATTGTAAACTTCCAGTTTGTGAATAGCCATTACCAGTTGGATTATTCTCTAAAGAACCAACTCGATGAATTTCTTTTGTGTGTGATGAATCTACTGAAGAATGAATGGGTACAGTCCACCCACTAAACAATAAAAGTTTATTAGCATATTCAGATGTAACTCCATTTAAATACACGTAGCTATATGTTGTATCTGATGAATCACTTGGGTATACTCCAGATGTTATATGTGTTCTATTAGGGTCTGTAGCCAATGTAGATACTGAACCTATCTTGTAATACACCCCATTGCTTTGTGTAGACCTATAAATATTTATTCCAGTAATACGCTTATTAAAACTTTGGTAATCTGCATCTGACTCGGTTGCTGTTACGTGTAAACCTATTGAAGGTACTGATTCTGTATTTGTGTTCCCAGACGTATCGCCTAAAAATGTATCTAAAGGACCTTCTTGAATGCCATCATAAACAAATGAGCATTTATAATAATATGTTTTATTTGAGAGATCGTGAAAGGCTGTTAAACTTCCAGTGGTCATTCCATCTTCTGTTTCGTATTCATTTGATGCATAAAACCATCCAGAGTTGTTACTACTTCTAATAATTGAACTCTCAGATAATCTTCTTGGAGTAGCTGTATCTAAATTAAAGTTTGTATACGCTCCTTCATTTGCATCCCAAAAAAAGTCTCTGTTTATGTATTGATATACTTGTGGTGATGCAGTTAAACCCCGTGATATTCTTAATATGTCACCGTGATTAAATAAGCGTATAAATGAGTCTGCACTTAGTTGATCTTGAATTTGTGTAAACCCAGTGCTTTGATATATTACAAATGTTTGTCCAGTATGAGACACTTCTGTACCATCTGGAGTAGTTTCAGTAATATCAATTCTAGCATTAAGTGGGTAATCAGTAGGACCAATCCCGGTTAAAGTATTAGGAATTTCCCAAGTGAGGTTTCCATTGGCATCTAATCCACTACTTATTGTCTCTATTAAACTACCATCTGAAACTTTTATTAATTCTAATCTAACAGACATCAGCTTGTCCCATCTGAAGTTGTCCACGACATATCTAGTTTTTGTCCTATAAATATATCATCGACTGGGTTAAGAGTTATTGAAGGTAAAGTGTCTTGACCATTCCATCCCGGTTGTAGATTTGTATAAGGACCTAGTTTATAACTGCTTGAAAGCGTATCTCCAGCAAGTGGTGTGCAATCGAATTTAGCTTTAAAAAATGGCCTTATCCTAAAATACGTTCTACCTAAATCTGTAAAAAGATTTATGTAGTGTGATAAAGAAGATGACGGTAGTATGTATCCATTTTCTCTTGTTGCCCCACCAGATGTCCCATACAAATCACTTGGCTTGACGGTTATATCTTGTTGCATCGCATTTTCAGCTATTGTGTAAAATTCACTCTCCCCTTTATCAAAAACGTAAAAGTTAGAATGACCATTAGGGTCAGTGTCAAATGAGGCATCTAAATTAGTTGTTATAGATGGGTTATAGTAAGGGTATGATAACCTCACTAAATTGCCTTGTGTGTATTCTGGGTCTGCATATGCATAAAATCGCCAAGACATCGATACTGCAATTGGCTTCCCATAGTAATACAATGGGTCAGACGATCCAGTAGCCGATGGAAGGTTTCTTTGAATCGTTATATTTATATTGTTAGTTTCATTTGTATGAATACCATCAACACTATGGTCGGGAGACGTTTGAATTAAATTAATATATGCTCTTACAATAGCCATTAATTTGGTGTATTATTCCAAGTTAGGTCTATGTTTTGACCAACAAATAATGAGCTTATTGTTGTTGTCATCCCTATTTGATATGATGCAACAGTAAAATTAGCACCTTTTGAATATGCTCGTGTTCCATCTTCTACAATACTATATCCCTCAAGCCTATATGTCCCCGGGGTCAATGATACTCCTCCAGAGTCTGTTGCTGATCCAAGAGCTAATGTTATATTGCTTTCCTCTGTTGGAGCTGTTGGCCACGTACCAGCAAAATACTTACTAACAGTGTTTCCGTTTGCATCATAAATAGCTGGAGATGTTTGACCAGCACTATCCCAGTATGTAGTGCCACCACTAACTGGAGGGGCATTTACATCTACAAGCCAGACATAAAAATTATTTCCATCAGCTATTGTATTTGTACTGATTGCATCTGTCATACGATCAAATTGGAAAACTACATCACCAATTGATGTGTCATCTGGTTTTGCCATTTCAACTGGGTTTTTAACTGTCACATCTTGCGATGCTGAAACCTCACCAGATGATGCATTAGTTACCTCTAATGTAAAAGTAACCCCAGAAACTTGTTCTGCAATTCCATCATCATTACTTGTAATCAAGGTTGTAGCTATACCTAATTTTTGAGCATCATCGTGACTTAGAGCGATATTTGTAAGACTACCATTACCACCAGATGTTATACTTCCACCATTAAGGTCTGTATTTGTAATCCCAGTTGCAAGTGTCGCTGAATTTCCATTATATGAGGCTACAAGGTCCATAAGCCAGTTTGTTGGGTTAGATTGTGTTGTTGTTGAATAAGCTATAGTAGCTCCACCACCATAAGACTCGTCAACTACCTCTTCTGTCCCATCTGCTTGTACTCCAATAATCTGAATAACTGAACTATCATATATGGTCCCAGCCGGAACTGATGGGCTTGATGCATTTGTACTTGGTATTGCTATTTGATTTGAGATTGAGATTGGATATACACCAGTGCTACCAGTCTGTGTTAATGTTGCAGAGTAGCTTGATGTAAACTCATTATCTTTAAATGAAGATGTTGCATCCGAGTACCCATTCTGGATCATTGCTTTTACATTAATTTTGTAAGAGCTGTAAATACTACCAAGGCCAGAAGATTCCCACTCACCAGTAATATTATAATGAGTAGAGGTTAACTGTCTGTTTACAAATATGTGAGACAAATCTGCACTTCTAACTGAAGTATTACCTATGTAAATTACTTGTAGCACCCCAGTCGAGGGCTTGACATTTAATACACGATACATATCACCGGGTGCTGGTGGACCAGATTTCTTCGCTTGATCTAAAACATAATGAACACTACTAGGTGTTGGGCTTAAAACCGGATAAAAATCTGGGTTATTAATTAATTTAAATGAATCACCTCGTACCAATCTACCTCCGACATCATCAAATAAAAATCCTCCAGATGATAGAGCTGATGAAATTGATAAAGCTCCGTGAAAATTTACTTCGTGCATTTTTTACTCCTAATCAAATTTTATAAGTCTGTCTGCCTCTGAGTCGTAAGCAACCCAGTTCTGAGTCCCGTTTGCATCCCATCTAATCACACGGGTTAAAGTCATATTGTTAAAATATTTTGTAAAGGCCCTTCCTTTACGTTTATAAATCATTCCCTTTTTGTTACCTTCTAAATTTTCAGCATTTAAAACATCGACATCCTCTGAATCAGATTGTGTGTCAATGTATGGTGAGAGCTTGATAACGTACTTCATATAGTCTGTATCTGTGCCAATGCACGTTGTTCAGCGTATTTAGCACGTTCTGGTTTATTATCTGTATTCCATAAGATTGATTCTGCCATATCAGATATAATATTATAATGTGTATCTTCCAGTGGTAATACACTTGCTGTATTTGCTATATCAGTTGGTAGTGTTAAATAAACAATAACCAAACCAATAGTGGGATTGTCCCAAGCTACCGGGTAGTAAAGATTTGTGCCTAACAAATAGCACGGTGAAATATATGACGAGGTTACATCTTTTTTATCGTGAGGTATTACAGTGCCATACTCTAGTGTTGTGGCATTTTGCACAGATACAATATGATCTCTTAATATATTTAAACCACTCACATCTACATAACCACCAGATTGATTACTTGCACTGTATGTTGTCTCTAATAAACGTAATTTGTCAACTGGCAATGTAGCGACAAGAAAATCTTGTGCTTGATTTAAGGCATTTACCTTCTGTGATGTAGTATATCGAGTATGAGCGTTATCCTCAAGACGATCTGATAATAATGTTACTAAACTTGTTCCAGTCATAATTCCTTCCTTATAAGGGCCCTCCGAAGAAGGCCCTTAAAAGTTTTCAATTAACTACTTATTAGTATCCAGTTGGTCCACCAACAAGTAAACCTTGCATACGTGGATTTGTGCACACTAATTGTCCCATCCAAAAGATTCTTGACTGGATAGCATCTTTAGTCTCAAGAGGCTTAAAGTCTTCCATAGCGAAGTTTCTTTTAGAGTGTACTTTAAAGTCTAAATACTTAGTATTTAAAAAGTACATATGACCAGCCGGTACGTGTGAATCAACTACAACTGATGCACCTTTGAACCTTAATGATTGGAACCCAGCATCACCTAATGAGGCATCACCGTCAAATCTCTTATTACCTTGAAGAGAAGACTCATATGCATCATAGATAACTTGTGTGGTTACTATCATATCTGGAGCATCGCCATCAATAGTACAAGCACCGTACATTTGTGTCATTTTTTGTACACCTTTTGATACACCATCAGTAGTAGATGTAAACTCAGCAAATGTTGGAGCTACATTATTTGCACCATCAGCAAGTATTGTTGAGAATGTACCAAGTTTAGCATCCCACCACGCTTGTGAGTCTGAATCAATGCCACCAAGTGATCTATTATAACCACAAACAGCATTATCTTTATTACCCGGAGCGTGAAACAATGAAGTGTCACTTGCTGGAGTATCAATAAGCTCACTAGCAGTAGTATAATCAGAACTAGCTACTACACCAGCACCATTCAAAGTTGTCAATCCATCTTGTACAGCATCTGATGCAAACAATCCATCGCCAATTAAGTCTTTGAATGTTTTTTCTGCATTAGCCATACGTGCTTTAAGGATTGATAGCACTTGTGATGCACCAGAGTTAACAAACTGCTCTTCACCAGAAAGAACTACGTTGTTGTATCCAGTTGCCCAATTCCACTCAGCTTTCTGTGCTACTTCAGTCATAGCTTGACCTAATGCTACGTAAGAACTACCGTCATATGTTGTTCCAGCGTTTGGTTTAACCCAGCCAGAGTTGCCGTTTTCAGCATATTCTATAGGAGTAATAATTTTAGCACCACCGTCTAACAATTCTGCATTTTTAAGCAGTTTGAAACATAAAACATTGGAATTAAAAATATTGTCCACAAGAATAGGCATAAATTTGTCTCTTGTTAAAGCAGAGACTGTATTTGATAAAGACATTTACCTTATCCTACCTTTCTATTCGAAATATTTCGCAATTTCCGGGTCCTTTGCTGACAGCTCTTTAAAGCTAGAGTATTTTTTAGGAGCCTTAGCCTCCCTTGCCCCAGCCTCTGAATTGCCTACAATCTTTCCATCATTGCGAGTTTTGTTCTCAGCCAATTTTTTATAGTGGGCAAGTTCGTCCATTTTTGCATCATATGACCATTCCTTGAATGCAAGTTCCATATTGGGGATTCCATTTACAGTGAAACGCTCAGCATTTGCCTCTGTAAAATCCAAGAAATCCTTAGTACCCTCTTCATTTAAAAGGGTAGGATTTGCATCTTCAAGTTTTGTCAGTTGTGCATCGAGATCATTAACACGACTTTCCAATAAGCGTTCAGACTCTATTTCTTCTAATGCCTCTAGCCTTTGCTCAAGTGGGCTTTCTTCAGCAGTTTCCACAACCTCTGTTTCAAGGTCTGGGAGCGTACCGTTTAAACCTAACTTGTCAAGCTCTTCGGGATTATCAAAAAAGAAATCCTTTAAATGCTCTTTGAACTCATCGTCTCCATTAACTTTCTCAACTAACTTGTTCCACTTCGCAAGGTCTTGAGCTTTTTGAGTATTTGATTTTGACCACTCAGTTTTATTCTGAGAGTCTTTCATCCACTCTTTAATAGTGTCAGCATCATAGCGTTCACCATCTATTTCAAAACCTTCCGGTTCAGATACAGCCTCATTTACCGTCTCAACGGATTCTTCTGTTTCTGTTGGTTGAGCCTCAGTGGACTCTTCAACCGGTGCTTCTGACTCTGTGGTCTCACCAGTATCTTCGAGACTAGCCAGTTCTTCTGGTGTAATCTCTACGTTGTTATATGCTTTATTCATTTGACTTCCTTTCGATTGGTCATTAAAAAAGCTGTTTTTAAACTTTTACTTCCTCGTGTGCAGTTCCAAATCTGTTTGTATGCTTGTACAACTTGCCTTGGAATCTGAAATAATCTTTACCGTGCCCACGTTTTACATTCATTGAGTACACATTTCTGCTAGTAGAAGGTCTATCTTGGTATGTAACACCTCTATAAGTAACGGGACCTTCGTGCACATCAGATGGATTTAAATCACCATACTTCATATATTTACCGTGCACATTGCCAGTTGGACTTTGAAAGCCAGACTTAGCTAAAGACTTTAATTTTCCTTGACGTGATTTTTTTTCTTTACTTTTTGCCATCTGCAATTCCTTTTAGTTTTTCTCGTTTTGCTAATTTTTGTACAGCCGGGTTATCACTATTAAAAGCACTTAAGACACACTCTTTTGTGACACCATCATAGCCATTACTTTTACACCAACTACTCAGAGTCAAGTGCATTTGTGTCGGTTTCTTTTCCAAGGCCACTCATCTCCCTTTGTCGTAATAAAGCATCCATAATCTCATCTTCATCTGTTGAATTTTGAAGTGTATCCATTTCTGCTTGTAATTGTTGTTGTTGCATTTGTTTTTGTTGTATAAGCTGTTCTAGCACATCTTTAGATATATCTTTCTGTGTCCATCTCCAGAACTGCTCTTGATCTAAAAGACCCATCTGTACAAGATCAATAGCTTGATCAAATCTAGCTGTTCTTGATTCTGGTAGAGAGCTACCCGGTACGTATTTAAAGTCCATATCGAAATCAAGATCGTATGGAGCTATGGTACGGAAACCATATCCACCCTCATCTGAAAAGGTCCTAATTGAAATTGTTTGCTCGTAGTTTTGTGCTAACATTTGTAGAGTTATTTTATATGCATCAACTACAGCATCTGTACCTATCTCACGCTCTTTAGCACGTATAACTTGCTGTGATGCCTCTTGTAACTGACTAATAGCACGTGATGCAGTAACACCTTTTGGATTTCTACCTTGTGTGATATCGTGCACACCACTAACTGTATCTGCAAGTTGTATCATACTCTCACTCATAGGGAGTGTAGAAGATGATATATTCCCAGCGTTCATTCTGTCGATACGCTCGTGTGGACCGTTTGTATAAAATATCTGTCCGGGACGGTCTGTTGGTCTATTGCCTTGTGATTTAGCTAAAGACTTGCTCATTACAATAGCTGGATTACCGTGCATAATTAGGTTATCCATACCTTGTGATAGTGCTATAGATGCACCCGTGGCAAGAGACTCCACTACCTCTGGCTCACCTTTACCCCAAACAGAGTGGGCAGACTGGTAATTCTGGAACATTACTAATGGTAAAAAGTCATAAGGACTTTCTACATCTTGTAGGAGAGTTTTTCCAGCCCAAGTAGCCAGTCTCCACCCTTTTTTAGACTTATAAAATGACTCTTTAAGTAGTGTTTGACCTCCACGATAATCAGACTGTGATTTATCTTGTACTGGAGATACACTATCTAATTCGGCTAAATTAGCTTTATCTGTACCATACTTATTATCGTGACGTACAAATGAACGATATTCATTCATTTTACCTTCAGCACTTACTTTTTTACCAAACCTCTGCTCAATATCATCCACGTATGTCGGTGTAGCGAATATAACACACTGTGCATCTTGAAGGTTTGTAGCAAGTGGATCAATAAAGACTGTATATGGGTCTGCAACACTGTAATTAATCTCACCGTTTTGCATTGTAATTTTTATAAACCCATTACCAAATAATAAACCATCTCGTTTCATCATAGCTACAGCACGTTGAAACTTTGCACCTTCCATCACACTTTCAACAGCCTCTTGTGCCATTTTAGCTTGGTTGACTTGTTCCTCACGTTTTGGCATAATATCCACAACTGGAGCACGGTCTGTAAGGATAGAGTACATTGTCTCAATGATAGAGTGTATAATGTTAGGCTCTATACGAGTTTTATATTTAGGTAGATTAAACGGTTTTAATATTTGACCAGCATACAGCTCTTCGTTACGTCTCCATCTAGGGATACGACCTTTACGAGCCTCTTTAGCTGATTGAAACATTTTTTCAAGCTCGTTTATCTTTTGAACTTGACCATCAGCGTAATCATCCATATTTACATCTGGGTACTTAGCCATTATCCTTTTTTCCATTTCTTTGAAGGGCTCTTGGTTTTTGATGGACTCCATTTGACTTTATTAGCCCAGTACGCTGGACTTGTAGGTCCTTTAGCTATATTCTTGCTATGCCTACTTTTAAAAGCCTCTCTTTGTCCGGCTGTCTGATTTGTCTTAACACCTTGCTGTCCAAATCTTATGATCTTCACAGAGCCACCATCATTAACTGCCACGATATGACTCTTACTTGAATGGCCCGGTGTTCTCTTTGGGCTGTTCAAACCAGTAAGTCCATACTTAGCGAGTTTTTTTAGCTTATCTTTTTTTGCCGTCACGACTTTTTAATTTTTTTCACTTTATTGTTGTGAGTACGTGCATATACGTATTTATCATCCTCACGAATCTTTTCACCGTAGTAGCGTTTGCCACCCCACATCCAGCTAACTTTTTTAGCTATCTTTCCTAGCTTTTCAGTTCTCACTGACCACCACCACTACCACCATTAGCTAACCCTTGGTCTGCTTGATGCATATAATCATCTTCTTTTTTCTTACGCTTTTTCTTTAGTGCTTTCACGTATGCTTTAACACCTTTCTTATCGTAACTGTACTTCTTTCCATCTAGACTTGGCATATTAACTCCAGTTATAAGTCCAACCTTCTGGGTTGGGGTTTATTAGTTTTTCGTACTCAATCTGGTCCTTCGTTTTAGCTTTTATTTCAACCGGGCTTTGACTGTGTGTCAGAGCGTACCTTAAAGCATCTAGTATATGATCCTCTAAAGTGGTATCTAAATCTTCTGGACGTTTTTCATCAAAAATCATATCCGGGATGGTCCTTATCAAGTTTGGACACGTCCCTTCTAAAACATAAAAGTTCGGTTCTGTGTTCTCATCCCAGTGCATCTTCTGTGCTAGGTTTCTCCAGCCATTAACACGGTCATTGTTTGCCGGAGCTAGGTTTGGAACTAAACTACTATCTGGTCCCATTATAGCTCTTGCAATACTCTGGTCAGCGTACATCGGTGCCTCTGGTTTCCTCCACGACATTGGGTTTCTAGTCCACATACTAGGGTCACCCAGTGCCATTGTTATCTCCTCACCTTGAGAGTATTTGGCTATTAATTCACCCCATTCTTGAGGATGTTTCTCGGTGCCATATAACTCCCTATAACAAAGAACCTTTCCTTTAGGGGTAACCTCGACCCAGATAGCACCAAACGGTGCACTGTATCCCCAGTCAATCCCTATATATCGGTAGTTTAAGGGTGAACCAAAACCAAGCTGTTTAGACATCTCTTTTGAGACAACGTGCTTTCTAGGTTCCCATTCAGAAAAATACTGCCCAGCAAATACATCCCAGTCTCCCAGTTTCCACGCTTTCATCAGTGGCTCTGGTAATGACTCAAGGAACTTTACATACGCTGGATCAGCCTTCATAAGTGTGGGGTTATCCTCAATAGTAGCCGGTATAAAAACTCGTCTTCTGCCACTTATTGGGTCCTTAAACGCTTTGTTGGGTTCTGACTTGCCAATCTTAAACCTCTTTTTCAACCACTGATGTCCCGGACCACCGGGGTTTGCAGTTAAAAAGATTTGTGGCTTAACACTGCCAACAGAACGAACCGAACTCACTAATTTCAAATAGCTTTCTTCAGTAGGTATCTGACCTACCTCTTCAATCAATAATCTGTTTATATTCCAACCTTGGAACGCTGTATAAGCATTCTCGTCCTTTAAATGTCCCGTATAAATCTTCGCTCCAGACGGGAAATGAAAGACTGTAGGTTTTCCAGATACCTTTGCATTGGTGTATAACTGTACGGCCCTATCAAGCCAGTTACGTAAGTCACTATGGTTCCTACGTATAACAAGCCCAACAAAAGTAGGATCGTGTACAGCTTTAAGCATCCATACAATACCGGCATCACTTTTCCCACCACCTCTCGCACCACCATAAAGTATCTCATATGTTTTCTCGTTTATAGATAGAGCTAGTGTCTGTGGACCTTCGTGTGGCCTCCATAGTGCTCCATCACTCATCAAAAAGCAAAAATCCTATCAAAAAAAATATTATAAAGCCTAAAATAAAAGTAGTTACCAGAGAGCTTATCATAATCATTAATGGCTATGATCAACATCGCAGTGTACCGGGCAACTATAGCCTACTAACTCATTGTATTCTTTTGATTCTAAAAAATTCATAACTCCAAATATTATTATGGCTACCACAAGGATGACGTAATCATCATACCTCAATGCTATAAATCTGTTGTGCATATATACTACTATACGGCAACTCGCTCTCCCGTCTCCTCGGAAATCATAATCACGTGATGCCCATACATTGGTGACGATTCCCATAAAATCTGACCCATTGCAGTACCATATTTATCACTGCAAGAGTAGTTGTCGAGGAGAGTGCAGTGGACTATCAATCCACGTCCTCTACATCTTGTTGGGATGGTAGGTAGATAAGATTGTCTTCACCATTAGTATCTACCTTCAACTCTGATGCCTTTAAACTAGGTACTAAACGCTCTACAATAAGCTTTGCCGAGGCCAATGCATCCTTATGAGGTTTATCTTCAGTTAGAGTAGATGCGACCTTATATAAGCTCTCTATGATTTTCTCTGCATCAGCGTGGTCTCTGAAGATATCCACGATAGTATGCTCTTTCTTTGGCCTTCCAGCTGGATTACCACTATGACCGGGTAATATCTGGCCGTTCTCTCCACGTTTAGGCTTATTTTTAGCTTGTATTTGAAGTCTTTCTTCCTCTGTGAGGTTTCTTTTGACCTTCTTGCCGTTTTTCTCTACTAGTTCCATTAGTTGTACATCTTCTTTAAAATCTTGTTGACCTTACCCTTTAGCTTTTTGTTCCCACTTAAGGTGGCTCCTTGCTTTAGACCTTTGTGAAATCCTTGGTCGTATGCTTCACCCATACCTTGGTTTAGAATGAATCTAACTCTTGGTACTTTGGTTAGTACCCAGATGATTGCTCTATCGTAGAGTGTTGGCTTTATATTAGTTTGGGAGTTTTGGGTCTTCATCTTCTTTTTGTTCTAGTTCTTCTATATACTCTGTGTATGTATCGTAGTTATAGGAATCTGCTATAAGTTCATCCAGATTCTCTTCTGTAGGTGAATCTTCTGGTGGGTCTGTTATGATTTCAATTCCCATCTTAAACGTGTTGGCTCCGAGTCTAAATGCAATCGCAGTTATCCCAGAACCAATCAATAAACCAGATATAAAGAAAATAGTATTATTCACCATAGGTATTATAAGCTCGAATTGGTCTT
>TARA_R100000278_G_scaffold121196_2_pt1 | contig 25287 bp, 46 predicted proteins | sample TARA_R100000278 | Tara Oceans TARA_R100000278 (sample SAMEA2620755) | marine metagenome | biome: marine biome (ENVO:00000447); feature: deep chlorophyll maximum layer (ENVO:xxxxxxxx); material: "saline water (ENVO:00002010), including plankton (ENVO:xxxxxxxx)" | depth 66 m | reverse complement strand
CAGTTTAACGTTTCATCAGGCTTGCAGGGCAACCAGCAGCGTCTGGGAGCAGCGCAGCAGCTTGGTAACTTAGGTAGACAGTCTTTTGGGTATGGTCAGTCGATACAGGATAGAATGGCTGCACAAGGGGCGCAACAGCGCGGTATTCAACAACAACTTATTGACGCTGGAAGGGCAGATTTTAACAGATACCAAACAGCACCACAACAAGGATTAAATACATTATTAGCTGCACTTACAGGAACACCAAATTTAACAGGTGGTTCACAAACAAGTGCGAGACCAGGGCTGTTTAATTATCTGCAAACTATAGCAATGATGAGTTAGGAATAAGTTATGATGAACCCAGATCCACAAACAGGCGGTTTATTTAGTTTTCTAAATCGTATGCGTAGACCTAACCAAACAACTGGTTTAAATCCACTACAAAATTTTGCACAAGCACTTGATCCGTTAATTTTACCTTCTATGCGTGGTGGTGAGGCTATTAGGGAGCAAGGGGCAGCAAGAGTATTAGCATCTAATAAAAACAAAACTAAAGAATTTTTAGCGTCACAACCAAATGGTCAGTTATTCGCACAAGCATTAGATATGGGTGTGCCGATAGGGGAAGTGTATAGAGCATTTTTAGCAGATCAAAGAGGTGATGTTGTTGTTGTAGGAAACTCTTTAGTTGATCGTAAGACAAGAGAAGTTTTATTTACCGCGCCATCATCAGGTATGGGTGGTGGTTTTACCTATAAAGATGCTTCAGGAAATATGATTTCTTTAGATTTAGGTAAAATGAATGACAGTCAATCGCAGTCGATGGCTTATGGTAGTAGGATGCAACTTGCTAACAATATTTTGGCAAACACAGAAAATGTTGGAACGGAGTTAGACCAACAATTTTTTAGTAAAATACCAATTTTTGGTAATGCTTTAACAAGCGATACTTATAAAGAATATGAACAAGCAAGGCGTAATTTCGTCAATGCGATACTACGGCGAGAAAGTGGCGCGGCAATTGCAGAAAGCGAATTTGAAAGTGCTAACTTGCAATATTTTCCACAACCTTTTGATACTCCTCAAGTTATAGCGCAAAAACGTGCAAACCGTGAATTAGCTGTTGAACTAATGCTTGCAGCTTCTGGAGCTAATGCTACAAAATTCGCTAAAGATAAAGCTGATGAATATGCAAAACAATTAAATCCATTGTTTGGAACAGAAGAATACAATGAACAAAGAAAAAAATTAAACGAACAGCAAGATAGTACGGTGTCAGAGGATTTCTAAATGTCACAAGTTTTTTTTCTTAGGGATAAAAAAACAGGTAATCACTTTAGAATTGTAGCGAATTCTAGAGCGGAAGCAGATGAAAAATTATTAAAGCTGGATCAAGAAAATACCGCACAAGTTGCTTTTACTCCTGATGGGCAACCATTAAGAAATAAACAAACAGGTGGCGCTGTATTACGTTCGCCTAATGGCAATTTGACTTTAGTTTCTCCTGGTTTTAGTTCAAGTAAACCTGAAGATATTGCAAAATTTACAGAAAGTTTAGGGCAAGTAACAGCAGGTGATATAAGTCGTAGTAGTATAAATCAAAGTCTAATTGACCAAAATCCAGTTATGTCTAGAGTAGCTGCAACATTACCTGCAATGGGTTTTGGCACTGGTTCGTTTGCTGATGAAGTTATCGGATTGTTTAATAATGACGCTAAACTTGCTACAAGAGCCTTACAAAAAGCGATGGCGAGTGAAAGACCGCTAGAAACATTTGCGTTGCAAGCAGGGGTAGGTGTTGCAGAAGTTTACGCATTAGTAAGAAGGTTTCCAAAATTAGCAGAATTATTTGCTGGTAAGGCAGGTGACAGTCTTGTTGGTAGAACCCTAAAAGCTGGTGCTGGTGGTGCTCTAGGCGGTGGTGGTACTGCTGCATTAATGTCGGCAGGTAGTAAAGACGAAGGCTCACTTAAAGATAGATTTGTAAATCCAGAAACTATAATTGATACAGCAGTTGGAACAGGTACTGGCGCTGCTGTTGGCGCACCTTTACCACTAATAGGTGCAGGTATACGCAGAACCGTTGATACCCTTAGAACAGCAGATATACCGTTAATTTCGCAAGTGTTAGGTGTTTCACGCAGTGCAGCAATGGTAATAAAAAATGCGTTTGCATCAGGTGGCGATATTGACGCTGCGATTAATGCTGTAAACAGGGCTGGTAAAAATGGAATGTTAGTTGACGCAGATGAAGCGGCAATGGCATTGGCAGACGCAGCAGGTCAGTCTGGAGCGCAACCAGCGGCTGTTATATCTAAAGCAATGTCAGACAGGGCTAATACTCTTAGCGGTCAATTAGATAATACTTTAACACGAAAATTAGGTGATGAAACAAGTCCGAAGGTAGTAGTAAATGAATTGCGTAACAGAAACGCAAAAATAAGACAAGATGCATATCAAAAAGCATACAATACGCCAATAGATTATTCTTCTACTGCTGGGCGCAACATAGAAGCAGTGTTAGACACAATAGATGGAAAAATTGTAAAAAGTGCGATTGATACAGCTAATACTAGAATGAGGCGTGATGGATTTAAAAATCAACAAATCAAAGCTAATATTTTAGACAATGGAGATGTGCAGTATGAGACTTTGCCTAATGTAATGCAGTTAGATTATCTCAAACGTGCATTGCAACGTCTAGCAGAAGAAAGCAAAGGTGAGTTTGGAAAAATTACGGATGACAGTAGATTTTACAGTGGCATAGCTAGAGATTTAAAAAACGCAATTGATGACGCTGCTATTGATCCGCAAACTGGCGAAAGAGTTTACAGTCGCGCAGTACGTTTGGGTGGCGATGTTATCCAAGAAGAAAATGCGTTTAAATTGGGGCGTGATCTTTTAAAGCCTGGAGTTGAAGTAGACGAAATAGCAGAGGTTTTAGGAGACAGTCCATCAGATATACAACGGCAAGCGATGCGGATAGGCATGGGTCAGTATATAAGAAAACTTTTAGGTGATGTAAAAACAGTGCCGTCTGATCCTGATTTAGCAGCAAGACAGTTGGACGCATTTATGAAAGTAACATCATCACAAAACGCCAGAGAAAAAATTATGCAAGTAATGGGTGCAGACGCTAATATGTTGTTGCGTCAAATAGATGAAGTTGCACAATCGGCAACGGTAAGAGCCAGGATGCGTAATAACTCACTTACTAATATTAGGGGTAATATACAAGAAAGTGTAGAAACGCAGATTGCACCAGGGGCAATAGGTTCATTGTTGCGTGGAGAAGGTCTAACATCAGGTAGAAAAATTATACAAGAAATTACTGGTATGACAGATGAAGCTGTAGATGAAAGAAAAGTAAAAATTTATACAGAAATTGCACAAGCACTAACAAATAAAAATACACCACAAGCAAAACGAGCATTGCAAGTCCTAAAAGATGCAGCAGACGGAAACATTAGAAGTGCAGAAGATAATATATTACTAGCCAACGAATTAACTTCATTACTTGGAAGTGGAGCGCAAAAAGAATTAGAAAGACGTTCACAAGGTTTATTAGTACAGTAAGGAAATAAAATGCGATTAGAACCATTAGATCAAACACAAATTGAAAGCATTGTTTCTAAAGCAGTACAAGACGCAGTGGATTTCGTGGATGCGGAAATTGCACCACAACGAATAAAAGCCCAACGCTATTTTGATAACGAAGTTGACATAGGGCATGAAGATGGGCGCAGTAAAGTTGTAGCAACAAAGTGTCGGGAAGCCGTAAGAGGCATAAAACCTAGTATTCACAGAATATTTTTAGCAAACGACAAGGCAGTAGAATTTGTGCCAAAAGGCGCAGAAGATGTTGCACTTAGTGAGCAAGCAACATCTTTTATAAATTACAAGTTTCAGCAACATAATGGATATAAAATATTAAATGATGTTTTCCAGGATGCATTAGTTAAAAAATGTGGCATTGCTTACGTGTATTATGATGAAAGCATGAAGCCTGAAATATTTACTATGCGTAATCTGACAGACGAAGCATTTACTGCATTAGTTGGGGAAGATGATGTTGAGGTTTTAGAGCATGAAGTAAGAACAAGCATTTCTATTGACGAAGAAGGTGTAGAAATAGAAGTTCCAGAGCATGACGTTAAATTATCCAGGTCAATACCACACGGTGATATATGCATCGAAAGTGTGCCACCTGAAGATTTTTTTGTAGATAGAAACGCCAGAAGTATAGAAGATTTTTATGTTTGTGGTCATAGCACAGAAGTAAGAGTTTCTGATATTCTCGCAATGGGTTTTAATATAGAAGATTTAGACGGTCTAGATCACACTGAATACAGTGTTGTAGATGACGAGGCAGAGTTCGAAAGACGCGGTTATGCTATTGATGATGGTGAAGATGAAAACCAAAGTGCAGCATCTAGAAAAGTTACTTTGACACAAGCATACATGGAACTAGATATTGAAGGTACAGGCATACCAAAACTGTACCAATTTTTGTGTGTTGGAGCGACTTATAAAATATTAAATTTTTATGAAGCAGACAGCGCACCGTATGCAATTTTTGAGTGTGATCCAGAACCACATGCATTTTTCGGCACAAGCCTGGTTGATTTAGTTATACCAGATCAAGACGCTGCAACAGCAATGTTGCGCGGTGTTTTAGACAATGTTGCACTTACAAACAATCCAGGGGTGCAATATGTCGATGGGCAAGTCGCAGTCGAAGATTTAATGAACAATGAAATAGGGCGCATTATAAGGGTAAAACAGCCAAATGCTGTAACAGAAATGACTGTGCCTTTTACTGCTGGTAGCACGTTACCTGCGCTGCAATACTTTGACCAGCTAGTAGATAATAAAACTGGCGTTTCAAAAATGGCGCAAGGGTTAAATCCAGATGTGTTAAAATCTTCTACAGCAACTGCAATAGCTGCATCTATGGAAGGTCAAACAGGACAAGCGGAAGTAATTGCACGAAATTTTGCAGAAGGTGGCATGAAACAACTGTTTCGTTTGATGTTAGACCTTATGGTTAAAAATGCTGATGGCGAGGAAATGATGCGATTAAATGGTACGTTTGTGCCGATAAACCCTGCCGCTTGGGAAACTGATATGGATTTAATTGTTAACGTAGGTATAGGCACAGGACGCGAAAACGAGCGTTTAGCAGTATTACAGCAAACTTTACAAGTACAGCAAGGTATCTACACATCATATGGCGCAAACAATGGCGTTGTAACATTAACACAAATACGCAATACATTAGCTGATATATTAGCCCTGGGTGGTGTGAGAAACGCAGATCGGTACTTTATGCCTATGACACCAGAAATAGAGCAACAAATGATGATGATGGCGCAGCAGCAACAAGCTATGATGGCGCAAGCACAACAGCAACAAGATCCAAATGCTGCATTTATGCAAACGGAAGCAATGAAAGCGCAGACAAAAGCCCAAGTTGATATGAGCAAAGCACAAATGGACATGCAATACAAAATGCATAAATTAGGTATGGACGATGACCTGGCTAGAGATGAAATGGTGCAAGATTTAGCTGTCAAAGTTGCAGAAATATTAGGCAAGTATGGCACTGCTGTTGACACTGCAAGCATTAAGGCAGAGCAAGACGCAGCTAGACCGCACAACGAACAGATGATGGGAATGTAAATTGGATATGGAGCAAAAGGCTAAACGGTCTAAATCACTCCTAGAAAATGAATGGTTTGTAAAAACCATGCAGGATTTGCGAGAACAGCAGATGTCTATTTTCGCAAACAGCGCCCCTACGGAAGTAGAAAAGCGCGAAGAAGCGCACAGTATGATCTGTGCATTAAATGCAATTGAGCGTGAGTTACAGTCACATATTGATACGCTGACGCTATTTACAAAGAAGGGAAAGCACCGTGTCTACGACTAACCCAATCAACGGCAATACAATACAGGCGGTTGCCGATAACTTGATTATGGAAACGCCAGATAATCCTGAGAAAGCAACAGACGAAGTTGTTGAAGCAATTGTTGACGAACAACCTGAAGTAACTGAAGAAGTTGTTGAAGAACAGGATGACGTTGAAGCCCAAGCCAACGAAGAAGATTTGGGTGAGGAATACGAAGAAGCTGAACAGGACGAAGTTCAACCAGAACCACAGTATAAAGTCAAAGTAGATGGCATTGAAACTGAGGTAACTTTGGATGAACTACAACGTGGCTATTCAGGGCAAAAGTATATCCAAAAGGGTATGGCTGAGAACGCAGAAACGAAAAAGACATTAGAAGAAGCGCAGCAACAATTAACCCAGGAACGCCAAGTGCTACAGCAATTGGTACAACAACTGCAAAATGGCGATATTCCGCGAGTGCCTGAATATCCATCTGAGGAACTACGTGCTAGTGACCCTCTAGGTTATTTAGAAAAAGAAGCAGAATATCGTAGGGCTGTAGATAAACGTCAACAATTTGAGCAACAACTATCGCTTCAGATACACCAGGAAACTCAAGCTAAACAAAAAGCAGAGCAAGAATTTCTAAGCCAACAGGCTATGCGCCTTGCTGAGTGGATGCCAGAGTTTGGTGACCCTGAAAAGCGTAGTGCGTTTATTCAGGAAGTAGCGACAAAAGCAAAAAAACATTACAACTTATCTGACGAACAGATAAACACTGTAAAGTATGCTGAAGAAGTTATGGTTTTGAATGATGCGATAAAGTGGCGTGAATTACAGGCCAACAAAGGTAAGGCGCAACAGAAAGCGGAAGGTGCAAGACCAGTGGTCAAACCAGCAGCTAAACGTGCGGCTAGTGCAGGGAAAGTATCAAGAGCTAAAAAGGCAGAGGCGATAATGAGATCAAAAGGCGATATTGATAGTGTCGCTGATTATCTCTTAAACCCTTAACTTTTGCAGAAAGGATACAGCAATGGCTGTTACAGCAAATACAAACGAGACGTATGACGTCACAACAATCCGTGAGGATTTATCAGAAGCGATGGCTTCTATTACACCAACAGAGACTATTTTTATGTCTACTATTGGTACACGCAACGTAGACAACACTTTTTTTGAGTGGAGTGAAGTTGACCTTGCAGCAACTGGTGCAAATAGGCAAATAGAGGGCGATGTAGGATTATCCAACACTGCACCTACTAATGCTGTCCGTAAGGGTAACTACACACAGATTTCAGCTAAAGTTGTAGAAGTATCATCTACAAACCAGGCTGTTAATGGTGTAGCAAATGCACAAACTATTGCGAAACAAGTAGCTTACAAATTAAGCGAATTAAAAAGAGACATGGAAGCCATGTTACTTTCAAACGTCAGTGCCAGTGCTGGTGCATCTGGTACGGCTAGACAAACAGCAGGTTTGCCAGCTTACTTGACTACAAACGTTTCGCGTGGTTCGGGTGGTGCTAATGGTACTACATCAGGAACAGGTGAAAGTGGTTTTGTAAACGCAGCAGCAACTGATGGTACACTAAGACCATTGACGGAAGCATTGTTGAAAGATGTTATTGCAAGTTGTTGGGATGCTGGCGCAGAACCTTCTATCGTTATGGTAGGGTCAAAACAGAAACAAAAAATATCTACCTTTACTGGTAACGCAACGCGATTTAAGCAAGCTGAAGATAGCAAACTGAACGCTGCGATTGATATTTTCATATCTGATTTTGGTGAACTCCAGATAGTGCCAAACCGCCATATGAGAGTACGCACAGTAAGCAGTGTAGACTATACACCAGATGTATTTGTTCTAGACCCAAGCTATGCGGAAGTTGCTTATCTACAAACAGCGAAACAAGAACCATTAGCAAAAACTGGTTTGTCTGAGCGTAGACTAATTAGCACTGAATATGGGCTTCAGGTGACTTCACAAAAGGCACATGGTATCGTTGCAGACGTAAACGCATCATAATACATAGGGGGGCAGCAATGCCCCTCTTACAACGGAGGTTTAAATGAAAATTAAAATAACAACAGATCGACAGCCATTTCTAAACGATGAACCAAAAAATATGGGTGATATTGTAGAAGTGAGCGCGGAAGAAGCTGCAACATTTATAGAAAATGGTTTTGCAGAAGAAGTTAAAACAACAGATAAACCTAAACGAGCGCGGAACGATAAAGGACAGTTAGTAGCAGATGACCCTAGCACCCCAGACGTAAATGAAGCCTGGGAAGGTGGAGAAGCCCCAGAATGAGCCAAACAATTTTAAATACCTCTTACCACACAGAAGATGATAAACTCGTTGTAAGGCGCTCTCAGGACGTACAGCGCATATTAGATTTCAACAAAGAGCGCAACATTGACGGTCACAACCCAAATAGCGAAATGCGATTAGCTGGTTCTATACCTTTTGTTGTTGCAGAAATGTGGGCAAAAGAGTGTGGCGCAAAAATAGGATCGCAAGAGTTTTTAGAATATGTTAAAAAGAAATTACTTTCGGGTGATTTTTCAAAGTTAGTAGCCAACGGATATTGATATGAGTAAACCAACATTAGCATCATTAGATAAAAGGGTAGTAAAAGTGGAAACACAATTGGATGAACGCTGGAAGGAAATAATGCAAAGAATACGCAGGGTTGAAATGGTTATTCTTGGCAGTGCTGGCGCGATGATAATTATGTTGGTTTCTATTCTTACTAAGGTCTAATGATTGACCCTATTTCCTGTGTTAGTTTAGCGGCTGGTGCATTTAAAACCTTAAAATCTGCCGTTGCCGCAGGTCGTGATTTACAGGACTGTACGTCACAATTAGCTAGCTGGGGTCGTGCCATGAGCGACTTCAATAACGCGGAAGAACGTCAGAAAAATCCACCCTTCTGGCAAAAAACTTTCAAAGGCAGTGACCAGGAAACGGCATTGGAATTATTCGCTCAGAAGAAGAAAATGGAATTTCTCAGATCTGAGATGAAGGAATTTATCGTGTGGAATTACGGCAAATCTGGCTACGAAGAATTGCTCCAAATAGAGGCGCAAATGCGAAAAAAACAACGTGCCGAAGTATACAGAAAACAACAACAAATAGATGCAATAATAAATTTTGCAATCGGTGCGGTAATTTTTGCCATTGGTGCAGGTATAATATTTTTTATTTTTTATCTTTGGGGTACTAGGCAAGGGCGCTGGTAATGTGGGTTTTATTATGGTTGCAGGTCATAAGTGGAACATTCGATCATTATCATGTGGGTAGTTATTCAACTGAGGAAGCTTGTAAGGTAGAACAAAAAGCTGCGAAGGTGCTTGTAACTAATCAAAATTCAAAGGTTGTATGTATTAAAATAGAGCGGTGATACTCAAAGAATTTCGCAATAAATATATTGTATATGACAAAAACGGAAAAGTAGTTATAATCACCAGAGATAAAAAAGTAGCAATAGCACATGCCAGGTCGTTAAAATGACAGAATTTGATAAAGCAGATACTAATGGTGATGGCGTTATACAACGTAAAGAATGGAACGCCCTGGCATTAGAAGATCGCAGATTAGAAATGATAGACCGCGATTTGAAAAGGAACGCGGAGAGGAGATTTACAGGATTTGCGTTAGCTGGCATGTTAATTTATCCATTCATAATTTTATTAGCATCCGTTCTTGGTTTTGATAAAGCAGCAACTCTTATAACTGATATTGCATCTGTTTACGTCATTGCTGCATCAGGTGTTGTAGCTGCGTTCATGGGATTTAATGCTTATAGTGCAAAAGCAGAAACCAAAAAATCTAGCATTACAATGGAGGATAGGAATGATTGATTTACTTGGGAAGCTTGTTGATCCAGTTAGTAATATTCTTGATAAGGTAATTGAAGATAAAGATCAAAAAGCGAAACTAGCGCATGAAATTGCAACAATGGCAGAGAAAAACCATCAAGCGATTGTCATGCAACAATTAAAAATTCTACAAGCCGATGCGCAGGGCAACTGGTTTCAATCGTCTTGGAGACCGCTAATCGGTTGGATTGCAGGTATTTCACTTGGTATAAATTACATGGTTGCACCAATTGCATTAGGTTTTGGTTTTGAAGTTCCACAAGCCGATATGTCCGTCATGATGCCTTTGCTTCTAGGTATGCTTGGAATTGGTGGTATGCGGTCATTTGATAAATTAAAGAAAACGGATAGTAAAAAATGAAAGTCAATGTTGGTTTAGCATTTGCAATGGTCGTTCAGTTAGTTGCATTGGTCTGGTATATAAGTGGGCTAGTGCATGACCTGGAACACCTGAAACAGACTGTATCAGCGCAAGATGAACTTATACGTCTTATAGACCAGGACGTAGATGACCTATGGGCGTTCTGTACTTTTACAGAAAATAAATGGGCAGAAGCATATACAAGCGATATGGTTTATGAACGTCTCTGTGGAACAAAAGAAGTGGAACAATAAATGAAAGAAAATTTTGAAGTTTTTTTTGATATGTGTATTGCCCACGAAGGTGGCTTCACTGATGACCAAGATGACAACGGAAATAATCAAGGTGATGGTCATGGTAACAGAGGCTCTACAATGTGGGGCGTTACTGCGTACAATTGGGCAAAATACACTGGCAAACCTGCGCCAATAGAAGTAATGAAAAAACTTACTAAAGCAGATGTAATGCCGTTTGCAAAAGAATGGTATTGGGATCAAGTAAAAGCAGATTTGTTACCGCATGGTATTGATGTAGCACTTACGGACATGGCTTATAATGCAGGTAATCGCCCTGCTGTAAAATTACTACAACGTGCAGTTTCTGCAACGGATGATGGTTTGATAGGTAAAAAGACAATTGCTGCTGCACATGATATGAAGCCAGAGCAAGTTGTTTTAAATTTTAGGGATCAACGTCAAAAATATTATGACAGTCTAGGTCAGGAAAAGTTTATTCGGGGCTGGACAAATCGTAATGAACAAACAACGGAAAAGGCGCTAGAAATTATAGAAAAATCCAGCGCCTCTTAGTTATGGTCTTGGCATAGGCTTTACAAGCTTATTAGATGCGTGTGGAGTACCCTTACAGTGAATTAACACTGCATCATGGTGATTTTCCATTATGGCGTACATAGCGCTCTTAGAATAGCTGCAAGCGTCATAGCTAGGAAATAGTATTTCGTGCGTCAATGGTTCGCCCTGGACAAAGTAAGTAAGCACCATGAACGTATAATATTTAAGCATTTTTGTTTCTCCATTGCATCATAGCCTTACGAGTTTTTGACAACATCTCACGTTTGAATTGTTCACCAATGCGTATAGTGTTTTTGTTGCCATCAACATGAAAAAACAAATATAAACCTCTCATAAAGTATTCGTTGTAAGGATTTAGTATTGATACCTGGTTAGTAGAATAACTTGATTGGTCAAATTGAAAATATAAGTTTTTCATCATTTGATTAAAACGATTAAACTCAAAGTTAGCAATGTCTTTATACACAGTGCTAGACGTATGAAAGTTTGCACCAGTGCATGTAGCTACAGCAAATGCAGCGCGAAACGGCATAGTTTTAAATTTTTTATGCTTTGGTTTAATACTTTCATTAATATGCGTAAGTCTGTGCATCAACTGTGAGTTTAAAAACGGCTCAATGTCAGTAGAAACAACTTTTCTTCTATTGTTGTAGGTTGGGTCAGTTATACGCAGTAAAAACTGTATAGGACTAACTAACGAATTAGGCAGTGATAATATATCAGAGTTTGATCTAACTTTACCCTGGTCTAATACCTTGAATATGCTTTCGCTTTTAACTAAAGACACTTGTGCTTCTACTGCACATTTGCTTAGTACAACAGCAGATAAGCGGTGTTGACCATCTAACAATCTACCCTTTTTACGAGCAAATATGATTGGTTGTGGGCTAAGTTTCCAGCGCCCTAGTTTCATTTGTTCAGCGTAATGGCTCACAATACTTTTCCTGATAGGTCTATTACCTTCATTATGATTATGTAACCAGTGTTGCGCCAGTTGTGGCGTAATACGCATCACTTTACTTTCGATTTCATCAGATTGAATAATATTAGATTTATGGTTTTTAAACATTTACTTCACCTCATTGGTTTTATATTATGGTTTCGGGGCAGTTAAATGGTAGTGGATGTAATATCCCTGCCCCACGATTATCAATCAACTAACGGCACTACTGCATTTGGACGATGTTGATTTGATCTGTTTTTAAGATTAGCTTGATCTTCCCTGGCTACTGCTTGCATCATAACTGCAATTTCATCTTCAGTAGGTTCTTTATCAAACTTCTGCTTAAATGCTTTTATATAATCATAGTTCATATGTTATATCCTTTTTTCCGTAACGCGATAACAAAATCTTTCAATTCTCTTTTTGCGTATTCGTAATTTCTTACAGCGTTTTTATCAGCGTCATTTTTAAATCGTTCTTCTGACCATTGCGCCTCTTGCTGCTTGAAATATCGAAGTTCTTGTTGCTGTTGATAACTAAGTTTTTTCACTACGCTGACCCTGCTTTATAACCCACCAGTAAATATTGTTGCGTTTGGCAAAGTTGTTTAAGGCTTGCAGCGACATATCTAATTTTTTTGCTGCTTCCGTTTGCGTAGTCTTGTGAGAGAATTGCGCTACTAGTTTATAACGTTCTTGCCTATGTCTCTCTTTCATTTGACCCCAGGTTTCCATTACTGCACCACAAAAAATTTATCTATGTGATACACACCGAAACCCAACATGACCGCCCATAAGAATGCGATCCACATTTCTTGTCTACTCATCAGTAGTCTCCTTTATCAAAGTGTATTCTGCGACACGTTTATCATTACCTACATCCACCATCTCCGTGTGAATTTGGTAGCCACTATCGCGCAAGTCTTTAATCCTTGCAGCTAGTCGTAATGATCCAAAAAACTTAAGTGCTTCAAACGCTGTAATGGTTTGACCTGACTTTAGATGCGCCAGGATTTCACGGTTTTGACTTGTTGTACTCATATGTATTTACTCCAATATTCGTTCCAATATTCTCTGACTTGTTCATCTATTTCTTCTTCCGAAACAAAATCTTCTACGTCAAAGTCCTTCATTATTGCGTGAGCCTTTTCCATTGCATCACCCAATGACGTGTAAGTGCCGAAACCTAGTGAGAATTTATCCCACGCAAAATTAACTCTTTCGACAGCTAAACATTCTTTATGATTTGTTGATTGCATCACACATCTCCATCGGCTAATTGTTCCACGATACTGTTGTGATATTTTTCCAATATAGCTTTTTGTAAACGTGCAGATATTGGCATAGCCCTTTTAGGATTGTGCAATGGGTAAACAAAATCTATAGTTACACCTTGCACTTCATCACTAAATTGGCTTTCTGTTCTTGTGTAGTAAACTTCTAGGTCAAACTCGAAGCCACGAAACTCTATTGGTATGTGCTTGTAGTTTTCCATTATGCAGCCTCTTTCTTGTATACATCGTACAAATCTTTTGCTGCTTCATGCCATTGTTTTTTAACCGATGGTCTTTCACCTTTGATGTGATGCCAGGACAAAACACTACTGCCAGGGCGATCAGGATTTCCGTTTGGTGCGGTAAACTCTTTGTAAATTTTGCCAATAGAAATATAGTTTTCTTCACCATATGGTTTAAAGAAAATTTCTGCATATGAGTATTCATAATATTCGTGGTTAAACGTGCCTACAACGTGGGCTATCATGTCTAAACCGTACTTGTTATATTTCATTCTGCGTATTGTCATTTGATATGTACCTCTCTTGTATAATTTATATATAGTATCAGATATGAGACTTTTCAACCCCTTGTGTATAAAAAAAGTGAAAGGGGCTTACGCCCCTGTTCCATTCTCTATTGCTTTGACTGTAGCCTTTGCACTTCTGCATATGCCAATAAGCCATTTATCAAAACTACCCATATCCCACATTAAAGAATAGTAATCTGCATCAGACTTTAATTCTGCTAGGTGTGGATCGTTTGCATTGACCCACACGTTTCGACTGTTTTCTTTAACAACTGTAGGTGTGTCTAAGTCGCGTTCTTTGTGATCTTGAAAAAATCGCTTTGGTAATTTAATTAACATTGTTTCCCCCTAAACTTTTTCACGTGTGGCTAAATAACGTCTTACTTTGCTTAAAGCTAATAAAGTGTTACTATTATGACGTATAACGTTGCTAAGACTTCTGACTATTTCTAGATTATCTTTTTCAATTTCCATTAGCTCTAAAGCTGCTTTGGTAGATTGTTGTACTTCTTTTATTCTTTGATTAATATTCATTGGTTTCTCCTTCTTATACATATACAGTAGTCTCTTTTGTGAGACTTGTCAACACATTGTGTACAAATAATTTAGTAAATTGCAAAAAAAATTGATAAAAACTATAAATAATTAAAAACAATTAACAGGTTTCAGCAGTGTACAAAGTAGAAATGGAAATATCAGGACAGCCACAAGGTAAAGGCAGACCTAGATTTACAAAGACAGGCAAGGCATATACGCCAGATAAAACAAAAGAATATGAAAGTCGTATTCAAGCAGCAGCCTGGAAAGCTATGCAGGAAGCAAAGCTAGAACCAACAGAACGTTTTGTTGCTGTAGATATTATTGCATTTATGGAAATACCTAAATCGTGGCCTACGGTAAAACGCATGGAAGCTGAATATGGCGCTCTACAGCACACTACAAAACCTGATTTAGATAATATTATAAAAGCAGCAGTAGACGGTATATCATCTGGAAATATAATTATGGACGATAAACAAGTTACCAGTATTAAAGCAAAAAAAATGTATTGCCACCCCGATCGAGGCGCAGTGCTTTATATATCGGTATCGTGGACAGACCCAGAAATGTAAGACCAATCTGCACCATATGTCTCACGCCATAGTTTAGGTTCTTTATGCAATGCGATTTTTGTTTGATCCCATAACCCCTGGTGGTGACCTTCACATAATGGGATTGCAGAGCTATCAGGGCGTTTGTCAGTGCCAAATCTATCATGTATCGGATGATGCGCTGTTGTAGGGCTATTCTGGCTTTCACCGAAACGCTCACAAACGCAGCAAGGCATTTCCCTAATAGCTTGCAAATATTTATTATTTTTTTTCTTTATTTTAGTTTTTTGACCTACTGGCGGTCTATTAGCTAGGTTAGTCATCTTTGTAACGGATCATATCCTATAGCTTCTGACAGCTTTGCCATTGCCATGTCAAAATATTTGTTAAATTCTTTTTGATCCATTTCGTCAAAACTTATGCTGTCAATTACTCGCATATGACAATTAGCTAAACCGTTCCAGCGCATACGCACGTAACCGCAAGCCCATTTAAGTTCGTCATGTAAGTGTCGATGTGTAGCCCATTTACCTGTGGCTTTACATACATTGTTAAGTGTAGCCCAATATAAGTTATGATGTGGATTAGATCGCTTGCCAGTTGCAACCAGGTCAAACGTCTGCCCCTGTTTGTGTTCTTCTATTTGTTCTGCATCGAAACTTGTGCAAGGCAGTAAATGACCATCTTTTAAATGCACCTGGATTTTAGAAAGGGATTTCATCGTCTAAATCCTCATTTACTTCCTGGTTACTTTTATCAGTTAAAGTTTCACCTTCTGCATATCTATTTGGCTCACGTTTTTTGTTACCTAATAACTGCAATGCACTAGCTTTTATTTTAAAATATGTTTTGTCGTTGTAATCACGCACCTTAAATTCACCAGAGACAGCGATAGGGTCACCGCCTCTGATGTGTTCGCATACATTAGTGTTGTAATACTCACACTCAAACCATAATGTTTTTTTCTTGTCACCGAAACCATCGTCTACGGCAACACTAAAACTTACGAATTTATTGTTAGAAAATTCTTTTACTATCGCATTTTTTGCAATGCGTCCTACTATCGAAATTTGTTTCATTTATTTATCCTGTAACTTCTGGTCGTTTTGCGCTTACATCAAATGCTTTCTCAGTTTCGTCTCGCGCAGCTATCAACCTTTCAAACTGTTGTTCGTCTAAGTTTGGATTGTCTAAAAACTTTGAAAACTTCTTTTGATTGTCTTTGTACTTATCCCAACCACAAGTCTTAAAAAACTCAATCCAGGCTATTACTTTATCTTCTACACTAGCAACTTGAAATTCTGGCTCTTGTGGTTTTGCATTTTTAAAATCGTCTGCTTCTTCCTCAGAATATACATCACCATGTAAACCTACTAGTTTCAGTATAACTCTGTCTTTTGCACGTTTTTCTGCCATTGCAAACGGATAACTATTTTTGTTGTTGTATGGTGCAGCCTCACCGATAGACCACTCCGTAACGTCCTTCATGTGTCCTGTAACACATATAACAGCTTCTTTTGCGCTGACGTCACAAGATATTATTTGTGGCGCATCAAAAACAATATTATGATGTGCAGCTATTTTTTCTAATGCTTTATGTAAAAGTACAGGAGTACCATGACAATCCCACACGGCTTTGTGTTGTGTGATGTCAACTTCTTCTAATAACTTAACTAATTTTTCTGGTAATTTAGCCATCTATTCGATCCTTATCAATAATACCTGCAAAAATGCCGTGCTTATCAAAATCAACACATGCATTATTTATTGCTATGTCTATTTGTTGGATTGCCTTTGCACCAAAAGTATATTTTGGTCTTTCACCAGGCTCTGCTGAGGCTATTTCTTTTTCTGTTATGTCTAATATCATTTTATTTATATAAAGTCTGATAAGAGACGGATCGGGGTGTTTTAAACCAAATTTCATATCCATTGTTTGTACCTTTTTTAATTAACACTTGTCTTATATAGTAATTAGTCTTATATATGCAACCATAAAGTTGCACAATGGAGACTTTTTTATGCAAAATATATTGTCAGTAGAAGAAATAGTAAGGCGGTTAGACAATCGTGTACTGGCTAAAGTTGTGAGAGATGTAGGTCTGTCAAAACATACTGTATATAGATTGATGCGCGGTGATGATGTATATTATTCAACTGTAAAAAAATTGTCTGATTATCTTGAAAAAGAAAACCCATAGCGTGAAGAACTATGGGCTTTCAAAAAAGGTACATTTGTTGCATAATGTCAAAACCAATGAATATGCAAGGTCTTTATAACCGATCTTGCCCAAAGAGAAAAGGGTAAAAAATGTCAAACTTAGTTAGTAATCTGGTACAAACCAAAAAAGTAGGTTCAAATACACAAAAATCTATACTGATGTATATGGCAGACAAGGCTAGTGATGATGGTAGTGGTATTTGGGTTAGCAAAAAAAATATGGCGGCTGATTTGGAGATGGCTATTAGAACGCTGCAAACAAATATTAGAGATATGGTAAGTGCAGGTATTATTTCTGAAGCAGGGCAAAAAAAACATAAAAACGGTTACACTGTAGACTATACAATAAACCTGGAACGTATTGAAACATTACAGAACACTAGGGAACACCATGCAACACCTGCACCCCTGCATCAGATGCACCCCTACCCACGCAGCACCTGCGCCCCTACCCCTGCACCAGATGCACCCAAACCATCCTTAGAACCATCCACAGAACCATATAATAAAATCAAACACATTTTATCTACTTGGTTAATGGAAGAAGATGCAGCAGAAAGTTTTATAAATTATCGTAAATCTATAAAGAAACCACTAACAGAGACAGCAGCAAAAAGATTGTCTGAGAAACTTAGATTTATTTTTGTTGGTGGTGGTGAGCCAAAAGATGCATTAGCAATGGCAGAAGAAAAGGGCTGGCAGTCGATAGAGCCTGACTGGTATTTTGGTACTTTGTTTGGCAAAGACAGTGTAGAATATAAACAGGCGATGGCTACAATACGTGAAGTAATCAGGGAGATAAATTGATGGATTATGATTATCGACTACAGATTATTAAAATGCAGTTAAACAATTTATTTTCAAGTTACGCAGTACCAGTGCAATTTAGAAATGTTCCAGATTGGAAAGATAACGAAGTTAAAATAATTGCTAGAACGGTAAATCAATTATTTCCAAATGATGCTACCAGGGAAATGATCGAAGGTACTTTTGGTCGGGCAGAATTAAAAATAAAAGCTGCACATAAAAGTAGAACAATGCCAAGTGGCGCTGATATAGCTACTGCAATAAAACATAGCATTGCAGTTACAGATGACTTGCCAAGTGTTTCACCTGATTGGTTTCCTGATGCAAATATAATTAACGCAAATAGGATTAAAAGAGGTGAGCCTGTAAGTGAATATTATGTAACAGGTAATAAAGCAGACGAATTAGTGCATGAAGGTTTAATTACTGAGCGCGACTTGCAACCATACAGGGAATACTTAGCAGTAGAAAAATTAGATAAAGTTTGATATATGTGGTACACTGACATTGGGGTGATAAGCTTCATAGTCCTCCCAATGTGAGGTTTGCCTCAACTAGCCCTAGTGTTTTGAACTGCTCACGCTAGGGCTTTTCTTTTTTGTAATTTATAATATACTACTATATATAGACGCACCCTAGCATGGACGGACTAAATGAGTACAAAAGAAGAACATAAATCTAAGATAGAAGGTTCTGGCAGAAAAAAAGGTACAGGCAATAAAGTACCCAGGTTGCTAAAAGACGCAATACTCGAAGCAGCAGAACGTGCTGGTCAATCTATTATAGATGAACGATATGCTAACCCAGATAACGCTGATCCTAGATTTGTAGAGCAAGCAAAAAAAGAAGGTATGGTGCATTACCTGGAACATCAGGCAATAGAAAACCCTCATAGCTTTATGACACTAATGGGTAAAGTTCTGCCTATGCAAGTAACTGGCGGTGGTAGCCAGGGTGAGCATGAGTTCGTTATCAAATGGAAACAATAGAAATAAACTACAAGCCAAGAAAACAGGCTGTAGAGTTTCACAACAGAAAAGAACGATTTGCTGTCCTGGTGGCGCACAGACGTTTTGGTAAGACTGTTGCTGCTGTTAATGATTTAATTAAATCTTGTTTTGATATAGACATGCCGAATGTCAGGGTAGCGTATATTGCGCCATATCTATCACAAGCAAAAGCAGTAGCCTGGGATTATGCGTTAGAATACACTAGGGATATACCGCATATAAAGGTCAACCATAGTGAATTAAGAATAGACTTTCCAAACGGAGCTAGATTTAGATTATTTGGTGGAGACAATTATAATGCTATTCGTGGATTATTTTTTGACCATGTATGTATTGATGAATTTGCTGACTTCCCTGCATCAGCCTATCCTACGGTTATTAGACCTGCTACAGTAGATCGTAAAGGTAAGATAACTATCATAGGAACGCCCAAAGGCAAAAACGAATTTTGGGAAATGTACGAATATGCAAAAAGCCACAAAGATTGGTGGTGCAAAATGTATCGTGCATCAGAAACAGATATTCTTGATACCGAAGAATTAAGAGAAGCTAAAGCGGCAATGGGCGAAGATCGCTATGAGCAAGAGTTTGAATGTAGTTTTGAAGCAGCAATCCAGGGCGCATATTACGCGATGGAGATGAAAACAGCAACGCAAGAGGATCGTATAACTGTTGTGCCATATGACCCAGGTGTAGGTGTAACAGTGTCCTGGGATTTAGGTATAGGCGATAGTACATCTCTCTGGTTTGCACAATTTGTCGGGCAAGAAATACGCATTATAGATTTCTATGAAATGTCAGGTGTAGGTTTAGATCATTATGCAAAAGTCTTGGCAGAAAAAGGCTATCATTACAAAGAACATATATTACCTCATGATGTGCAAGTTAAAGAACTAGGCACTGGACGCAGCAGATTAGAAACATTAGATGCACTTGGCATTTACAATATCAGCATTGCGCCAAAGTTAAGTATTGATGATGGCATACAATCTGCCAGGTCAATGTTAAATCGTTGTTGGTTTGACGAAGAAAACTGTGGGCGCGGTATAGAAGCATTAAGACAATATCGCAGAGAATTTGACGAAAAAAACAAAACCTGGCGCGGTAGACCCTTGCATGATTGGACGTCACATGCAGCCGATAGCTTTAGATACTTGTCAGTTGGACGGAAAGAAAACCAGGAATGGGGCGAACCTATTAAAAGAAATTTGCGTGGAATTGTTTAATGTGTTAAGTATAGGTATGGCTAGAAAATTTAAAAAAGTTGCTAAAACAAAAAAAGGTGTTCCAAAAAAATATTTATCAGGTTCTAAAAACCCTTCAAAGAAAGAAAAAGAAATTTTAGAAACTAAAAGAAAATATAAACTTGGATTGCCAATAGATGTTAAGAAAGTGAGTAAAAGTCGTGCCGCCCAAGCCAAAAAAAAGAAGTAGTGGAAGTGCTTTAGCAAAGAAAGCAAAAGAAAGTGGTATACCTATTGGTATTCTGCGACAAGTTAAAAAACGCGGTGATGCTGCGTATTTGAGTTCTGGGTCGCGCAATGTGCCAATGGCAGCGTGGAGCATGGGCAGAGTAAATAGTTTTATTAGTGGCAAAGGCGGTGCGAGAAAAGCTGATGCCGATTTATGGAAAAAAGCAAAAGCAGCAAAGAAAAGGAGTGCTTAAAATGCCTGGATACGGAATGGGAAAAAAGAAAGGCTCTAAGAAAAAGGGCGGTAAAAAGAAATAATGGTTAAAGGTGTAGCTCATTATTTTAAAGATGGTACAAAACACTCAGGCGGTATGCACAAAATGCCAAATGGACAACTTCATTCTGGTAAAACTCATGGAAAAACTAGCAAAAGATTATATCATTTTTCTGAGTTAAGTGAGGCTGCAAAGAAAAAAGCAAGGAGAAAAAAGTAATGCCAGGGTATCACAAAGGCGGTAAGAAAAAAGGCGGCAAGAAAAAGTAATGGGTTTGCTTAGTGACATTGCTAACGACTTGCAGATGGGGTTCGGTTTAAAAGACCGTGACAAAGATTATTACAAACGCACTGCTAAAACGATAGGAAAAAGTCGTGGTGAGATGGCTGCTAATCGTTACATGGAACGTATGGAAAAATCTAACTTTCCAAAACGTGGTGGATTATTAGGCGGTATGGACATTGATTTTGGTGCATATAAAAACATGAAAGATATGTTTGATCGTGGTGGCGCAAATGCTAGTGGCGGTGTTTTTCAGGGTGGTGGATTGTTAAGTGATATAGCAAATGCTTTATTCCCACCAACACAAACATCTGGATTTGGCACATCAGCAAAAATACTTGGTGAAAGAACAAACGATAGCGGTATGGCTAGACCGTTTGATCCAAATTTTTATGATAAGTATCTTAATGAGCAATTATATGGCAGAATACCAAGAGATATGAATTATGATACTTATTACGAAAAAATGTTTCCTTGATATTTAAATGCCAAAAGAAAAAGACCCTAGATTAAAACGTGCAGGTGTAGAGGGATACAACAAACCTAAACGTACACCTAATCACAAAACTAAGTCACATATTGTTGTAGCAAAAGAAGGTGACAAAGTAAAAACTATACGATTTGGTCAGCAGGGCAAAACTGGCGATAAAAAAATGACAAAACGTGCAAAGTCATTTAAGGCAAGACATGCAAAGAATATAGCTAAAGGTAAAATGTCGGCAGCATATTGGGCAAATAGGGTTAAGTGGTAATGTCGCACAATTTGTTTCATTTTTTTAGCAGAGAAGCAGGTCAAGAGAGACGCAGAGCGTTAGATGAAGCAATTGGCGGTTTATTTGAGTACATAACACCGCCTAATTTACGTCCAGCAGCAGAATTTATAGGAGAAGCAAATCCACTAGAAGGTATGTCAGACAGCATGGCGGCAAGTCGTGTTGTGTTTGACCCAGAGCAAACAGCAGAAGCTAGAAAACGTGCAGCATTAGACATGGGTTTAGAGATGGCATTAGCTCTTACACCTGCTGCCCTGGCTGCTAGAGGCTACCTAACGCCTGTCCAGGGTGTAATGGAAGGATTGTTAGGCGGTTCACCTACACAAAAAGCAATAACAGACGATTTAGTAGAAAGATTTACGCAACCAGGTGAAGTACCAGTAATGGGTAGTGGTCTAGGTGGCGCATATGAAATGATCGGCTCTGACTTGCGTAGAAATATGGGCGATGAACCGTCTGCGTTAGATGTTATGGGCAAAGCAAATGAGGGCAAAGGTTCTGGCTTTTCTAATATGAAAGCACAACGCTCAAGTATTATAGATGACCATTACAGTAGAGGGTTATTGTCAAACGAAATGACACCGCCAGAGCCATTAACCTTTAATGATTTAGCTGGAAAAACCATTATGGGTTTAGTAGGTGATCCAACAGCAAGAAAAACAGTTACGCAGATAGGAGATTTACGTTTAGCTAATCCAGTAGATGTGCAAGCTGGTGCAGAATTTATGGACATTTATGGATATGCATCTGCTTTATCGGCAATGTCATCACAATTAAGAGAAGCTGCAAGCAGTGATGATGCATTTTTTACATTTTTGCAAATGGGCGATAAATCTGGAGATTTTGCTAAACACACTGGAGAGGCTGTCGGAGAAGCATTTAGGGCAGCTATGACAAGTAACAGCAATCCAATATTGCGTGACAAAATTCCTGACATTGATGCACATATTAGAAAAATTGGCGTATCAAAAAGTGACAAAGTTGTAGATAAAGATGGTAACGAAGTACTTACTGCAAAAGGTAATCCTAAAACTAAAAGCTATACAGTTTATCCGTTTGCAGATTTTAAATCTATAGCAGACCCAAATTATATGGCAGAATATATTGCTAATATTGCGACAGGGTCAGAACGTGCAGCATTTATTAAAGGTTTAGACAGGGATGCGTTGCAGAAAGCTGGTGTGCCAAATATAGGTCAAATTAGAGTAGCATTAGCTAATCCAGATTTAATCGGTAGGGATTTTTTAACTGCTGGTTATCGTGGTTTTTTTCCTGATTATGACAAAGGGTTGATGCCAACAACGCCAGATATTCATAGCACTTATGATACTTACATTGATAAAATTGGAGCATCATATAATTTAGATCAAGGCGGTGGCGGTGTACCAGCAAATCTATTATTTGTTGATAAAGCAGAAATGCAACGTGCGAAAGGCACTGGCGGTTTGCTTGTTCCTACATCAGCAGATTATAAACAATACGAAATGTCACCAGCAGCATCAAAACAAGTTATGGATGATCGCGCAGTAGAATTAGCTGATACTTTTATAGAAATAGAAAAAAGATTAGGGCGTGGTGCAGCATTACGATTTGCTAATGACCTTCTTTCAGGTGGAAGAATTAGCGGAAGTATGATAGATAGTGCAAGGAAAGCTAATGCACCAGGGGTATTTTAGGAGCTAGAAATGGCAATAACAACTTACACAGAGCTACAAACATCTGTTGCAAATTGGCTAAATCGTGACGATTTGACTGATAAAATACCTGATTTTATTACATTAGCAGAGGCAAGTTTCGATAGAGAGATACGTCATTGGCGCATGGAAAAACGTGCAAACGCTGCAATAGATGGCAGATTTACAGCTTTACCATCAGATTTTTTAGAGGTTGTAAGATTTCATTTGACAGCAGATGAAAGAGTGCTTGACCTGGTTACACCATTGTCCTTGCAGAAAAAACGTTTTCAAGCTGCAAATGCAACAGGAACACCAGAATGTTATTCTGTTATTTCAGGTAGTTTTGAGGTTTATCCTACGCCAGATACGTCACATACAGGACAAATATATTATTATGCTAAAACAACACCACTTAGCAGTACAGTGGCTTCTAATTGGGTGTTAGAGCATTTTCCAGATACTTACTTATACGGCACACTCATTCACTCAGCGCCATATCTTATTGATGATGCCAGGTTAGCAACTTGGTCAGCGTTGTATCAAAGTGCAATAAGTGGTATAAATGCTAACAATGACAAAGCCAAGTTTGGTGGGTCAGGTTTGCGAATGGACATAAATAGCTACTCATAGGAGAAAAATATGGCAAGTTTAGGGAACAGGGTGTTTGATAATGGATTATCAGTTTTGGACACCGAAGCCAATAAGGTTCTGGTCACTTCACAGGAAGCGACAACATACACTGAAGCTAACGCAACATATGCATTAGGTAATTCTACATCACTCAGTATTGGCGCACCAGCCGATAGAAGCGGTGGTGGTAGAGAAGTGACAGCAGCATCTATTACAGATGGCAGCATAACAGCTACTGGCACTGCTACTCACTATGCCGTTGTCGATACAAGCAACAGTAGGCTTTTGGCTACAGGGTCTTTGACAGCGTCACAAAGCGTCACATCAGGCAATACATTTAACCTGGCATCATTTACAATCGGCATACCTGATCCATCATAAAATGACAGAAAAAACACACCATAATTTTACAGTAGTTCCAGATGAACATGCTGAAAAAATAAAGCAAAAAGGTATTACAGTTACTGTGGATACAAAAAAAGACGCAGAAAAAAAAATTGATGTAGATAAAGGCTAAGTAATGGTTAAATTTGCAGATAGGGTCAAAGTTGCAACGTCAACAACTTCAACTGGCACTATCACATTAGGCGCTGCTGAAAGTGGCTTTCAAACATTCGCACAGGGCGGTATTTCTAATGGGGATACCGTCCGTTACGTTATAGAAGATGGTTCTGCATTTGAAATTGGCACTGGTACGTACACACATAGCGGTACGACATTGACCAGGACGTTAATTAGTAGTTCTACAGGTTCGTTATTAAATTTATCAGGGTCAGCAATAGTATTTATTAGCCCTACGGCAGCAGACCTCACATTGTCAGGTGCAGCGCATAATTTTACAGCGTTTACAGCAACAGCCAATCAAACATCATTTTCCGTAAATTATACTGTGGGCAATATTTTGCTTTTCATAAATGGGGCGAAAATTGATGCTGCTTCATTCACCGCAACATCGGGAACTGCGGTTGTTTTAAGCACTGGCGCTGATGCTGGAGATATTGTTGAAGTAGTTGAATATGGCGGTGCATCTGCAAATTATTCTACTACAGAATTTACGGCAACATCAGGACAAACGGCATTTAGCGGAAGCTATAACACTGCAAAAAGTGCAGTCTATTTAAATGGAATATTATTACTGCCAACAACAGACTATTCAATTTCTTCTACAAGTGTCAGTTTAGTTTCTGGTGCTTCAGCAGGGGATATTATCCAAGTGCAACAATACGCAATCTAGGAGTTAATTATGAGTATAAATAGAAATTTAGCAAAGTTTGCGCCTAGCATAAATACTTCAGGTAAAGCGGCAGTTGCAACAATTACCGTTACAGTTTCGGGCGGTAAATATTATATAGACGGAACACAACAACAAACAATATCATTGGCAAAGGGCATAACTTATCGTCTAGATAATTCTGATAGTTCGAATAGTG
>TARA_R100000278_G_scaffold3700_7_pt1 | contig 25721 bp, 18 predicted proteins | sample TARA_R100000278 | Tara Oceans TARA_R100000278 (sample SAMEA2620755) | marine metagenome | biome: marine biome (ENVO:00000447); feature: deep chlorophyll maximum layer (ENVO:xxxxxxxx); material: "saline water (ENVO:00002010), including plankton (ENVO:xxxxxxxx)" | depth 66 m | reverse complement strand
TAATGACATTACTTGTAAAAACCACCTTTTTGTACTGTCGCTGCGTCGACACCCAACTCTACAGAACCTATAACTCTACGGAATTCTTCCATACCATAGGATAATGCTTTGTCCCAGTCACTCATACCAAGTACAATGAAAGGGGTATCCATATAAGACTTTAGGTATTTATGGTACCCACGAACCTTTGTCGGATCTCCACCATTATCAATATAACTCAGAATTGCTCTCCTGTTAGTAGGGGGGTTGTAGTGTAAGTTTAGACCATAGAATGCACCACCAGATGCTCCAAAAATGTAGCATAGTGGGTTTCTATCCCAATATGGGAGTGTTTTCTTATATTTTGCACCATATCTGAAGATAGAAAGGGTGCCAGGTTTAGGACTCCCACTATAAGTTGAGTCTGGAAATTCGTCGCTATATGCCAAGTTCCTTCTCCGTCATTACTTGAAATTCCCATTTACGGTCAGCACAGAAATCTTTTGCTGCCTTCCATTTTGCTTGATTTTTTGCATATTCTAGTGCTTCATACATATATTTCTTTGTTTTTTTCTTCTGAGTGGGTGGATTACATTGCTTCAATGGTTTGATTTCTATTACTTTTTCCACCACCTTACCATGTAGATTCTTGTACTTGATATAGAAGTCAGGAAAGTATCTCTTCACTTTTTTGGTAGTTGGGTCATAGTATGGTATGAAGAACTCTTCTGATGCCCATGTGAGAATTTGAGGTTTCTCATCACAATATACCATGAACTTTCTTTCCCAAAGTGACCTATAAATGATATTTTGGGGGTTGCCCTTATACTTTTTTGAGTTTCTGGGACGAAACTTCCCCTGATATGACATACATAGTATACACGTTCACGCTATATTTAGATGGCTAGAGTACCAAGTGTCTATAGAAATGATAGGCACCGCATGCCAACGGAAGAATTATATAGATCAAGAGTAGCAAATGGTGGTATTGCACCAGCCTTCAATAACATATATGATGTATCAATAAATTTTGAAAATTCTCAAAGTCTAGCAAGTTATCTTTCTCAAAGCACTTTATACGATAAACAAGCATCACCAGGTCAATTTCTATCATTATTCTGCTCAGAAGCATTATTACCTGGTTCACAGATTCAAACATCTCAGGTAGATGGGTTGAGACAAGGTGTTTCGCAGAATTATGCTACATTTAGGAGATATCCTGATATAAACCTTACATGGTATAGTCAAAGAGACTATTATACCAATGATGTCTTCAATGCTTGGTTAGAGTTTATATCACCTACTCACTTATCCAGAGGTGGACATGGATTCAATACCACAGACCGTATCAATGATATTCCATCATTTAGAAGGTTGCAATATCCAAGAACTTACAAATGCCCTATAGAAATTACAGCATTTAGTAAGGAGGTGCATGATAAGGGTAAGAGACTAGATAAATCTGATAATTTTGATGTTGCATTCAACAGATCTAATAGTATTACTTACTATCTTCAAAATGCTTTCCCAGTCAATATTATTGCTTCTCCATTAGCATATGGTAAGTCTGAACTCATAAAAACAACAGTCTCGTTCAAATATGAGTACTTTTATATTGACAGAACTGCATCAAATGGTAACGGATTCCTTACAAGTGACAAATTTAAGACTAGAGATCCTATAATAGATAAAACAATAAAACAACCCGTGTCTAGTAACATTGGAACTGGTAAAGAATATGACGATTACTTCATTGAGGCAGAAGAGCATGAATGGGGTCCTGATGGTCAACCTTCTGCTTCTGAGCAACTTAGAATTTATAATGAAGGATTAGGTTCTTAGTGCTATACTAAATAAAACGATTGAATTGAAAGATTATGCCATTACCTAAAGTTGTAGCACCCACATTTGAGTTGACGCTACTATCTACTGGTAAACCAGTAAAATATAGACCCTTTCTTGTAAAAGAGGAAAAAGCACTACTTATCGCTCTTGAGAGTGGTAAACAAAAAGACATTATCGCCACAGTGAAAAATGTCATAAAATCTTGTGTACAGTCTAGAATCAAAGTGGATGAACTTCCAGCATTTGATTTAGAATACCTTTTTCTCAATATAAGAGGTAAATCTGTAGGTGAGACTGTAGAATTACTTGTCAACTGTAATGATGAACCAGATACACAAGTTCCACTTACTATTGGACTATCTGACATCGGATTAGATGTACCAGAAGGACATGATAAGAAAATTGATATTGGTGGTGGGATTAGTATTCTTATGAAATATCCATCTATGGATGAATTCCTAAGAACTAACTTTACAGTCACTGACAAAGCTGATGACGATGGAGTTGATGCAGCATTCGATTCTGTAGCAAAATGTGTCGACACTGTTTATACAGAAGAAGAAGCATGGACACAGGATGATTGTACATTAAAGGAGATTGTCAATTTCATTGAGCAACTTAGCAGTTCTCAGTTCAAAAAAATTGAACAGTTCTTTGCTACTATGCCAAAATTGAAGTATGAAGGAGAGGTCATCAATCCTAATACACAGGTTGCTACTAAAGTTGAAATTGAGGGTTTGGCAAATTTTTTCGGATAATGCTATATCACACGTCAATAGATAATTTTCTAGAGACGAATTTTAGTTTGATTCACCACCATAAGTGGTCTTTGAGTGATATAGAGTCGATGATACCATGGGAGCGAGAGGTATATGTAAAATACCTAGCTAGTGCATTAGAAAAACAACGATTAGAAGTACAGCAAGCTAATGGCTGATATTACAAAGTTATCATCAATGATGCCTTCTTCGGGGGAAGTAAACCAGAAGGTAAATCTTCTGCTGGATGCACAGGCACAGCAAGAGACTAATACAAATGTAGTATCAGCAAAGGTAACTTCCATGTTCTCCAATTTGGACAGAATGGAAGAGAGTATGTCAGTTATAAGAAAGTCACTCAATAGAGATATAAGATCAAGAGAAAGATATTATAATGAAGAAGTAAAGTTACTAAAGAAAGAACTTAAGACTACAGAAAGTCTGAAGGGAAGTCTGATGAATGTAGCAGCACTTGTGGCTGGTGTTAGTTTAGCATCAGCGATGGGTAACTTTCAGCAAGGTAATTTTGGTGCTGGTGCAAGAGATCTAACTCTTGCCACAGGAGCAGCACTATCACAATATTTGCCTGAGGTTATAACAGGATCAGCGATTATAATATCACAACTATTAGGTTTTGGTAAGAGAGGAGGAGTAAAACCACAAACTGGAATGAGAGCTGGTCTATCTCCTAGAGCTGGTGCTGGTAAATTAGGACTCTTGTTACCACTCCTTGGTTTGATGGGATTGGGAGCACTTGCTGGTAAAGGAGGAGACGGTGATGCTGATAAGGTAAGAGGAGAACTTGTAAGAAAGCAGTTAGTAACAGATCAAACCATAAACCAACCAGATGTAGACAGGTTCAAAACACAGTTAGAAAGATTTTCATTCCTGATTGACAGATTACAATCAGATAGAGTTGATCGAGTAAGTCCTATCATACCTGGTGGTATTTCAACAAGTGCTGCTGATGGTACTAAAATAACATCTTCAGGGTTGTTCCCTAATTTGATGAAGAACAATAGATTGATGGAGTTACAAAATCTTCTTCAAGATCAATCAGGTGGAAGTTTGGATCAAATAGGTGGAAAGACAGTTCCAGTTTCTGACATGACTCTAAGTGAAATCAATCAATTCCAAACTGATTTAGACCCAGATGCAGAATCTGGAGTCGGTTTGTTCAATATTGATGATCCATTGGGTGCTGTAGAAGAGATGTTTGACGCAAAAGGTCTCAAGTTTGATGCTGATAAGATACTATTCACTGAACAATTGCAAAGAGAATTAGCATTATTTGAGATAAACAAGTCATTACCAGAAGGTCAAAAATTGTCTGCGACTGATTTGACACCATTTAAGAATATGGATGCGGAGAAATTAGGTGGATTCTTACAAGCAATGCCAAACATAAGACCAAATACATCAGAAAATGAAGTATTTGATTTATCACCTCTCTTTGAAGAGATTATAAGTGAAGATGATGGAGAAGGGAGTGGTGAGGATAAAATCAGTTCTAATACATTTGTGATGCCAAATAATCAGAAAAACGTTGCGATGATAGACGGTAACGCATCATCTGCTAGTGTAACTGTATCAACAGATTATAGTTCAAATGATGGTGTTACTATAGACAACTTCCACAACATTATTCAGTATGACTCACCAGCAATCTTCGGTGGAGTTACTGCATGAGTAATTTTACAGCAACAACCAAGTTGATGCAAATAGGTAGTGAAAGAGAGTCACTACTCAGTCTTAGAAATTTAAAGATAAAATCTAGACTTCAAAAAGATAGAGAAGAACTAAACAAAGCGTTCAAGGATAGGGCTGATAGGCAACAGCAAAGAAGACAAACAGGAGCTAATGCTTTACTTGGATTAGCTGGTGGTGGTGCTGGTATTGGTGTTATAAGAAGGTTTAGACCTAGAAAACCTAGTCCAACTACAGGGGGTGGTACAAGAAGGTTCAAGATATTCAGAACTAAACCAACTATATCAAGTGGTGGAAGAGTCAATACAAATATCTTAAGAAATGGATCAAAGCTAAATTCACTTCTGACAGTAGCATTTACTGGATATGATTTTTTAGATAGGAAGGCATCAGGTCAAACTAATGTACAGGCAGGGACTGGTGCTGTTGCCACAACAGGTGGTGCAATTGCTGGTGGAGCTGCGGGTGCAAAGTTAGGTGCACTCATAGGATCTTTTATTGTACCAGGTGCTGGAACGGTTGTTGGTGGTGCGTTAGGTGGTCTTTTAGGTTCTTTTATTGGTGCTACGTCAGGTGGTAACATTGCTGACTCTATAACAGGTGCAAATGAGGAGACTAGAAGGAAATTAGAACTGAAGAAAGTTGATTTGCAAAAAGGATCTACACTTTTTGGATCAGCACTTGACAAGTTTGATGTAGTCCTTGATAAATTTGAGAAACTTAGACAGGATGACTTTGATCGCACAAGAACAAGAGATAGTGATTTTGTTATTCCAGCAAGACAAGGTGGTTTAGGTGGTTTTATCAATAGGTTTGCTAGACCAAAACGACCTTTATCAGATACAGTTAGTGGAGATACTTCTAATGAAGTTGAATTTGACGTAGCAAATCCCAATCAAAAACCAAGAAATCTTAAGGAGACGCTTCAAAGGGATTTGTATATCCTAAAAAGAATTCCTTACGGAGAGATACTAAAAGAAAGTATATTACAAACTGGAAGAGATTTTGTAGATTCATTTACAGATCCTGTCAATATTGCACTGTTCATATTATTGAGAGGTAGAGCAAAGGGATTCGGAAAGGGGTTTATACCAAAGAAAATGATCAATGTTACTCCTGGTAGCACTGCTAATCCATTTCCAAATCTTGGTAGTAGTAAAATTGCAATACCAAATACAAGTAGTGGTAGCATTGTAAAACCAAATAATATACCATTCTTTGTCAAACCTCAGTTTATCAACAAAAATGTAACTAGAACTATAGAAGTTAGAAGACAAATTCGTAGAATAAACTACAAGACTAATAAGGTACTGGATGACAATAGAAGAATAGTAAGACAGGTTAGAAGTAAGAAATTTTTAGTAGATAAGGTTGACATATATGATAAAGCCATAAGAAATTTGATGAAGTTCTCCAAAGAGATGTCAACAGAAGCAGCTAAGTTCAAAAATAATAAAGAATTGACCAATGCTTACTTCAAATCTCAAAGAAGAATATCAAGTCAAATTGAAAGATATAGGAATAAAGTTACACAGATTTCATTACAAGAAATAGAACAAATGAGACAAGGTGAGGAAATAATCAATAAAACTGATATTGAGTATTCTAGATTTGAGTTGATGCAAAGTAATATGCTTAGAAAGATAGTAACTGGTGATCCAATGACTGATGCAGAGATGACACTTTATAGGTCATATAGAAATTTCTTAGAAAGGAGAGCAGCTGACCCCAAGTTCAAGGTAGATACTGAGATAATTGACTTCTTCAACTTAGGTCCTACAGATCTTCAAATCCCCTATCCTAAGGGTAAGGTCGTGCCTAAAAAGAAATTCCCGTTCTCGAAAAGTGATTTCGACATCCAAAAGTATTTCAATAGTCCACAATTCAAAAGGATAAAGAAATTCTATGAAAAGAGCAATCCAGTAAATACGAGTTTCAATGTACTTCAAGAAGGTAATCAAACAACTAATGTCTCAATTGATAATAGTAATACTATAGCAATGTTTGGTGGAGGTTCCTCAATAAATATGATGGAGATAAACGGGTATATGTCAGTATAATGTCAGAAGAAGTAACTGCTGGTTTATGGACAAGAAGTCACAAACTGATAAAGTTTGATGTGGCTGGAGATATTAAGGTGCCTGAGGAGACTAATGTAGCTCAATCTCTGATGGGACAGATGTTATTCTGTAAGTATTATGAGGGTTTTGGTAATACTCTAATAGTAAAGATAACTTGTGTGGATACTAATGGTCTTTTAGATAAGTTACCTATAAGGACTGGAATGTCAGTTGAATTGTCATTCAGACATGCAAGTTTAGAAAACGAGGAGATTTTTGAATTTAGTCAGGCAAAGAAAAATAATCTAATCATAGTCAATATTGATAACGGAACTCATCAAGACAAGAGACAAATGTACACTTTGACGTGCATTACTCCAACAACTCTGAGTAATCATACAACAAGAGTATCTAATAAGTACAAAGGTGCAATATCCAAGACAGTAGGGACGATACTTACATCAATATTAGGTGCTGATCCGTCTAGACAGGTTGTAAAGCCAACTTCAAATACATATGATTTTTGTGGAAATTATACAAGACCTATCAACCTTATCAATAGACTAGCAACAAAATCAGTAACACCTAAGGCTGAAGAAGAATCACCTGAGAAAGGTTTATGTGGTTTTATGTTCTTTGAGACTCAAAAAACTGGATATAATTTTAGGTCTATACGGGAGATGATGGAAAAAGAATCTGACTTCCCAGTCTATGAAAAGGTTGGAGCTAAAGATGCAATGAATACTAATCCATTCACACTTGCTTCAACACCAAAATTTAGAGAAAGTCAAGATCTCATCAAAAAACTTAGGGCGGGTCAATACCAAACTTCTAATATGGTGTATAATATAATGGATAGAAATGTAAATTTCTACATTCATAAGTCGGAAACAGACGGTGAGGTTGCTAGTTCAGCTGATGAACAGGTATCTCGTCGTATACTAAGTGTTCTTGATCTTGGGTCAACGACTGCAAAAGACAATGAGTTAGCAGAACTTGCTACGAAAGTGACTTGGAGACAAGCACATGCTGCTTCACAGTATCAATTACTATACTCTCAAATGCTTGATGTCACTATTCCCATGAACTTGAATCTTGAAGTTGGTATGACACTAAACTTCAAATTTCCCGACCTAAATACTGGCGAAGGCACCACTGCTGGCGTCACACCAAGTTCTGGTAAATATCTTATCGCAAGACTATCACATGAGTTTGGTAATCCTAGAGGAGATTTTACAGGACTTACACTTGTTAGAGAACACTATCTACCATACGAGGAATAATGAAATCTATTGAAGATCACATTGCAAAGGATAAAGAAATCCTAGCAAATCCTAAAACTTCTGAACCAATGCGTCATCATATTGAAGATGAGTTGCATGATTTGGAGGAATATGTCGAGCATCATAAAGATGAAATCGAAGCGGGAGATCACCACGACCCTAATGTACTAGAGGTATTTTGTGATGTTCACCCTGACGAACCAGAGTGTCTAGTATATGACGACTAATGGTACTTGAACAAGAGTCTATAAAAACGCAACATCTTGGACAAGATGGGTTCTACTGGTTCATTGGACAAGTAGTAATAGACTCTGCGTGGAGAAATGAAGAAAATAAAGAAACAAACGATTACGGATATAGAGCAAAAGTAAGAATAATAGGGAAGCATCCATCAACTAATGACATACCGGATGATGAATTACCGTGGGCACATTTCTTATTGCCACCCACGTTTGGATCAGGTATCAATCACTTTGGTTTCAGTAATTTTCTCCAAGGTGGCGAGACAGTTTTTGGATTCTTCCTTGATGGTATAGAGGCACAGCAACCAGTCATATTCGGTTCTCTAGCACAGCATAAGAATATGAAGAACCTCATTGACTGGAAAGAGGTAGAAATTGCTGCTTCATCAGGATTTTCCCCAATCTCGGTTGACCCCTTCATAACAGGGGGTTTGGGAGTAACTACGAAGGTTGGTGGAGGAGATTCTACATTTGAAGGTGGCACAATTGTTGACAATAATGATCAGATTTTAGCATCCAGTGGTAAGAAGGTTGACACCATTGGTAAGATAGAGAACAATAAAGTAGTAAAACTAACCAAAGCATCAGAGTGTAGCACACCATCCAAGGCATTGAAGAATATGGGTGGAGCACTTGGTGATTTGATGAAGGTTCTACAGAAATTAGAGAAGACTAAAGCAGGGTACATAGATCCAGTATTGAATACTGTGGTAAATGTAGACAAATTAGTGGATTATGCTGCCAAGAAAATGGCAGGAAGTCTATCCAATGTCATAGCAAATACTAGAACTAAGTTATTCAATAACATTGACGAAGCGGTAAGTGGTGCAATGGATTTTCTTGACCCTAACTTCTTAGCAAAACAAATAGGTATAGAAAAAGCAAAGGACGGTATCTATTGTTTACTGCAAAATATAATGAAAGGATTGAAAAATCTTATTACTAAAGCAATAAAGAGTTTGATTGGTAAGTTGTTGAACTTTCCTTTATGTGCTATTGAGTCTTTCCTATCAGGTATCTTAGGTAAGATAACAGATGATATACAGAAAGCAATCGCTCCATTGATGGCTGGTATCAAAGGTCTTATACCAAGTATTTCTTTACCCAATTTCGGAGGAATGTTGAGTAAAGCAATAGGTGCTATTCAAGGTCTTATGAAACTTCTTGCTTGTGAAGATTCTGAGTGTAAGTTAGACTTAGATGTTGAGTTGAACAAAGGACAGACAGGCAAGAAAGATATGGACTTTGCTAAGATGATTGGGATGACAAACCTTATGAATAAGACTGGTAAGGGTATTGATGGTATGATGGACAATATTTTTCCTGGTATGACTGGAGATCCAGGACCTATGAGTGAGATGGAGAAATTAGCAGGTCCTTGTAATCCATATGACCCTGAGACATGCCAACCACCTAGTGTGCAGTTCTTTGGTGGAGGTGGTTTCGGAGCATTTGGTCAGGCAGTTGTCAATGAAATAGGACAAGTTGTGGGTGTAGACATGAAAGATCTTGGATTTGGATATACTGAGACTCCATATGTATCTTTTATAGACAATTGTGAGAATGGTAGGGGTGCTACTGGTATAGCAGTTATAGAGGATGAAAAGGTTGTAGAGGTCATCATGATAGAGACAGGTGATGGTTATCTTGGATCTGGTAGTGCAGGAGAAGAAGTAGTTGGTGTAATTGAAGGTGCAGATATTGTCAGCACAGGCACAGGATACCAACCAACCGACACAGTATCAACATCAGATGGTTGTGTGATGACACCAGAGGTAGTCAATGGTAGAATAGTAGGACTAAAAGGATCTTGCCCAATGGGTGGTGGTTTATCTGGTCTTGCTGTGAACAGTTCTACTGGTTATGGTGCAGTTCTAAGACCTAGAACAAAATTTGTACCAGTCAAAGAATATGCATCACCAAGCATACCAAGCACAAGCGTCCTTACTGTAGTGGATTGCCCTAGAGGTGCATAATGTCAGAGAATAAAGTACCACCAATTATAATAAATCATCCCCATGACGGTTCTCTAAGGATCGGTAGGGAAGATAAAGATGTACTGAGAAAAGCAGATTGCCAGTTAAAGGCAGGATCGGATGCAACCTTACGTTTATTCAGAGATGGTGGTTGGGAAATAAGATCCAAAAGAGGTATAGAGGTAGATAATCCTGGTTCTAACATTATACAGTCAGGATCAGGACCTCTTTGTATAAAGGTAGACGGAGACTTCAATATTGAATGTGGTGGTGAGTTCAACGTGAACGCTGCGAAGATAGTTATGGAAGCAACTGATGCTGAAGAAGGTAATATAAAACTAAATGCAAATCAGGATTTCTTTGCAGAAGCAAAGAAAACTGCTAAATTGAATGGTAGTAACGTGCAAGTCATTGCAACACAGAATCTTATAGCAAGATCAGATGCTGCACATGTATTGCAAGGAGGGTTTGTTCATGTACATGAATCTAACTCTAAGATCATACCACCATCACTCAAAGAATTCATTAGTAAAATACAAAAATGAATATACCAGATATTTTTTCAGGTAAAATCGTAATAGGACCTGAACCACATGTTGATCAATCAGTAGAGACTCTTGATGGTGATAAACCATACGTAGGAACTCTTTCAGCAGTAGGACCTGTGTTTCTAGGAGAGCATAGTGATATAGCGTTTGGACATATTAACATAGGTACAGATATAGGTCTTCAAAAATTTGAGCCCAAGATGAAGGGTAGAGCATTGGATGTAGAGGGTGACGTAAGTATAGTTGGTAATGGTGGTGGTGCTCAAGGTGTCAATGCATTAGTAATAGATGGTGATGTTTATGTCACTGGTGCGGTTGATTGTTTATCTAAAGGTAGATTAGAATCAAGACACAAAACTGCTGACAGTTTACCTAAACCATTTGATATGGTACATCCCAGTAAGGGAGAAGGACATAGACTTAGATATGCTTGTATTGAAGGACCTGAGGTTGGTGTATATTTCAGAGGTAGAACACAGGACAATGAGATTGTGTTACCTGACTACTGGAAAGACCTAGTGGTGATTGATAGTATCACGGTTCAAACACAACCAGTTGGATCAACACAGGATATTATAGTAAAGGAATGGGATGATAGTAAGATAACACTTGAAGGTGTCACTGATTGTTTTTACCACGTATATGCTGAGAGAAAAGACGTCAATCCACTCGTGGTAGAATATCAAGGAGAAACTTGGGAGGATTATCCAGATCCTAAGTATGACGATCCTAAGTATTCTAGGTAACGTATAAATACTGAAGTAATAATATATCAGCAAATGGCAGCAGAAGAGTATTCACCGAGCAAAGCCACTATTAGATGCAAAGGTAAGATTCCACCCGATGGACTCATATGTCTTCCTGATGCATGGGCAAACAAGATCAAACCAGAGTCAATGGTAGTTCAAATAACTCCATACGGTGTATGGCAAGAACTATACATTGAAGCAATCCTTTATGATGGCAGACAGGTTCAAATCAAAAACAACCTAGGTGCTGGTATCGCAGGACAGTATAATGCTATGGCAAACGTCAAAGACGGAGAAACCATAGAAGATTGACATAAGCAGTCTTCTGCGTTATATTAGGGAGAACTACAAAATCTCTTATGTACATTGAAGAATACGTCAGTAAAATCGAAATCAACATCCCAAGGGCATCTGTAAAGATCCATGGGTGTGATGGTCAGGTGCAAACAATTGATTGTGACGATGCTGACCACTTCTGTACAATACATCAAATGTCAAAAAAGGCAGTGGAGATTGATGAGGAGATAGAATTGTTATACATATCCTAAAGACAAAATAAATGATACAAAAATTAGTCAGTCAGATTCCAACTTCAGATGTGTTTGTGAAACTCAATCTTGAGACACAATACTACACAAAGCAAGAAGTGAATCAACTAATTGCCGACGCAGTTGCTGAAGCAAGAAGGATTGACGAGGAGTCAATGCGTAAGCATAACAGAGATGCCACTATCATTAGTATGATACTTGGTTTCACTACACTCGCACTTTTTGTTGATGGTTTACTAAGAATGTTGGGTATTATACCACCGTTCATGAACATTGATGTGGATATATTAGAGAAGATTGTACAGAGAGTAGAATCAGATATTTCACCTATCTTACAACGTTTGCCACGACGGTAATGGACTCCAACTTGAAAATCTACGATCAGCGTCTTTTGGAAGAAGAACCCGAAGATGTAGAGGATGAGGACTATATTGTACTGATACACACAAAGTTCAACGACGATGGCTGCTAAATAGGTTGAAGGAATTGGTGTCAGGATTTATAGGTAATGCCGTTAAGTAGACTTGAAAATTTTCTAAAAAATATACAGGGTAATGTTTTATACGTTAACCCTGAAGAATTAGATGCGACTGATGATATAAGCAACACAGGTAATTCTAGAACTAGACCCTTTAAAACTATCCAGAGGGCATTACTTGAGTCTGCTAGATTTTCATATCAGTTAGGTAAAGATAATGATAAGTTTGATAAGACTACTATTGTAGTAGCACCAGGTATTCATTATATTGACAATAGACCAGGCTATCAGATCAATACTGCGGGAGCAGTTACTGATGTCAATGGTTCTAGTCAGGCAATAAATGAATTCTCTATAGGTACAGAGTTTGATGTACAGAGCGATCAGAACGTTCTCTTTCAATTCAACTCTGCACATGGTGGTGTCATCATGCCACGTGGTACATCCATCGTTGGTATGGATCTCAGAAAAACTAAGGTAAGACCTAAGTTTGTACCAGACCCAGCTAATACCAACATAGCAAATAGTGCGATCTTCAGAGTTACTGGTGGTTGTTACTTCAGAGAAGTTACAATATTTGATGGAGATCCAGCAGATAGAATATTCAAAGATTATACAACATCAGTATATCAACCAAATTTCTCACACCATAAACTAACTGCATTTGAGTTTGCTGATGGTAAGAATCAGATAAGTGGTAAGGGTCTAACTGACCTAGACATGTACTATGCTAAGTTGACACTGGCATTTGGTAACAGTTCTGGTCGTGCTATCCCATCATATCCTAGTAATACAGACTTTGAGAAGGTAACAGACGAATCAAGAATCGTTGGAGAACTATCTCAGGTAGGTGCAATTGAGATTGAGGACATATATTCAGGTGTAAACCCATCATCATCCACTGCTACCACAGTTGTGTCGGTTCAAACTGCTGAGCCACATGATTATAACGTGGGTACTCCAGTTATAATAAGAGGCGTAGCCGGATCAGGTAACGTCAACGGTACAGAGTATGATGGTGTTCATATTGTTACTCAGGTATTGAGTGATACGTTGTTTACTTATAGTGTAACAACTGCACCAGCATCTACAGCAACTCCCAACCTGTCAGGTCTAGCTCCAACTGTTGCGATTGAAAGTGATACCGTAGCATCATCATCTCCATATATCTTCAACTGTTCTGTAAGATCAGTGTTTGGTATGAACGGACTTCATGCTGATGGTGCAAAAGCATCTGGATTCAAGTCAATGGTTGCTGCCCAGTTCACTGGTGTATCACTAAACAAGGATGATAATGCATTTGTAAAGTATGACTCAGTATCTGGAACTTATAAAGACCAAGCAACACTAGGAAGTTCCACTACACTACACACTGACTCGTTTGCAATACACAAACCAACTCATGAGAGTTTTCATATCAAGGCATCTAATGATGCTGTATTACAGTTAGTATCTACGTTTGCTGTAGGTTGTGGTAAGCACTTTATTTGTGAGTCAGGTGGTGACTCATCTATCACTAACTCTAACTCTAACTTTGGTGAGAAAGCGTTAGGTGCTGATGGATTCAAGTTTGATGCGTTCAATAAAGATGATAAGGGATATCTCGTCAACATACTTCCAGCACAGAAGAATTATGCTAACCAAGTAAACTTCAACTGGTTGAAGATAGATGTAGAAGACACAGTCGCAGCACCAAGTAATAAGTTATACATCAGAGGTTATAAGAACAAGGACACAGTTCCTTCAGATAAAACTTCAATATTTACTGTTGGTAACAAGATTGGTGAGACACTGAACCTTACCATTGCTGGTATTACATCAACAGCAAATGTATTGATGACAGTTCCTAGTGGAGTAGGACCTTCTGGTCAAAAAGTCCACATGGTAGGTAGAGCTGCTGGAATCAATAGTATAACAAGTGATGTTATAACACTACAAGCAGATCATAATCTATTCCAAGGTGAGTCAATCAAGTTCTTCAGTGATACTGGATCATTACCTGATGGTATAGAGCACAAGAAGACATACTATGCTATAACAGCATCACTTGCTGCTAACCAAATCAAGATAGCAACAACTAAGAATAATGCACTAGCAAATAATAATATTGCTGGCGTCAATAATCTTGGTGGTGAACTAACAGTCGTCTCTGATGTGGTAAGTAAAGTGCCAGGTGATCCTGGTCACCCAATACAATGGGATGAGACTGGTTGGCACGTAAATGTAGACTCAGGTAATAATTTACATACGTTTATAGTACAGAACCAGACTGGTATTACACCTGAGACAACAAACGTATTTGTTAGAAGACAGGTTGATAATAGAAGAGACCTAGAGAAAATATATCAAGCAACTTATATCATTCCTGAAGGAGCATCAAACGCTGCACCACCACAGAATGGTTATGTTATACAAGATAGTGGTGCTGTCATAGATGATGATAAGTTCCAGAACGACAATGTAGACCTTGCTAGTGATACAGATCTTAGAACAGATACTAACATCATCCATGCTTCATGGGCAAGTAACGTTGGTATCATCACGTCTAAGTTCCCACATAGGTTGAAGAGAGGTCAGACTGTACAAATCAACAGACTAAGATCAACGAATAACAGTGGTGGACTATCAAATCAAGGATATAACGGTGTATTTGAAGTATTAGAGATCAATGATAAGAAGACGTTTAGTATTGGTATAAGCACTAATCCTGGCGGTATTTCAACTATCACAGCTAACGTACCATATACATTACACAATAACAATATTGTTGGATCAGGTCGTACGTTCTCTCCTTACTTCGTAAGAAAAGATTATGGTAATGCATATCAAATCTTCAACCATCAAGTAATTCAGGAACACAGACCAGGCAGTCAAGATGGTATCTATAATCTAACTCTGTTATCTTACCATAGCATACCTGAGGTAGCACCATTTGATATTGGGCAGAACAGATTCCCACAAAATATCAATGATTTGAGACCACAGGTAAGTGTAGATAACCCAGTTGACGATCCAGAACCAACCAAGTCATATGCACTCAGAGGCACAATAGGTCAGGTAGAGGGTAGTGATCCTGCACATAGTATTACAAAAGAAACCAGTCTTAATATAATAGAGGACACTGGTGTTGGTCTTGGATTGACTGCCAGCAGCGTTTCAGGAACAGATGTCAGTATCTTTACTGAGGTTGACCATGGATTCAATGGTATATTGAATCTTGGTAACATAACTGGTGGTACACAGTACGGTACTAACTCAGGCTCAGCTGAATTCTACTTCAGTGTGGATCTAGTTGGTGGTACTGGTAAAGGAGCAACTGCTGACGTTACTGTCGCTGCGGCTGCAACTATCACAGCAATTGATTTAGTTGATCATGGTACAGGTTATACCGTAGGCGATGTTCTTACTGTAAAGGGCGTACCATTCATTACACCAGGTGCTGACTGTCAAGTAACTGTCACCTCAATCGACAACAATGTGGGTGATGTTATTCAGATTGTTGGTGTTGGAAGTGATCAGTACAATGGTCTTAGTAGGATAACCAACATCACAGATCCAAATAAGGTGATGTTTGAGAAGAGTAATATCTCAGTTGGATCTACAGGTGGATACATGTACCACGTTGGTGTGGCAACTGCCATCAATAATATTGTACATGATACTATAAGTGGTATTGCTACGGTTACATTACATAGAGACATAGGACTAAAGCGTGGTGATGAGATTGTAATTTCAGGTAACACAGGCGATAGGACAGTATTCAACGGAACATTCTCAGTTCAGGATAGGATTGGTTATGGATCATCAGTATCAGTCAAGATGGATGCTGGTACAGCTCCAGCGTTCCAAGCAGGACCTATAGCACATGGATCAGGTATTGGTTTACGAGGAAAGAATAGAGGTATAACAATATACGGTGGTACTACAACTAACCTAACATCAGGTCTTACTACCACAACTAATACATTATCAGTACAGAACCACTCCAAGCTCAGAAGAGGTGACTACCTACAGATAGAGAATGAGATTGTTCGTATTACAAGCAATGCTACAACTTCTATAGCAAGGGGTGCATTGGGTACTAATGCTACATCACACCCTGCTTATGCTGCTGCGGTGAAGATCAAAGTATTACCCATGGAGTCAAGACGTCATAGTACGATCAGGGCATCAGGACATACGTTTGAATACATTGGTTTCGGTCCAGGTAACTACTCAACGTCACTACCACAAACTCAAACCAGAGTTTTAGATGACGACGAGCAACTACTAGCACAGGCAACTACCTCTAGAGGTGGTACAATTGTGTACTCAGGTATGAATGACAAGGGTGAGTTCTTTGTTGGTAGGAAGAAGATAGATGCTATTACTGGTGAAGAGAAGTCAACTATTAGTGAGTTTGACGCTACTACAACCACTGCACTACCTAGCACACTGACACTAGATGAACTTACAGTCAACTCTAACTTCTATAGTTTAGGGAATACTGAGGTAGTTGACATTGAACTGAAAGGTAATAGGTCAGGTAATGTAGGTAATAGTGTAATCATCGGGGTGAATGGATCTAACCAGACTGCTCCTACATCATCTACAGATGAAGTTATAATCAACACAACGTACGATAAGGGTGGTTATCTTGGTTGGGTAAGAACATCAGATTCTAGCCAACCTTGGAAGAAGTTCAGCCCAATATCATACGATCACACTGACTCTTATTCATTCGATAGAGTTGCAGTTGGTATAGCTGAGAATACAAGTGGTAGAGTATTTGATGTAACAGGTGATGCAAGCATAGGTGGTAACATAACTGCTTCTGGTATTGGTACATTCCAAACTGGATTGGTTGCAGGAAGTGCACAAGTATCAGACTTGACTTCAGGTAGAGTGGTATTCTCAGGATTGAATGGAGAACTACAAGATAGTTCATCAATGATATTCTCAGGTGCTACACTCACAGTCAATACCTTAGTAGTTCAGCAGAATGCTACAGTTACAACAACATTACAAGCAGAACAGATAACATCTACGGATGATATCAACGCTGCTGATGACATCACAGCAGGTGGAACAGTTACCGCTTCTGACTTTGTTGGAAATGGTACTATACCTATCGGTGGTATTATAATGTGGTCTGGAACAGATGCCAACGTTCCAAGTAACTGGGCTCTATGTAATGGAAGTAATGGTACACCTAACTTAGTTGATAAGTTTATCGTTGGTAGAGGTAGTGCATATGCTGCTGACAGCACAGGTGGTAGTGCTAATGCAGTAGTTGTATCACACACTCACTCAACTACAGAGTCTGGACACGAGCATAACTATGCATTTGCTTCAAGAGATGGAAGCACCATTGGCAATAATTATGCTGGTAGTGGTATTAGTAATGTCACAGATCAAGGTAACATATCTGAACTAGAACAGTCTGGAGGACCTGATGGCGACAGACTAGCAGCATACACTGCTGATACAGAATCAGTATCAACTGGACTATCCGTTGATGCACAGGGTGTTAGTGGTACTAATGCTAACTTACCACCATACTATGCTATCGCTTACATCATGCGTATTAGCTGATAAATAAACATATCAAGGAGTTCTTTGTTAAATGGCGACTGTCAATAAGAAATTTGCGGTAGAAAAAGGTCTAGAGGTCGGAGATGACGCTCTAGTAGTTGATGCTGACAATAATAAGACTGGTATTGGTAAAACTGATCCCAAATACGGTCTAGACGTAGCAACGACTGCCAATTTTGATGGCGTTCTGGCAGCAAATCAGGTTGGGATAGGTAGCACCCAGCCAGGTAAAGACATAGATTTCAATAAAGATGTTATTATAAGAAAGAAATTATTTGATGGCAATGAAGGTGCTGGTGCAAATAATAATGTTCTTATATCAGTTGGAACTGGTGTTTCGTGGAGTGCTGGAGCAGACATTCAGACAGACGCATCGGGATTACAAACTCAAATACAGTACAAAAAATCCGACGGAAAATTTGGTGGTGCTGATAATTTAGTTTATGATGACTCGAATGATAGGGTGGGTATTGGTAGCACCCAACCTGAGTATCTCCTTGATGTCAAGGGTGCTGTTAGAATTGATGGTGTATTCCGTGATTCTAACGACACTGTTGGTGCGGGTGGATCTGTATTAGCAGCAGATAATTCTGGTGGTACACAGTGGGTTGGAGCTGGTGCTTCCACACTGAACATATATTATGTTGCAGAAGATGGAGACGATGCTGCTGATGGTAAAACACTATCAACTGCAAAGAGATCAGTCAAAGGTGCATGTGGTGTAGCAAAAGCAGGAGACACTATTAGAGTAGCAGGAGGAATATATCCAGAGAATAACCCAATCTTCGTACCAAGAAACGTATCAGTTGACGGAGATGATCTAAGAAATACACAGATCATGCCTACAAATATAGGGCAAGATCTATTTGAAGTACATAATGGTTCTTTACTACAGAACATGTCATTCGTTGGTGCAGCAAACACCGCAGCGATGGTAACATTCCCACCTGGTGGTGTTGTCAATAGACATAGATGGAATAAAGACACAGGAACACACATTTACAATGGTGGGACAGTAGCCAATGCATTTACGGTGACAGGTGGAGGAAGTAAGTCTGTATCTGGTGCGACTTATAATCCTTTGACTGGAGTTTTGGTAATAACAAGTGCAGGACATGGACTTGATACTAGCAATACTATCACCATTGGCGTAAACAAACTGTCATTTACATGTGATGCTGACAACCATGCTACCAGCCACACATATCCAAGAGCTGGAGATCCAGCACACAATACAGCACTTACTATATCAGCGTTTACCAGTGATACTATAACTGTCAATGTGGGTGCTGTGAAGGGTGTTGATAGTATAAAAGTAGGACCTAACTGGCATGCTGGTAATGCACTGACACCTACAGCGATATTATACGATCCAACATCAGGTGTTACTACTGTTACGTCCGCAGGACATGGTCTAAACAATTCAAACAGTGTAGGTATAGTAACATCATCACTCAATTTCCAGTGTGAGCAAGACTATTATGCTACCAACCATCCATATCCTAGAGCATCAGACCCAATAGCTGGTATATTCACTGCTATTACAGCACACACTACTGATACTATTACCTTCAACGTTGGTGATGCAGGAAGTCATGCAAGAATTGCTGGTATTATAACTCAGTCTCCATACGTCAGAAACTGTACAAACTTTGTACCTAACAGCGTTGGTATGAGGATAAATGGAGATCATGCTGATGGTACTAAGTCAATGGTTGTTGACTCATATACTCAGTACAACCAAGGTGGTATCGGTGTTACCATATCCAACGATGGTTATGCACAGTTAGTTTCGATATTCACCGTATGTGATGAGTATGCAATCAGTTGTGTATCAGGTGGACAGTGTGACCTCAACAACTCTAACGCATCATTTGGTACGTTTGGAATAGTTGCATCAGGTGTTGGTACAGTAAATCAGACAGGTATTCTTACAGCAACAGCAGAGGAAGAAGATAACACAGTTACAGTTTCTGGTCTAACTGATAGACCATACTCAGGTCAGGTATTATATCTTGGAGAGAAATTCAACGAAGTTGTTAGAGTCAACGTAACAAACTCTGGTTCTGGTTATACTTCTGCGAATCCTCCTATCGTGACCATAGGAGCACCTTCCGGACCTAACGGGGCTAACGCAGAGGGTGTTGCAGTTGTCAGTGGTTTTGGTAGTATAACTGCTGTCAATATGTTCGCTACTGGATCACAGTATCGAGCTGTACCTTCAGTGACCATAGCGTCACCAGGCACAGGAGTTACGGCTACTGCTTCTGCTGAACTTGAACCTACTTATTTTACTATAAATAGTGCGACACCTGTTACTGCTGGTGTTTCTACTATAACTATTGACCAAACACTTCCTGCTAATGTGGGCGTAGGGTCAACAGTTCCATTCGCAAGACAGTCTCTTATTCTTGCGTCATCATATACATTTGAATTCGTTGGTTCTGGACATACTATTCCAGCTGCACTACCTAGAAACGGTGGTGTTACCATTCCTGAGAATGAAACAGTATCTGAATTTGGAGGTAGAGTAGTCTATACGTCTACTGATGAGAGAGGAAACCTTAAGGTTGGCGATGGGTTCACTATCAATCAACAAACAGGAACTATATCTGGAGATGCTTTCAACAAGAGTATCCAAGCAACGCTTACCCCATTAATCATCGCTTTAGGAGGACAAATGTAAGATGGCTGCGATTCCATTAAATAAATTCAAGACTATTACGCATACCGTGACAGACGCAGCAGTGGGTATTTACACTTGCCCTCCTGGCGTAGCGTCACTTGTAATATTCGGCAACGTATCAAACGTTGGACAGGGTTCATCTATAACATCATTTACTGTACAGCACAGTAGAAGTGGAGTAGATACTGAACTTGTAAAGAACGCCAGAATTCCACATCAGGATGCTATGTCATTCATTGATGGACGTCTCGTTATGGAGACAGGTGATATCCTCAAAATTCAGGGGGATAACAATAATACTATGAAGTGCATTATTAGTATACTAGAGAACGCAAAGTAAGATGAGATTATTATCTGGGCGAGTTGGTGTAACATCATACGCTGGACTATCCACACACAGAAAACAGACACCAGGTCTTCCTGCTTTCCTTGGATTGGAAGAGGCAGAACCTAATCTTGGACTGCCCGCTAATAATAATATGGTACTATACGGTACTGTAGAGGGCGAAAGATTTTGGGATGTTCCTTCAGGAGCACCGTCTGGTAGTGTTGATGGTATAGAAGTACAGAAAGATGAGATAACTCCAACTGGTTTTGCTGGTTCAATTACAAAACTAAACTTCAAAGGTAATGGTGTTACTGTTACTCAGATGAAGTTAGACTTGGGTGGTGGTATAGAGGTTGGTATTGCTACCATGCAAATCAACAAGTCCACTAATGATGTAATGGACGCTGATGGATTTACGAGAGCGACAGGTATAACAACATTCAAAGTAGGTGCTGGTTTATCATTCTTCCCAGAACCAGGTCAGTCAGGTATTGTAAGTATATTCTCTGCGGCTGATGCTAGAACTAATATACAGAATGAAGATGGTACGTTCGGTTTTGGTAATGTTGGTACGATAAGAGTTGGTGCTGGTTTGACTGTAAACCAAGTATCAGTGGGTATCGCCAGCATTCAGGTGAACGGACAGTTTGAGCATGTGAATGCGAGTGGTATTATAACATCAAGTCTTGGGTTCAAGGGAGATTTAGCCGGTGCTGGAGTAACAGCTACTGCTGGATTCACTGGAGATCTAACTGGAGACGTAACTGGAGATGTGACAGGAGATGTCACAGGTAATGTGACTGGAGACGTGACAGGTAGATTGACTGGAAACTTCAATTCTGCTGGTATATCTACCGCAAATCAATTCTTTAGTGATACAATACAAGCAACGGGTATTGTAACAACTTCAAAAGGATTCGTAGCACCTGTTGGTAGCTTTGGATTCTTAGGGTCACTCAACTCCGTTGGTGTATCTACTGTAGCATTTTTCAATGGAACAAATATTAATGTATCTGGTATTGCCACTGCTATTGGTGGTTTTGTGGCGGGTATTAATGGAGTCGGAGGATCTGGATTCGTCGGAAGACTAAATGGGCACGTTACTGGTGACATAAACTCATCAGGTGTATCCACTGTAGGTCAACTTGCTGCTACCACAGTCAATGCTAGTGGTATTATAACTGCATCACATTTCTATGGAAATGGTGCAAACCTTACGGGTATTGATGCAACTGCGATCCAAACTGGTAACACAGTTGTACAGACTGCTGCACTGAATATAGTAAATTCAGTAAATGGTACAGCGAGACTTACGATAGAGACGGCTGGTACTATAACTGCGGGTATCGCAACTGCTACCACATTCTCAGGTTCAGGAGCATCTCTTACAAATCTACCTTCAGCACAATTATCAGGAGCATTACCCGCACTTGATGGTTCAGCACTCACAAGTGTGATCGCTGATAAAGTCGAGTTGACTGCAACTAACACAACTTCTGCTGATCATTACCTTACATTTGTAGATACTCTGACTGGTAATGAGGACTTGAGAACTGACTCAGATCTTAAGTGGAACCCAGGCACAAATGTTCTTACTGCTGCCACATTCTCAGGTAATGCTACTGGTCTTACTGGTACTCCTGCGATAAGTGTTGGTGATATTACGATGACTGGTAATATGTTACCAGACGTAGACGCTACCAGAAACTTGGGTGCAGCAGGAACACGTTGGCAAAACGTATTTACTGCCGACATGCACTTCAGTAACGTAGGTACAGGTGGTAATGACGTTGATGGAAGTGAAGGTAACTGGACATTACAAGAAGGTAAAGATAATATATACATGATAAACAACATTTCGGGTAAGAAATATAAAATCAATCTAACCGAAGTATAAGAGAGGGACACCGCACAACTCCCAATAGTAGTGCCATGCTATATAATTCAAATCTCTTATACTATGGTTGACGTCAATGTCTACGATGGTCTAATCAGTGAAGACATGCACAGCTCAATGTATGATTGGGCACAGAACGTTAGCTGGTACTGTAAATGGATAGGCATGACCCATTTACTAGACAAGAAAAAGAAACTACTCAGAACAGGAGAACCGAGGAGAGTTTCGATTCAGGAATACATTCCTGAACTATCAGGTAAAAGTAGTAGTAAACATGTGTTAGGTGCTGAAACCTCAATAGAGGATATGATAGCACTATTCAGATTTTCAATGTACAGACACCCAATTGGGTGGAGCAATGAATCTGTACAAAATCATTGCAAAGAAGCATGGAATATATTCACTTCTATAAACAATCAATTATTTGATGGTAAAGCAACACTGGATGCTGGGCTGAAGGAAGCGATAACTGGTTTATCAGGACCTACTGGTTATTTTATATCTGGTAAGTCATATTACGATAAGTATAACATAGAAAAGACTGACGCTGCTGGAGGATTCACCTGTTACCTGAATGGTCGTTCTACTGACCCTATGAAGAATGATAGGATAGGTCAGAGAAGTGGTCAAATGCACAAGGACACTGATCCAAGAGCAAAAGATGATGACCCATACTATACAGTACTATTCGTATTGAATAAAGAATGGCATCCTGATTGGGGAGGAGAGATAACATTTTTTAATGAAGAGGATACAGGTGCTAAACATTGGAAGCGTGGCTATAACTTAGGTTGGCCGGATAAAGTGGTTGGTAATAAACCAGGTCGTATTATAGTATACAAACATAATACCACTCATATTTCAGCACCACCACGCATTACTGCTCCTGAAATTACTCAAAGATTAGCATTTAGAATAAAGGTAGTATAAATAGGAATAGTAATAACTTAGGGTATAATAACTTATGTCTAGGGCAAGAGAACTAGCCAAGGTTGGTGGAAAGAATCAACAAGTTGTGGCGGGTCTTTCCTCACACGTTGGTGTATCAACTTTTGCTTCTGATGTTTTTATGTACAGTAACCTTGAAGTTACTGGTACGACTACCTTCAACGGAGGCACACTAACTTTAGGAGATGCGAACACTGATAATATTGTCTTTGGTGGTGAAGTAGATTCACATATTATTCCTGATGATGATGGCACATATAATTTAGGTTCAGCTACTAAAGAGTGGAACAACCTTTTCGTTGACGGTACTGCAAACATCGATGCATTACTGGCAGACACAGCAAAAATCGGAGACCTTACCGATAATAGGGTCGTTATCGCAGGTTCATCTGGGGAACTAGAGGACAGTGGTAATCTAACCTTTGATGGGTCAATCCTAACAACTACTAACATAGTAGTAACAGGAGACACAGATTTAGGAAATGCAACAAGTGATACTATAACAGCAACAGGTCGTTTTGATAGTGACTTGACTCCTAGCACAGACGGAGCAAGAGACTTAGGACAATCTGATCTAGAATGGCAAGATTTATTCATAGATGGTACTGCAAAGATTGACACACTAACTGTTGACGAGAATGCAACAGTAGCTGGAAACCTAACGGTTACTGGCAATGGCGTGATCAATGGTAACGTAGATCTAGGAAACGCAACGAGTGATACTATAACAGCAACAGGTCGTTTTGATAGTGACCTAGTTCCTAGCTCAGATAACGCTAGAGACTTAGGTGCTTCTGGTTTAGAATGGAAAGATTTATATATTGATGGCACAGCAAATATAGACACACTTGTAGCAGATACAGCAAAAGTATCTGACCTAACAGCAGGGAGAGTTGTCTTAGCTGGTACATCAGGAGAGATCGAAGATAGTGGTAATCTAACCTTTAGTAGTGGAGTCCTTACTACCACTGAGTTAGATGTGACTGGAGGAATAGTTATAACGGGAGGTTCCACATTATCACACGTGAATGCTTCGGGTGTTGGTACTATAACTCAGTTAGTATCCACAACTGCAACAGTTGGTGCTGGGCTTACTGTTACTGGTGTGATAGACGGTAACGGTGGAGCAAATATCTCTGGAGCAGAGACAGTTCTATCTTCAGCAACAGTTAGTGACCTAACAAACAATCGTGTTGTTATAGCGGGTTCATCTGGTGCATTAGAAGATTCAGGCAACCTAACATTTGACGGTTCAACACTAACAGTCAATGGAAGTATTGATCTAAGTGGAAACATAGATGTAGATGGCACTACAAACTTAGATGCTGTAGACATTGACGGTGCTGTTGACATGGCATCTTCCCTAACACTAGCAGGAAATGCTGACTTCAACGGAAACTTAGATGTAGATGGTACTTCTAATTTAGATGCTGTAGACATTGATGGTGCTGTTGACATGGCATCTACGCTAACTCTAGCAGGGAACGCTGATTTCAATGGAAACCTAGACGTTGATGGTACTACAAACTTAGATGCTGTTGATATAGATGGTGCGGTTGACATGGCATCATCATTGACATTGGCAGGAAATGCTGACTTCAATGGAAACTTAGACGTTGATGGTACTACAAACTTAGATGGTACTAACATAGCTGGAGCTCTAGCGGTTTCAGGATCTGCAACTGTCGATAACTTATCACTTGATGGTAATACTATTACAACATCATCTGGTAATCTTACGATAGACTCGAATGGTGGTACTACAACTATCAACGACAACGCTATCATTTCAGGTAACCTGACTGTAAACGGAACGACTACTACAATCAATTCTACTACGGTAAACATTGATGATAAGAACTTCCAAGTTGCTACAGGAGCTGCTGATGATGCAGCTGCTGACGGTGCAGGATTCACAGTTGACTCTGGAGATGGAGATAAAACATGGAACTTTGAAGCAACAGGCGATAACTGGGGTTCTTCAGAGAACATCAACTTAGCATCAGGTAAGGTGCTGAAGGTAGCTAATACTTCAATATTGAGTTCTACAACACTTGGCTCATCTGTTGTAACATCATCACTAACAAGTCTTGGTACTATAGGAACTGGTGTTTG
>TARA_R100000278_G_scaffold58529_1_pt1 | contig 26003 bp, 9 predicted proteins | sample TARA_R100000278 | Tara Oceans TARA_R100000278 (sample SAMEA2620755) | marine metagenome | biome: marine biome (ENVO:00000447); feature: deep chlorophyll maximum layer (ENVO:xxxxxxxx); material: "saline water (ENVO:00002010), including plankton (ENVO:xxxxxxxx)" | depth 66 m | reverse complement strand
TGGCCTGGATCTTGAGGGATACAAGGATTTAACAAGAGGTAATCCAGGTTCAAACTGGATGTCTGCATCAGATTCATCTGCTTGGACAACTCCAGGGGGCGATTATCTTACAACAAATGCTAGTTTAATTTATGAACAAACATTTGAAACTGGCACCGAAGACTTAGAAATAAACATTACTCCTTTAGTGGAAAGCTGGCTAAGCGGGACAACTACTAACTATGGTGTTGGTGTGTTCCTTTCATCTAGTTATGAGGCTTATTTTTCAAGCTCAAGTGGCACACGTTCAGGCAGTGTTCTCCACAATCCAGACGGTGCTACAAAATCATATTTTACAAAAAGATTTTTTGCTCGCGGAACTCAATACTTCTTTAAAAGACCAGTAATTGAGGCTAGATGGGATGATGCAGTAAGAGATAACAGAGCAGATTTTTATTTCAGTAGTTCACTTGCACCAGCTGCTGATAACTTAAATACATTGTATTTATATAATTTTATTAGAGGTAAGTTGACTAACATACCTTCAATTGGTACAGGTTCAATTTATGTTAGTTTGTACTCTGGCTCTACCGCAAATACAGCACCATCAGGTTCAAAAATAACATTATATGACAACAGTACGGCACTTACAGGCGGATATGTATCAACTGGTATTTATAGTTGCTCAGTAGGAGTTGCATCTTCTTCAGTATCACCACTGTATGATGTTTGGTTTAGTGGCTCAACACAATTTTATACTGGCTCAATAACTCCAAAGGTTCATGCTGGATCACCCACAGAAAATAATGAAACTTACATTATTAACATTACTAACTTACAAAACACATATCAACCAAAACAAATACAAAGATTCAATTTGTATGTTAGACCAAAAAATTGGAATCCAACAATTTATACTAAAGCAAATACAATTGTACAAACAACAAGCATACAAAGTGCCTCATATAAAGTTGTAAGAACTTTAGATAATCTCACGGCAGTTAATTATGGAACTGGCTCAGATAATCACACTGTTTTATCGTACGATGTAAAAGGAAATTATTTTGATTTTGATATGAAGCTGCTTGAACCTGGATACGAATACAAATTTAAATTTGCATTTTATGATTCAAGAGCTAATTCTTGGAATGAACAACAAGAAGAATTCAAATTTAGAGTAGAAGAATAATTATATAAGGCGCCCAAGGAATAGTAAATTTAAATGAGCATCAAAAACCTGTTCACAGACTTCAGGAATAATTCACGAAATTACTCGGAATATAATACTGAAAAGGGATTTTTTAAAGACGTAGAGTCAATTGATAACGCATTGGCGTTACAAATTAAATCAAATACGTTCGTTCCACAAGTTGATTTTTCAGAGCCAAGAAATTTTATAAAATTTGGTTCTGCAGAGTTATATTACGAAGGCGCCCTTAATAAAATTGTTGACTACTATCCTTATGATGGTTCAGAAGCAGAAAAGAATAATTTTTACAATTCTCTTTTTGATGGTGAAAAATATATTCTTGACAATTTATATCCTAGATTTACTGGTTATGCATTGTTCTCACCAGAAGGATGGGGCACGCGTACTAGTATTACGGATGGTTATGGAGAACCAGTAACAAAAGAGTACATTACTTTTAAAGGTGGTCCACACTCTACATCTAACACGAATGCACTTAACACCATTACAAATAATCCAGAAAACAATAAGTATCAGTCTGCTAACATTTATGATGAAACACTTTATAAAACAGCGGGGCTGCCCAACGATTATGGCGAAGGTACAAGATTATCAAATTTAAAATCAAATTTTGATACAGGGGTAACAGTCGAGTTTTGGCTAAAAGCTACAGACTTCACTACTGTTACTAATGAAACTAACAAACAAGTTATTTTTGATTTATGGAATAGTGCCTCCAACGCTAGCGATGAATATGGCCGCTTACGAATTGAATTAAATAATGCTTCAACATCTAGATTCAGAATTACTGCCCAGTCTGGAACTTCCGCAACAGGTGTACCAGTGCAGGCAGAGATAGGTATAAAAACTGACACAGCATTTTTAGAAAACTGGCATCATTACGCATTTAGATTTTATAATAATTCAAATGATTTTGTTGTAAAAATGTATGTAGATGGCGACATAGAAGATACAAAAACATACAGCGGCGCTGCAATAGGAGAAATAACTACATCTGAAATGATTGGTCGACTCGGCGCTCTTGTAACGGCCCCATCAGGCTCAAGTGCAGTAGCTGGCGCAGGAAAATTAAGTGGCTCTATTGATGAGTTTAGATTTTGGAAAGCCGATAGAAATCCTCGCGAGATTGGTATAAATTATTTTGCGGCTATAGGTGGCGGTACAAACACAGACATTTCAAATACTACACTTGGTCTGTATTACAAATTTAATGAGGGTAAAACTGGCAACACAGCCATTGATAGTACAGTTCTTGACTACTCTGGTAGAATAAGTAATGGTACATGGACTGGTTATGTAACAAATTCAAGAAACACAGGATCAGCTATTGTTTCAGCGTCTGCTGCAGAATATGAATATAGAGAGCCAGTTGTATATTCATCTCACCCTGATTTTATATCGTTAAAAGATGAGTTACAATTTACTGGTAGTGCTTACGATTTAAATAACAACAGTTCTTTCTTAACATATGCACCTTCCTGGGTCATAGACGAACACGAAGACACTACTAATAAAAATTTAAAAATTATATCTCATATTGTCGGTGCATATTTTGATAAAATGTATCTTTTATCAAAAGAAATGCCAAAATTTAGGCACGCAACTTATACAACAGCATCAAGCTCACCAATTCCATTTGCCTCTCATTTACCTACATCTCTTGGTATGTACGTCCCAGAACTCTTTATTGATTCTACAATTTTAGAAAAGTTTAAGAACAGAAGTGAAACTACGTTACATCAAGCAGATTTGAACAATATTAAAAATTCAATTTATTTAAATTTATATAATAATCTTACAAACATTTATAAGTCTAAAGGAACAGAAAAAGCAATCAAAAATGTAATGAGATGCTTTTATTTAGATGATCAACTGCTAAAACTTAAAACTTATAATGTAAACGCCACATATGAATTACAAAACAATTTCTCTCAAGTAATTGTTGAAAAAAATGGTGTTAATTTTAATAGACCAGAAAATGTTGGCGCTAACGTTTACCAAAGAAAGGATAGCACAAATAATGATTCCTCTGGTTACATTTCTGGCTCACTCGGAACAGCTGTAAACTCAAAAGAAAAACTTCATGGTTTTACGCTTGAAACAGATGTTTTGTTCCCGAATTATTTTACAAGATACGATAATATAAATCGTAATTTTATAACCTCATCACTTTTTGGTATTCATGGTGTAGACGAATCAGTCGCAGATAATTTAACAGGTGTTGATACAACGTTTTTAGCATCTGATGTTGCAAACTTTCAAGTGTTTGCTGTTAGAGACAGAGAGTACTCAAAAAATGTTTATTTTAAATTAACTTCATCTAATAGTCCTTACCCGATTCCAACTTTAACAAGTAGTGATTTCCCAACTGTTTATGATAATACAAGATGGAATATTTCTGTAAGAATTGAACCTAATTGGGAAGACAAAATTTATGATGAGGCACCATCATATTCGGACAAAAATTATAAAGTTATTTTCCGTGGCGTTAATGATGTTTTAGGGACAACAGTTAACCAATTTGAAATATCTGGAACAATTTCTAATTCAACTGCCGAAAGCTTTTTAGAAAAGCACAAAAGAGTTTATGTTGGTGCACAAAAAGAAAACCTTACTGGTTCACTTATAAACAAATCAGATGTAGTGATTTTGAATTGTCGTGCGTGGGCAAAAAGCATTGAAAATTCAGATTTGTTATCACACAATTATGGTAGCGAAAATTCAGGTATTAAAAATGCCAGCGAGAATATTTCTCCGCTGCACGAAGGTAAAAACTTTGACTTAACAAACTTACGTACTTTAGCGTTAGATTGGACTTTTAATAATGTCACTGGTTCTGATAGTAGTGGAAATTTTGTTGTCTCAGATGCTAGCTCAGGTTCGGCATTGATTAGAGATAATTATGGCTGGCTTGGAAAAATTTCTGGATTTCAACATAGTGGTTATGGTCACGGCTTTGGTGCTTCATCTGAATCAGTTATTGAAAAAAGAAAATTAAATTCATTTGTGACAGTTGAGCCAGAACAAGTCGTTAGCACTGATATGGTTAATATTTTGAGTGAAGATGATCAAGTAATTGGCATTGATCAAACTGTACCAAGTTATTTGTATACAATAGAGAAGAATATTTATGAAGCTGTATCTTCTGAGATGTTAACATTTTTTGCTGGCGTCCTTGATTTCAACAACTTAATAGGAACACCAGTAAATAGGTATCGAGAAAGATACAAAGACATGGAAAAATTACAAGATATATTTTTTCAAAAAGTCGGAACTGTTACAGAAGCAGAAAAATATTTTGAATATTATAAATGGTTTGATGATGCAATTACAACAATAGTAAAACAACTCTTGCCTGCCTCTGGTGATGGCTTAGATAGAGTTATGAACGTAATTGAAAGCCATGTCTTAGAAAGAAATAAATATCAAACAAGATTCCCAACAATTGAAACAAAAGATCCAACACCAGACGGTGTAATGTATGGAGTTACTGAAAAATCATATCCTTATGCAGTTGGTTTCTCATCTTTACCACAATCGCCTCGTGATACAACAATAAGAGCAAAGTATTGGAAAGATCGTGCAGAGAGAAGCGCTATTGAAATTACATCGGGCGATTCTACAATTGATTCACACAGAGAAATATATCGAAAAATTATTGTATCTAATCCACACTTAAGTAGATTTGAAGGCGTTTTATTTGGAGCAGGGTCAACATATACTCCTGATTTATATAGCAGAAGGGTTTTTATAAAAACAAGAGCATACAAAGTTAATAAAACTAAAATTTATAAAGGCGGATCAAATTTTGATAATAACAAAAATATACATTTTGCTTATTCGTCTGTTGCCCCACAAGGACCAATAAATACTGATTGTGGCACTAGGTTTGTTCCTTTAAATGTTTTGCTTGCGTTTGTGAGCGACCTAACTGCAATCAAAACCAATAATGATCCAAAACCAGAAACTGTTAAAACCAAAAGACATTTTAAAGTTTTAAGCGGTCGTGAATATGATGAAGGATTAGGTTATTACAACCTCAAATCTTCTTTAGCATTTCCATTTAGTATTTATGAAACAACAGTGACATCTGGCCACCAAGTGTTACTAAACAACAGGTTAACAGGTGCAAGCTTACAAATCACAAATTTACATAATGATGTTTACGGTAATGATTTAGAAAGACCAATACAAGGTCCGTTTACAGATGAAAATGTTGGTGGTCATCAATCTAGACATGTTAAACTTAATACTGGTACTGATAGTAATTTTACAAGACCAGAAGCATGGCGAATAGTTGTTGGAACGTGCACTGAAACAATACCATCTGGGTCTATTGGCTTGGTAGGCCCAGACTACCCAATTGATGTTTCACATGTCTGTGGGCCCGATGCGTATCCATATAAGCCATATAGAAAAGCTGTTTACTATAGGGACATGGTTGCTAAACGTCCTGTCAACATTAAGAATATTAAAATTAGACCAGGCATAAAAGCACTTGGAAATTATACTGATACGTATGAATACATACAAACTGTTGGTGCATTTGAAAATCCCAGAAGATTTGTTGACAATCAACCTAGTCTTCCTCCTGAAGCTTTTAATGAACAAGCAAAATCAGCTACTTCCATAAGAAGCTTTTTAGATATTCATAGAACAAAAAACGAGCATTCTCAAAATGTATCAGAGTATTCTACTGCGTATTTAAGCGGCTCTTCAAATAAATCTGTTATAATATCTAGATTTTCTAGTCCTGGCGGCATTGAAGTTATGTCCCGCGGCTATCAAGATTTTAAATCAAGTGAGTTTTCGGTATACAACTCTATAAGTTATCGCAATCTATCAGTGCTTCGGCCATCTCAAGGACCATCAGGTACACTTTCTACGCCAGCTGTTAATGGTGATACTACAAATATTCAAGTATTTGATATTCATGGCGAAGACTATGGCCTTTATTCGCACCTTGCACGTCACACAGGTAGATTTGGTCGAGACTCGCTCCATGTACCTGTTGATCAAACAGGAGCCACCTATGATGAGTTACCAGGATATCATAAGGTTCACAGAAATAATTTACGCAGAAATAAAATTGTATATGGCGAAGAAAGAAGAGACATTCCAGGTGGTGCGCCTACACTTTTAAATGAAAAAGCTCTTTTTTGGCAAAAACTAAACCATAGTTCTATTGATGATAATATCATGTATTTAGGTAAAACAATTGATGATGCTTCACCTAGATCGCAAAGAATTTTCGATGCAGCCTGGGCAGAAACCTATGGAGGTTCTGATAAGGCAGTTAATTATAGTTTTTCTTCATGGATTAAATTTGTTGGGCAACTTAATGTAATGCAAGCTATTTTTGATTTTGGCTATAACACAGTTTTAAATAAGCCTCTTCAAAGACTTTATATTAGACCTGATAATCGCCAGGCTCAATTTTATTTTGCATCTACAGACGGAGCGGGTGTAAGTAGTACAAGGCAATATTTACAAAGCGTCAATGATTTACCTGTAATTGATGATGGCAATTGGCATCATTTTGTATTTACTTTCTCAGGCTCACACGGCAGATTAAATACAGATGGCATTATAGTTAAACTATTTGTAGATGGAACTGAAACAATAATTAGTAACGGAACGGCCAAGCCAAATCAAGAACTTTTTCAAACTAGTTCTGATTTTGTAGGATTCAGAGGATATGCAGACACTTTTGCTAAACCTGTTGCATTTTTTGGTTCAATAAATTCAACTGGAAGCGGTGCTGCACAAAAACGCGAGTTTAATGGATTTGCGGATGAAACTTCATTATACAAGAAAACACTTTCAAGCACCGAAGTGACAACGTTATATAATTCTGGACGTCCACTAAATTTAACAGCTTCAGGTGCCCCAGCCACAGGTTCACTATTAGCTTGGTTTCGAATGGGCGATGCACCTGAAGACATTACCGCAGGCTCAGGCTCGGCTGCCGCAATAGACTCTACAAACGCAAGAGTAGCAAACGTAGCACCTGCTTTAGATAGCGGCGCAGGATCAGAAGAGCTTTCATTTGCTTATCTCACAGCAGAATCTGGAAATAATTTAGCAATAGGAACATCATCATTAAACTATCTAACTGGCAACACGGCTGCTCAATATACATATGAAATTATAACAGGATACTCAGATGACAAAGTTTATGATAACTATTATGTACAACATCAAATTCCAAGAAGTTCTAAGCAGTATGCGTGGATTACAGCATCAATAGTTGATGACAATAATTGGGTCGGTTATGCACCCAAAGATTTCTTAACAAAGGTATCAGTACTTGGTCGCACTGGAAACGAATACATACCTGTATATGACTTTTTAAGCGCAAGTGAAGCTGGTTCTGCAATACCAACATCCGCTGGAAGAAGGTTTGGTGATTTTAATTTTGCAACATCTGGATTTTTGCCGCAAGTTAGAGATTTAAACTTAAACATTAACGAACCCTTTACAGCTTCAACGAGCACATTAGGGTATGATGGCGCAGCGCTAACAAGTTATATTAATTATCCTGGAGGATTAATAGAAGTTGAACCTAGCACCGCATCCGAGCCCTTAATATTTAATAATCTTATGTTCAAGAGAGGTTATCAATATGGTTACCCATCCTGGAAACAGTTAAGACAGGCAGATAACCCAATTATTAGAAACCAAAGAGCTACCAATACCTTAACTATTGTTGATAAGGATGGCAATCCTGATAATTTGGTAACTTATGAAATGCCACCTGTTTCTAACAGAGGGATGCCAAATATTGTTAATTTTGAAGATATAAATCGAAACATTTATGTTGTAAAAGCAACTCATGAAAATGAAAATATATATTTTAACACTCTCACAATGAACAATGTTTTGTCTCCAAGTGCTTTATCGTTTGCTACACCATTTGAAAACGTTGTTAGTGTTGGTAGTTCCATAGATCATAAACTAAATTGGATTATACAAACACAACAATTGTTTCCCGCGATAAGAAATGAGTTTATAAATAGATGCTACAGTAAGCCAACCTACAATAATAGGTTTTGGAGAGACAACAGACAAGAAAGAAATGAAATTAATGCCACATTAAATACACCAGGTGCAAATGAAATAACTGGTGCACCATTAGGTGCTTATGTTTCTACAAATGCTTTAGGATATTACTGCTCACAAAGTGCATGGACATTAGATGGGCCAACTAATTTTGTTGACAGAAACACTGGTTTTGTTGATACTCAAAACAACGCAGAAGCTGTTTTTAATAGTTCATCTGCTGGGCAATTACAAAATGAATATAGCTACTATCTAAACTTGGACTTGGATGAGTACGCAGACATTTCAGAATTGTTGCTGCAAGGACAAATATACAGAACAACTGCCCCATTGTTAGCACGTCCACATGATTGTGAAATTCCAACATCAATTGTTTCTCCATACGGGGTCAGATCTCATTATGCTTATCAAAGTTCAAGTAATATTTTACCAACCGAAATGTCTAGCGCATTTAACGCATCAAACATTTTAGGAAGCGCTTCATTAGGCGGTGGAGCGGCAAACTGGGATGCTGCAGCAAATGCAGGATATTATCAAAAAAATGCAGCAGGTGAATTAGAGTTCATTTCAAGACCGTCAAAACCATGGTTTAATGACTACGACGATTATAATTTTGATTTGAAATTAATGGCAAAAGGATTTTCAGTAATTCCTGAATATAGAATTAGTGAAAACGTAACCAAATATATTCGTGACAATGAAAAAGATAACCCCTTTCAAGAGCTAGAGCTTGAAATCCCACATGTTCCTGGGGCTGATACAAAAAATGATGGCTCTTTTTATATTAGTTATTCAAACTCTGAATTTTTAAAAGATTTTCTAAAAATAAAACGAGAAAGTTTATTAAACGCTACAGAAATTAGGTTGACATGTACTGGTGCGATTAGATTTAATCCATACAAAGGTTTTTACCCTGCACAAAGAACAGTTAACTTAGTGGAACAATTTAAAGATTCGTATCAAGAAAACTTTGGTGGTATTTTTAACGGCGTTCCGTTTTCAGCAGGTACAAGCTCTGAAGGTCCTTTAGCGGGCGGCGAAGGTTTTAATCCAGCAACAGGATCTGCTATTTCAAGCATTTATAGGCCGCTAGCACAAACCATTTTTTCTCCTGGGATTCTTTACAATACTATTAAATCAGGCATGGCTGTAGATTTTCCTATCATAACATATCCAGAGAAATTTTCACGTCAAAACTTTAACGCAGATGCATATTCATCTAATCCAGCTTATGGCGCTAATGCATCATCATCAGCATGGGCAGTAACTTTTAGACCTGGCATTCCTGTTAAAGATATATTAACAAACACTTCTTCCTTCTTTGACGAAAGATTACCTTTTGAAACACTGCTTGAGCCTGTAAAGCACTTGGGTGGGAAAGCATTTTATGACATGGAAGCAAACCCAAGGACACGTTTAAGTGATAACGTTACAGCTTCTTTTACAGTCAACGTCGACGATTCAGTGTATCCACAAATGGCAAGAAACTTTTTCGGCGCTGTCCCATCGTTCTTCCTTAAAAATTCAAAATTTGCTAGTTTAAAATCAAGTGTAAAAACTGATTCGTTTGTGTTTGATGGCTCAGAAGTTTACATGATGAGGCTTAAAATGAACCGTTCAACTGAGGGCCTTAGAACATATGCACATGAAATTGATGGCTTTGGCTTAAGTTTTAGCGGTTCTGGGGTTTCAAGTTCTTTTACACCAAATGGTGGAAGACCGTTTCAACCTGCAGATGATTTTATTTCGGGAGGCTTTTTCCCTATACCACAAGATCCGCGCTATGCTAATTCGGGAACTAGTGCTACAGGTCAAGTCGGTACACCATTTAGAGAAACTTTTACAATGTATAGTAGACCGTCCGCTTTTGGTCCAAATTTAGCAGGAAGGCCATATACGGGTCAAGGCGGTAATCCTAGCACAAGTGAAGATCTTCTTAGTTCTTCAGCTACCTACAGTGGTTCAATGGATTCGTTTTCTGGATTTAACCCAGCATATACGCCTCCTTATTATAATGGCGAAGCTTGGTGCGATTTGATTTTTAGACCAAGAGCAGATAAAGAATATAAAATTGAAGATATTATTTCCGAAACACAAACAGTATTCAGAAGATTTGATCCAGGGCGAATTCCAGATGTTAATGGCCAGGAAGATGGTCGTCAAACTAGAGCACTTATATTTGAAAGACTAAACCCTAACAATGGTCCGATAGCACCATACAGTGGAAAAAGTATCAATGATGCCAGTATGCAATTAAGTGCATCTTTAAATATTTTTGGGATTGAAAAGGTTCCGTTTACTGAAACTGATCAGTTTGGTAATTTGCAATCTGAAAGGCCAGGTCAATCTGTTGGCCAACGCTGGGTAATTAGACCTAAATTCGAAACTCCAATGATGAACTTTGCTGATATTACTGGCTCTCAAATAACATATCCAAGCTCATTTGGTGGTGAACAGGTCGCCAAGGGAATATGGCATCAATTTGGAAGACTACCAAAACAAAAAGAAGGTATATTTTTGTCAATTGAGGATATTCCAAGACCTTGGCTTCGCTATCATTACGAGGTTTTAGAGTATTCGTCTTCGTATAATGCGGGTGTCCCATATTCTGGCCAGAATCCAGGCCCCACAATCGGTAATTCATTGGCACTCAATAAGAAAGTTAAATCACTAGCAGATTTAGTTGGCTTTAACAAAAGCGAAAAAATTAAATTGGGGCAACTTAAGACTAAAACAGTCGTGCGGGAGGCTATTGTAGCAATTCCATATATAATTGAAAGTACATCTCAAACTGGCAATACCCCAAGTGTGCGTTCTTCTGTAAATAAAAGGTTTATATCAATTCCAAAAGAAAGATATGATGCAGCTAAAAAAGAAGCAATTAATTCAGCAGCAGGTGACTCATTTGTGGCAGCAGGACCTAGCATTAGCAAACAGCTACAAAAAATGCAAAGATACATTTTACCACCACAGTTTGATTTTATTAATAATCCCGACTCAGCAGTTGATCCATTTGTTATGTATATATTCGAGTTTAAATATGAACTTGATCGTGACGACTTATCGTATATTTGGCAAAACTTAGCACCTAGAGATTATGAAAAAATTTCATATCAACATGAATCTGTTGCTCACGTATTAGCTGACAATGAAATATTATCTGAAAGAATTCTAGAAAATAACGAACATTTAAGATGGATGATTTTTAAAGTTAAACAAAAAGGACAAGAAGATTACTGGGATTATGTGGACGAGCAGGCTAAAGGAAGTACTAAGACGCCTAGCTATAATAACGATAACATGAACCAGTCTCAGTTTAATTTACAAGAAGGAAATGATTCTAATTATAAACTTAGACATAATTGGCCATACGACTATATGTCATTTGTTGAAATGATTAAATTAAATGTCGATATTAAATATTCAAATCCTGAGCAACAAAACCAAGAACAAACTATGGCACAACAATTTGCAAATGATAGACAACAATTTGCCCGCTCTAGTGATGCAGATAATCAAGTTCGAACACGATATGCGGATACAACTAGGCGCCGCGGCCCCAATACAGGACAAACTGGCGGCAACACAGGACAAACTGGCGGCAACACAGGACAAACTGGTGGTGGTCAAGGAACAGGAGGCCAATATTAATGGGTAAGTTTTTAGACAAAAAACAACAAGTGTATGATTTTAAGCTTACATCATACGGTAAACATATGCTGTCACAAGGCACGTTAAGACCAATATACTATGCTTTTTTTGATGATAATATTATATACGACGGCTCATATATTAATATTGTTGAAACACAAAATAACATTATTAATCGGATTAAAAATGAAACCCAATATCTCGAAGGCCAAATACTGTTTGAAGAAATAGAAAAAGTTACTGAACCAACACACGATGACACTGGTTATGAATATACGGAATCCGATGGATATTCAGATAGAGAAATAACATTTTATAATATACAAACACCAACTAAAAATATTCCAAGAAAAGATATTTTCAGATTTGAACAAATGATTGGTGATGCTTTTCTAGAAGGTGACACACAAAATATTCCTGCTTGGAAGGTGGTAACTTTACAAGGTCAAATATCAAGTTCACAAAATAACATACCTTCAGGCACACTTGGGACTAAATTTGATATACAAATTCCTCAAATTAACATAGAATTAAATTATAATTTAAAAATTGGTTCAACAAAAGAATTGGAATTTACCCGTCCTGATCTGTTTAATATTGAAAACGATTTTGCAAATTTAATAATTCTTGACGACGAGCGATATCTAAGTTTAGAGAGAGATGATTTAGTAATTTATGCCGAAGAACTAAATACTATACTTTTGAATAAAAACTTTGAAGTAGAAATTTTTGAAATTACAGGCTCACAAGAAGGATTAGAAGATATATTACATCGTAAAGATTTTGTAAAAGACTTTAAAGCTCTTAACGGTTCAAATATTACTGAAAATTATTTAAATAATTTAGATAATCCTTACGTGGAACCAACTACAAATAACGTAGAATATTATTTTAATATTCAAGCTGATCATATGGTTGATAAGCAAGCTGCCTGCAAGGGTATAGAAATTTTTAATAAAGATAGTTATTACATAGATATTGATTTTGAGTGCGAAGAAAGTGATATTGATATTTCGTACTATGATATTTATGGACCAGTGACGGAGCCTGAAATATGTCTATAAACATAAACGGAAATAAAGTAGCAAAGTTTGGTAAAAATTTACCAACTGCATATATGGATGAAATACAAGTAATGACAACAGAAGTTACTGTTATGTCTTCATGTTATTTTTTGAAACCTGAAAACACTACAGAAGATTCATTCATAGATTATGTCAGAGATACACTTTCTGAATTGTATCTTGTTAATATTTTAATACCTGATTCTGTTACACCGTACATTCCTGGAATTATAGGCGTCACTGACGATTATAGTTTAACTGAAGAGGGTGTAGAAAATTTTAATAATATTTTTAATTATGACGGCAATGGCAATGGATTAGATATAGAAAATGTATTAAAACAAGACTCAAGCAATATTTTTGAAATTATGAGATTTTGTAATCTGTCACAAGTTCGCAATGAAACAACAAGCGGGTTTCATTCTTTCAGCCATATAGATGGAACAAATCGTATTTATGTACCTAAAACGGAAACTGATTTTGACGCCTTATTTTATACATTAGCAGACGATGCTTTTGAAGGCTATGATGTATTATATGATAATTTTGGAAACGAAATTATAAGATGCAGATTAAAACAAACGTTTTCGATAGCAAATGATGATTATGACGTATATGATCCATCAGCGGAGATTTCTGGTGGAAATTATCTATACGTGGAAGCAATGTTAGATTTTGCAAAATTTCATATGTTATCGTTTACTACATCATTAGATTTAGAAACAGACTTTTACACCAATTATGCGTGTTTTGACCCTAGCTCATGTCCAGATAGAGCTTATACAAATAAAACAATGAAAGAGTTTTATACAAAACAGATTTCAGATGTTACATACGAAACCGTTTCAAATAATGGCTCCTTAGAATCAGTAGCAAGACCTGTTTTTAAATTAGTAGATTCTGGAGAAATTTACTCCCCAGGCGATATTTTACAAGCAATTGATTCTTTATACTATACTGATGAAGGTATTAAGAGAGAAGATGTTATTGATGTTTTTAATAATTTAATAAACGGCGCCGAAGCCGCCTTAAATTCTGCCGACTCATCAGTACCTATGTCTTATGATATCTCTACAGGATATCCTGGTGTTGATACATCTGAAGTATCAACACTTAGGGACGCAATTGACAATTTAAAAATAATTTTGTTCAGAAGCTCGCAAAAAATTGATTTATTGCCAAAACTAAGACTTTATGAAAAAACTTTTCCACAAATAAGCACTACAACTGCCACAGGCGCTTTTTATGAAAGATTTCAATTAGCACTGTATAATACAAATAATGCTGTTAAAAGAGGAACTCAAGTTGTCAAATCAGTTAATTTAAACAGAATTGTTGTAGATTTAATTTCTAAGACTTCATTTACATACCCAGTAGAACTTGATATATTTTCAACTGCGGCAGGTTCTCTTATGTTTCGTTTGCCAGATAAAAATAATAATTATGTGATTGCTAATGCGTCAGACGACAAACACTTACCAGCTGCATATCACTGCTTTACGGATCCAAACAAAATAGAAAAATACCCAGTTGGGGATGATTTAGCTGAATTATTGTCCACTTTTGGTATTAGTGCATCTGAGTTTTATGATTTTAATCTTTCTGCGGACTGGACTGATTCAGTTGCAGCCGCGGCTGCCTGTCGTGAGGTAATTGCCAAATATGTAGTGCAATCTGGATTCCGCGCAGAAGGCGCTACAGAAGCCGTTGGAACTTCTTTCAGAGATTCAAGAACAACAGGATGGACCAGCAGCCACGATTCATATATCGAGCAACTTGCGGCAGCATTAGCAGAAAGCTACGTTGGTGACAGGACTTTCAGAACTTACGGTTCTGTACCTTCAGGAGTAGTTGCTTTTCAACAATTAATTGATGATTTAACCAGCATTGCTGCTACAGATTTAGTATACACGGGTGATAATAAAAGTTACTGGTACCCAGCAGCAGTATTAAAGCATAAAGGTGAGATAGAAACAAATCCTTATGGTGACAATGATGAGGTTGATAGGGTTACTGTTCGTCTTGGCGGCCAGGGATTCGATGGAGTTTTAGCTAAAGAAGAAGCAGGCTCAATATATAATAAACTCGCTGATGCACTTGATGATGTTGTTACCGAGGGATCGCGTGGCAGCGCATCCACTTCCATAAAAAAAGTAGTGGTCACACTTGCTAATAAATTTTCAGAGAGAGCTTCCGAAGCATGGGAAAATTATTACAGTATCGTTGGCGAAGTTACCACTGGGAATGCCCTTGTGGATCCTGCATCTTCTGGCCCTGGAAGCACAGGCCCAGTTAGGAGATCCCAAATGTACTACGCACTAACCAATCCAAATAGTATTCTTTGTGTGTTATATTCATTGTCGATTGCTATTGAGCTTTTTATGAAATTAGAATATGCTACAAGTGCTGGTTCTGTTGCTCAAATTACTGAAACAAATGCTTATTTAGGTGGTTATTGGTGGTTTGATTATGAAAAAGCTTTAAAACAAACATCAATGGCATCGTACGCTTATAAGATTAGTAATGTTGAAAATTATTTTGGACCTGCAATTTTTAGCCATACGTACAAAGTAACAGATGCATCTGTTCGAAGATATCATCAAAAACGCAACAGCTTAAGAAAACTTTCAAAAGAATTTACACCTGCTAGTGGGCGAGTTGGTGTTACGCCATCGGATGAGAGATTAGAAAATGTAGGAAGAATACAATGTGTTTTTAATTCTGACGGCACACATGTAGTTTCTAATCATGTTGTAGCTGAAGAAACATCTTTTCTTGCTTTTGACCCAATAGTTGATTTTGATTCTATGGGAACTAGCGGGATTGGTGGTCGTTCAATGCAGTTCAATGTTACACAATATCAGCCTGAATATAATGTTGGTACCGTCACAGATCCAACAGATATTGGAGGTTTAGCAGCCTTGGAATTGGGTCGTGATATAATAGATCAAACTGGAACACAGTATACATACCTAACTAATAGAGCTTTTCAATTCCCTTCAGCAGAACTTTCTGGCTACTCAAATTCAGCAGATAGATTTTATGCTACTTCTGATGACACTGGATATAGGCTTTTTTGTTTTGAACACCAAGAAGTCGCAGGCCCATATATTGAAACTGACCTTTTAACAGAAGTTGAATTTCCATATTCATTTTTGCAACATCAAGTGATGGTCGAAGATAAAACTGGTCAAGTTGTTGCTGCAATAGTAAAACGATTTATGGATTACTATAATGAAAATTTTAAAAGATATGTTGATGCTGCTATTGAAGATTGTAACTATAATTCATATGATCAAAAATTTAATGAATTTTTTATTACTAAAATTATAGCTGATTATGAGGATGACCCAACATCTGCTCCATGGTTTCAAATGTGTATTTTATATCACATGCAAATTGATATGATTTTTGACGTATACGGTGGAAACACTGCTTTGATGTTTGACGAAGCACTGCGCGAAAGTGAAAAAATAGCCCCCACAAATGGAACATTAACAGGCCTTTTAGCTTTTGATGCTAAAGTAAGAGATTTGATAGAAACGCAATTTCCAGGTTCCAGTTTTGGCGGGATTGATTCTGGCACGTCAATTATGCAAAGAATGGTTTTGGGTGGATTTTCTGAGTTTACTAATATTAGCGAGTTAGCAGGCCGTGTTGAAACTCGTAGATTTCACAATGGTAATGGAGATGGCTCAGAAACAACATTGCAGTGTGAAATGTTTAATCAAATACCAGAACCAATTAATTTTGTTAATACAATTTCAGATGGCATGCCAGAAGGCTTGGATATAATGAGTGATTGTGTAAGTCAAATTTGGAAATTTTCAAGATATCTTGTGTCTTACTATTGTGTTGAAGGTCACATACCAGACTATAGATATTCTAGCGCAGCAGGGATCCTGATCTTCGATGGTTCTTTACATCGACAATATTTTGCTATGTACAATTATAATAGTGGCGCATTACGCACAATGCTTGATTCGATTAGTTCGGGAGCTGATGACTATGGGGGCCTTAGTTATAGCGATGTGAGTTCATATTTATCTGGATATTATGATGCAACGTTTTACAGTGCCATTATTATGGGTGATGGTTATCATGATTCATATAATAAAATTCTTGGCACAACAGTAGCCAAATATATAGTTGAGAGAGTTATACATCACATTGAAGTTGAGGCTATTGTTTACGATGCTTTTCTTTCGACGTCTGAACAAATTGATATGATTCACAAACATTCATTAATGACAGTTCAACAAGCCACTGTCTCATCAGATTTAATGGCTGAATCACCTGGCAGATACAGCCCAGAAGGAATAGCACTTGAATACATAATATCAGTTAAAAGAAAAGTACAACAAGATTTTGGCAATATCATTTTGAAACGTTACGAAACCGCATCTGAAAGAAGCGGGATGACAGTGATTAATAAAATTAGGGATGTAAATGCCATTGATGCAACGCGTGAGTACTCCGCGGTCTCAGCCGATCTTATCGATGCAGGTGTAAAAGATTCTGGCGACCTTTATTTAGATTATAGAACATTGTGTGATAATTTAGTTGGAGTTGTATTAGCTACATATTGTATAATGGCAAAAAGAACGCAAAACTATGTTAGTTATGGTAATAATTCGACGGGATTTACATTTGCAGAGATTTCAACTTTCACCCTTGATGATGGGTTATCCCTTAAGCAGCACATTTTCGAAGATATAGTACAAAATAGAAATTCTTTTATACAAAATGTTGACGAATATGGGTTTACCACCGTCGGTGGCTTGCCAAGTAACATGGCTAAAGTTGCAGATATCTATCCCCAAAGGTTGAAAATGTTTACTGGTGTTTATGAATTTGCTAGTGGTGCAGCTACTATTCAACAGGGAACTGATGTTCTTGATTTAGCAACAGACCCTGATATAACCAGCACTGGCACTACCCTTACCGACATCGTTTCATAATTGCTATAACAAATTTTTTTACTATCTAATTACATATATAAAAGGAAACATATTATGGGTAGAATTTCATTCACACCTGGAGTACACAAAAGAACTACAAAAAGAATTCCAGCTGGAGGTTTAGGTACAAGCAAATCTAGAGCTTTTTTAAATTCTTTATCAAATTTGAATATTTCTGGCTACATTATTAATTCACCTACAAGGACTTCAGCGAATATTAGAACTCTTACACTACAAGCCCGAGAAATGCAAATTATACTACCTTCAAATATGCCATCTAACAATGCAATGGCAACTGAAATTTTGTCTTTAATGGGTTGCTCGCTAATAAATGATGATGTTTTAAAAAACCCACACTACAGTTTAGTTAATGATCAAACTGATACTGAAGTTGTTGATAATCCTAACAAATTTGACGCTAATTTTTTTAAAAACTTAAAAAACGAAACAATACAAATCAATAATGTTTTTAAAAATACTGAAGACTCAATTTTCAATTTAGACCCTGAAATACCACTGGATAATCAAAAAATTAACCAACAAATTAAAGCTGTTAAAAATTACACTAATTGCACCAACGTTGTTAGTAAAATTATAAGTTTAAATTTTGTTGTTCCTGGTGTACCAACAATAAGAGCATTTAAAGGAATTTAAGTTAAATGGAACCATCTGATAAAATTATAAAATTTTTAACGGGTCTTAGTACATCAAGCACATTTGATGACCACGGGTTTGTTGTTGCTGATGATATGCAATTTGATTATACTGCTGGGTTAGATTCAACCGATATTTTAGATGCTGAATTTTCGTATGAACGTGCTGATGTGAGTATTGACCAACTAACTGTGGGTATTGGTAAAACAACCTTTACGCTTGATTCAGATATATCTTTTGGAGATGGAGACTATTCAGATAGACACGGTGCTACAGTCCCATTGTATTTCGATGAGGGTCCTGACATTAGTATTAGTTCGGCCACGTCTTATACTGGCCCCGCTACTTCAGGTATGGGAAAAAGTTCTAATATCGATTATGATGATAGAGAAAAAAAAGCACTGCAATATAAATTTGGTGGTTTAGAATATTCAAGTATACCAACTACACCAACGGGAGTGTCACATTTAGATCATGTTATTGATACAAAAATAAAAACTTATACAAGCGATTTAGCTATGACTATCACCACAAGAGAAAATATCCCAAATGTAATTAGAGTTGATAAAGATTTGGGAACTTTTGAAACTCTGCAAGATGAAACGTCAACCACTGGAACCACAAACCTTAATATTGATACAACACTCACAACAACTATTACCAGCACTACTTATTAAACATGTCAACTTCAGATTTTACAAAAAATATAAAAGTATTTAAATTGGATAAAAACTTTTTTACTGGTTCTGCTGATACTTTTAGAAGATTGGTAGGAGGCACTTATCGTTCTAGCTTCGATCCAGGGATTACTATTGGCGATGAACCTCCATCAATAGGAACATATTTAAGGGTCAAAAAAGTTGATACAGCTCATGCTGGAAAATTAAATGATGTTGATGCCTATGAACTTACCACGCCATATAAAGTAAAATATATACAATTAAACGCTGATATGATAACCACTTCTTCAACTGGTCCTATTAAAAGATATCGATACCCTGTTAGAATTATTGGTAAAGATAGCGAAATAAAAAATAGTGATGAATGGAAAAGTATTATTTTAGGAGGTCAGTACGGTCCTGAACAATATGAAAAAATTTTTACTGATGGAGTATATGATACGTATGGCCACAAATATGATACATATTACTATCAATTAGAAAAGAATAAAATAGAATTAGCGGCTGAAAATGCGGGCATATCCAAGCCAGACTTAAACAGTTACGATATAGGCTATAAATACAACAGCTATTTACGTACTTATCAAGAGCACATTGCCAATTTAGAGGAAAAACAATTACCAAATATATATTTTAATGAAGTGTATGCACTTTCAACAGATGGTGACGAAACTGAATTTGCCGAAAATGTAAGACCAGAACTTGAGGCGTTTGTTTCTAGAGAAAATGTGGACACGTTTATAAAAAATCCACATGCTCCAAAAGATGAACAACTCACTAAATCGCCACCACCATATATTTTATCAATTAAAATTGGCGCTACTGATAGAACTGGTGACGGCAATCACAAAGATAGAGCACTATATTTAAGAAATTATTTGAAAAACTCATTTGTAAAAAATGATGTAAGTGAAGCTACTTCTGATTATATTGAAGATAAAACAAAAAATTTGTACTTTACAGGACTTGCTTTGAGAGATGTAATAGCCGAATTCCAAGAAGAATCTGAAGATGACCCAAGAATTATTCGTTATCCAATGTACGGTAGAATTAGTTTTCCTGTTCACCCAACATCTGCTACAAGCGCAGCAGATTCTACAAAAGACAGTTACACAAAAATAATTTCTGATAATAATTTACAAGAAGAAGTACTGTCATACTTGAGAGGTTCTTTTGTGGGTGGCTCAATGGGAGGTCAGACTCAAACTATTGAATTTGTTAATCAAAGCGAATTTTATGAAACAGATTCTGAACTCAGCACAATTACACAAATTACACAATCATTTGAACAAAACTCAAATTCAGTGGATTTTTTTGGAATGCTATTTGATATTATGAAAAATAATACTGTACAAGAAGAATTTGACGAGTTTGTGATAAATTCTAATATGAATGAAATAAATTTTTCTAGAAACCCTGTGGCTGCATATAGATATAACAAAACACAAAACGCACTTAGGGCATTAGAAAAATCTGTTTCAAATATTAATAGTTTTTTTGATTTAAAATATAACTTTAACACATCCACTGTTGCAGAAGCTACAAATTTTGTAAGAATAACTGATCAAATTTTTGATGATACTTTAACCACAGAACCAGAAGTAATAGCGTATAGAATTGAAAAAGTGGGAGGTCCACCTGTAGGCGAATCAGTTACAGCGCGCCGAAAAATACAAGATATTTATCTTTTTAATAATTATGAAAATGGCCTATCAAAAGATGGTGATGTGTTTACATATTATGATACTCAAGTAAAATATGGTGAAGAATATACTTATTCTTTGTATGCATACATGGTTGTCCCTGGTATTAAACAAAAATATTCTAATTTACGAATAGGTAAATTAATTGGAAGAACAAATTTGGTAGGTAGTGATGAAATTATAACATCTCTTACAGTAGATGCTGCTGTTCCAGGTAGTCCAGAGATTTATTGTGTTCAGTTTACTGATCCTGAAAGTGGCGAACCAACAAGTCAACTGATGGACACACAAACTAATATACTTGCCTCTTTAGAAAGTCCAGTTGTTTATCCATTTGTAGAATCAGGTGTATATACCAATGCTGGTGTAGCATTTATAGATTGGGTATATGACTTAACAGGGCACAATTTATTAGAAGGAGCAGGCCGTACCGCCGCTTATGCAGCTTTAAATACTCTATTCTCAGAAGAATATGGAACTATTGAGAGCAGCGTTATGACAGACGATAGAGCACTAATGAATTTATATAAAGATTGGGCAAAAATAAATGAAACTTATTCTATTAGAAGTGGAATTTGGGCTTCTTGGGCATCCACTGGTTCACCACCCGTAGGAACAACCTATGATTTGGTTGACAAATCATTGATAAGTCAATATGTAACAAATGCAACAATCAAAGCAGCAAATAAATATTTAGCCGATTTTCATTACGAAGTTGAACCAGGATTAAAAATAATACAAGTACCACTGAGCACACATTCATTTAAAGTTTTAGATCATCCACCTGTTGCTTGCGATGTTAGTCCTTATCAAAGAAAAGATAACTCAAACATTATAGGGTTTTATATTAACCAAGAGTCACCTTCATTGAATTCAGAATCACAAAAAAAATTTCAAGATGTAAACAGTAAATATGGGTTATATCCAACACCAATTACACCAGCTGAGGAATTGAATAAATCAAATTATTTATCTTCAAATAGCATGCTTGAGCAGCAAATGATTTATGATTACTCAATATCTCCAATAACAACAGTAAACGTTTATAGAATAGATTATAAACCACAAACTTTAAAAGATTTTGATAATAATCTAGTTTTTCAAAAACAATTAAGTGTAGAATATGATTATGATTACAATTATACAAACTGTTTCTATGAAGAAGCTGTAAAAACAAATAAAAAATATTATTACTTGTTTAAGTTTGTTAATGCAAATGGTGTAACAGGTTATGTATCTCCTATACAAGTTGCTGAACTGGTTGATGATGGTGGCTACAAGTATGCTGTTTTTGACACAATGTTTGAAACAGATTTAGTGCAATATAATCCAAAACAAATATCAATTGATTTCAAAAAATTAATTCAAATTACACCCAATCCTAGACATACTGAAATCCCAGGCCAATCAGGCACAACAGGCATAGATATTGAACGATTATACGACGATGCCCAAATTCCAGTAGGCACTGCAAAGGAATTAATATGGGGTAAAAAGTTTAAATTTAGGTTAACATCTAAAAAAACAGGTAAAAAAATTGATTTAAATATTAAATATAATTTAGGAAACGAATCAACAAGAGAAACTTAATAAGTATATTTTAGGGTAAAACAATATGGCATTTCAAGATAGCGCAGGCGGGATTATAATTGACGCAGCTTTAACTGATCTAGGTAGAAAATACATGGCTCAAGGAAAATTTAAAGTTGTCAAGTTTGCCCTTGGTGACGACGAAATTAATTATGAATTTGTAACAAAAGCTTCGGGCACAAGTAGTGCTACAATTGATGATTCATTATTGCCGCCTGTTTTGGAAGCATTTGGTTCGCAGGAAGCTAATATAACACACGGACTTTTAAATTTGAGAAGACCAGATATTTTATACATACCAATATTAAAAACTAATGACAAGGTAGATTCGTCAGTAAAACAACATAGCGATGGATATTATTATTTGTCCGTAAACAAGACTACGACAAGAAAATTAAAGGAAGACTTACAGGATTCAAATAAAATTCTTAATCAAGCCAACTATGAACAAAATAAAATTTTAATAGAATCAGGAATTGAAATACCCTCAGAGTTTGTAGCGGCAGAACTTGTGCCCACTGTAGAAAACAAAAATACTTATATTTTAAATTTAGGGTTATATGACAAATATGTTTTGGCGTATGCTGATTCAAAACTAATTAAAAATTTATTAGTGTCTCCATCAAATTCAATTTTTAAAAACGACGCAAATAATAATTTAAAACAAAATTTTGGCCCACTACAAAAAGCTATTAAAATATCATTACCTAAGATAGACGACACTTATGAAGTGTATAAAATAACTATGACCGACAATAAAATATATCAGTACTCCAGTGCTGCTCACAGTGAAAAATATTCTGCATTTGATGGCCCTCGTGCTTCAATAGCTGGTTTAAATTTTGAGCTAATACCTGAATTGTTAAACGAACCAACTGGTGATGGAAATCATAGGTATTCTTTTTTAGGTAATACAAGTAATGACTTGTTTGGTAGTGGTAATTTATACGATTTTATTGATACAACTATTTACATACAAGGACTTTCAACAAATTATAGACTTTCGATACCACTTAGGATTGTAAGATATGTTGAAGGGTAATTATATTTTATGGTGTCGACAAACAAAAAACAAACTATTTATGAAAGAGAGAGGAAATTAAATGGCTTTTTTAGATAACTCTGGCGACATAATACTTGATGCAGTTTTGACAGAAGTAGGCCGCCGTAGAATGGCAAACGGTAATTTTAATATCGTTAAATTTGCTTTAGGTGATGACGAGATTGATTACAGGCTATACAACAAGGAACATGCATCAGGATCTGCATATTACGATTTAGAAATTTTACAAACACCAGTTTTTGAAGCTGTTACCGCTCAAAACTCTGCCATCAATTATGGTCTTTTATCAATCACAAGACGCGACCTTTTATATATGCCAGATATTAGATTAAATACAAAAATTACACATTGTGTTACGCCAAGAGATGGAGTTTTAACATTTGCTGTTAACGCTGAAACAGCTACAAAATTACTCACTTCTTTAGGTGGCGGTACCGCAAGCAAATTTATTGGCAAAGCAAATGCTCTTTCTACTGGCGATGATGCAAAAGTTATTTACCTTGAAACTGGTCTTGATACAACTGAGTTAGCAGCTAATTCTACAAATAGAAATACATATTTAGTTGGAAATGATTTAATCGACACTACTATGACTGTGCAAGCGGACAACAGATTTTTTAACGGTATGCACATTGATCGTAGAACTTTTTCTGCAGGTGCAACATCAACTGAATCTACAATTCCTGCATTTAATTCAGAAACAACAGTGCCAGCAGGTGGTGTATCTGCTGGGCTTGTTAACTATAGCAACTATATGATTACAACTGCTCAAAATCTATTATATGCACCAACGGTTGATCGTATAGATCATTCAATAATCAGTGGCCCCCGAGGTGTTTTTGCGTGCTTTAATGTTAACATTATTGATTCACTAAGAAGCATATCGACAGCAACAAGGCCAGAAGAATACAATAGAAGTGGTAAAGTATCACAAAATGTTTATGGTGACGGCGTTTTGTATGATTATATTGATACCACTATAAATGTAATTGGAAACAATTCTACTGTAGTAACTCAATTACCAATAAGACTTATTAGATATGCCAGCGGCTAAAATTGGAGAAAATAAATGCCCGTAAAAAATTATGAAAATTTAGACATTAATTCAGACATCACAACAACAAGAACGCTTTTGCACGAAGTAATTCCTTTGACTGGAACCATTGTTAGTGGAACGTATGGAACTTTTCCGAATGATGAAAATATAAAGAATTATTCTCACGGAATGTTTCAGTCTGTTTATGACTACCCATATTTAAGCTCATCGGCCAACCATATTTTTGATTTAACAATTGGGTTTGATGAAACAAGCACACTTTCAGGTTCTAGCACTACGCAAAACTCTAAAAAAATCAATCTTTATAATCAGTTTGCTCAAACACTATTAGGGTACACGGGCTCAACTACCGATGGTGTTAGAAAATTTGAAAATGATTTAACGTTAGACTCAACTGGCTCTATGTTAAATTGTTTCTTCATAAATTTTTCAAGATTATTAACAAAAGATCAAATCAAAAAAGGATCGTTTAGTATTACACTAGGTACAGGCTCACACGCTGCCCCATTTGCAGGTACTAGAACACTTTTTGATATTTCCTCATCCGCAACTGCTGGTACTACTAACACAGTTGGTGGAGATTATGGAGAATTAATTCTGTCTAGCAGTACGGGAGGCCACACAGTATCCCACGGAGTTATATTCTATCAAGCAGGAATCGCGGTTCTTAGCTCATCAGTTTTTGGTGGTGTATCTGATTTTCAAAGTGGTTCAGTATATGGCTTATCTGCTACTGATTCTGATAGAACTGCGTTGCAAACTTTAGCGTCATCATCAATAAGCGGCGCATGTGATGCATTTAGGCACAGAATTCAAAACTTATCATTCAACAATACAACTGAAATCAACTCTAAGATTTATTTCTGTCGTGTGCCACACAATAAGTATAATTATAGCTCCAATCCAACATACCTAAGTGGTTCAAAAATTGTTGTAAAAGAAGTAGCAACTGATCCACCTGTTTCATATATTACAACAGTTGGCCTTTACAGTGCGGCTAATGAATTATTGGCAACTGCAAAACTATCAGAACCACTCAAGAAAGATCCAAGCAACGAATTGATACTCCGTGTTAGACTAGATTATTAGTATTGTGCTAATTAATACTGGAGATAGTGTATGTCTTTTAGGAAATTTGGAAAAAATGATTTCTTTACAAATACTGTAAGATCTTTTCCAAAAGTAAGCTTTTATGTGCATGAAGGAAAAGTTTACTATAACAATGTGCCAGAGCAAGACGGTGTTCGTAATGTAGCTGGTAACGTAAATATTCCACAAGTGCCACCAGATGCTGCAGAGTTTAATAAAGGCGCCACGGTAACAAACACT
>TARA_R100000278_G_scaffold87887_1_pt1 | contig 26053 bp, 27 predicted proteins | sample TARA_R100000278 | Tara Oceans TARA_R100000278 (sample SAMEA2620755) | marine metagenome | biome: marine biome (ENVO:00000447); feature: deep chlorophyll maximum layer (ENVO:xxxxxxxx); material: "saline water (ENVO:00002010), including plankton (ENVO:xxxxxxxx)" | depth 66 m | reverse complement strand
ATGGGAGGGCACAGAGCCCGTTGACTTCCGTGACATCGACCATACGGACTACCTCGCGGTGAGCGGGGTGGCTCTCGACATCGACCTGATGGTCATGGAGGGTGGTGGCTACGTTGGTGTGAACGCTGCCGCGTCTTTAGGGTTGGCCAGGGTGAGAGAGCGCTTTGCGACCAGCGCATGGTACGAAGATGTGCCCTATGTAGAGGTGTCCCCCACTCAGTGGAGGGTTGAACTGGGCCTACCGTCGCAGCCAAGGTCGCGAGCAGTTGCGGCTACGCGCGACATGTGCAATATTCTGTCAAAACCCAGACATAGCCCGGCATTGCCGCTGGCCCATCTGGCAAAGAATGATGACAGGCGGGCGGCTCTACTGATTGGTTGGGCGTGTTGCCACGCCTGGGACTGGTTGGAGTAGACCATGAGTGAAGAGAAGGTTGTTAAGCGTACCCGTAAGCCTAAGCCCGTTGTCACTGACGAGGCAAAGACCATGCTCCGAGCAGCAGCCAAGGAGAAGACTCCTCGCAAGCCACGCACTGGCCCGAGCGCTATGGACGTGGTCGCTAAGATTCAGGCCAAGGACCTGGGCAAGGACACTCTTAAGTTCATTGAGAGCGTGTCTAAGTCTTCAGGCATGTCCGTTAAGGACATCATCTGCTGCATGGTCCGCATGTCTAGAAATTCTGGCCGAGTCAATGGGCCGCGCTACTTTGCCCCACAGTTGAAGAGGTTCTCCAAGTGAGTGTTTTTGCTCCGGAGGGTAGTGATCTTGGAGACGCCAAGAAGATATCCTCTAAGGATATTGTGGTTTACAACGAGGGCGCTCGTTCTGGCGGGATCGGCAAGGCGACTATCGTCGAAGGCTTGATCGCCGAGTGCGTTGTGAGTTGTAAGCAGTCTCTAGACGTTGTCTATTACAACCAGACCGATATGAGCATTGAGGACGCGCTTATCTCCTCGTTTAAGCTTATCGGCATGGAGTTGATGAACCTCATCGACATGTTGTCTGGCTATCATGACGCAGCGCTTCGCCCTAAGCACCGCGCCTGTCGGCAGATTGTGGTGAATATGCTGGAGCGTATGCGGTCTAACGACATCCAAGAGGATGCCGAGGCAGAAGACCTTGAGCTTTTTGCCAAGGATGCTGTTCGCTTTTTTGAGTGCATGCACGTGTGTATGCTTGAAGAGACAGATCGAAAGAAGCGACACCGCTGGAAAAAGAGGTTTTTAGATGGCTGAAGCGCCCGTGCATTACCCTGAACCTGAGGATATCATCCTCACCGCCCAAGAGAGGGCGATGAAGAAGCGTATGCTTCGCGTCCTTGAGGCTCTTGAGGCTGGACACAGCCGCCAATCAGCGGCATCCATGGCTAACGTTTCGCCTCACACGGTAAAGACATGGGCTCGCAAGGGTCAGAAAAACCTAACGCATTCTCTGTACCCATGGTTTTACCATGAGATTAGTCGTTCAGAGGGTGTTGGTGAGTCTCTGTTTGCAGACATTGTTATTCGAGAGGCCACCGAGAAGCACAACTGGCGCGCTGCGATGTTCGTGTTGCAGAAGCGATACAAGTGGAACGATAGGCCAGAGATGGATGACGAAGTCCAGAGAGAGCAGCAGAAGGCTCAGCTTGCCAAGACTAAGGCTGATACGGTCTACGTTGAGGCCCGCACCACCAAGCTCAAGGAGGACAGTGAAGAGATTGTCCTCGATCGCTTGCGCGACATCCTGAACGAAGTGCGTGAAGAGGTGAAGCCTAGTGTCAAGGAAGAGCAAGTCAACTGAGGAGGAGTTGAGGCGATGCGCCTCAGACTTCCGTTACTTCTGTCGGCACCTCAGGATTGTTGACAAGAAGGCGAAGCTCATCCCGTTCAAGCTGAATGCTGCCCAGGAGAAGCTTGTCTCCTCCATTGAGGACAACCCATGGGTGTTTGACCTCAAGGCTCGTCAGATGGGCGGCACTACGGGTATCGCTGCGTATGCGTTTTGGCATGCCTGCTTCAGGCCCAACTTCCGGGTTGGTGTCATGGCTCAGAGCCGGGAGTCTGCCGAGCAGATTTTCGAGATCTACAAGCGCTTCTACGACAACCTCCCACAGTGGCTTCAGTTTCCTACCGATAAGTCCAATGTGCGGGAGATGTTGTTCTTCCATGGCGGCATGATTCGAGTCTTCACCGCCAACACGCAGAGTGCTCGTGGCACCACCTATAACTTCCTTCATTGCTCTGAGTTCGCCTTCTATTCGGATGTTGAGAACACTGTGCGCGCTGTCTTCCAGACAGCCACGCCAGACGCTATTGTTGTCATGGAGACCACAGCCAACGGCCTAAATCACGCCCACCAGCTGTGGGTTGATAAGAACGGCTATAGCAAAATCTTCCTGCCCTGGATGCTTTCTGAGGAGTACCAGCTAAAGGAACGCCCTGATGCGTTCCGTGGCAAGATGACGAAGTGGCATGACTATGCGAAAGAGCACAAGCTTACGAAGTATCAGCTGTGGTGGGCGTTTGACACCTACAGGACCAAGTGCGGGAACAACTGGCAGACGTTCCATCAGGAGTACCCGGCTACTGCTGAGGTTGCGTTCATCACGTCAGGTGAGCGGTACTTCGATGTCATCTACCCGCACGCCAAGGCGTCTACTGGGTATAGAGAGTATGGCAAGCCACAGAAGTATCATGCATATTCGATCGGCGTGGACACTGCTTCGGGCTCGCCGTCTGGGGACTTTTCTACGTTCTGCGTTATGGACATTACAAACAAGGAGAAGCCCAAGTGCGTCAGCACCTACTACGCAAGGATCTCACCAAGCGAGTTCGCAGCGAGAGTCTTGGAGGAGGCGAAGAAGTGGGACGCCCTGGTTGTGGCGGAGTCAAACTCCTACGGACTAAGCATCATCGAGCACCTTATCGGAGAGGGATACGCAAACCTCTACAGGCGCACCAAGTTCGATAAGATGGCAAAGCGGTGGAAGGAGGAGCTTGGCTTCGTCACCACCGTTGCAACTCGCCCGGTCATCCTTGCCAACCTGCACAAGTTTATATCTGCCGGTGACCTAGTCGTTAATGACGACAGGATGAAGGCTGAGATGAACACCTTTGTGTACGCCAAGGGTGGCAAGCCTCAGGCAGACAGTGGAAAGCATGACGACATGGTGTTTGCGTGGGCTCTGGCTATCGCTGGCCTAGACCAGATAGATGTCGTTAGAGAGGAAAAAATGATGGTTAGACCCACTAACCTGCGCGAACTCTTGGCATATGAGCGCGCAACGGGTAAGGTCTTCCAGGAGGAGTGGGTAGCTAATGAGGAAGAATCATTAGACATTCTCTCCCAAAATGAACTCACGCAAAAGCGTGTCAACCCCGCCAAGATTCCACGGCGTTAAAAGGAGCTAGAGATGGGTTTACTAAGCGAAGAGAAAGCACAGGAGCTGACTGAGAAGCTGGAGCTTGGATTCTCCGGGCAGAGTGAACCTGCGTCCGTGACCGAGGACGTAAAGCCAGAGGTCGAGGCTGCACCCGCAGCCGAAGAGGTGGCTGAAGCCCAGACTGAGACACCGGAAGTGCCGGCTGATCAGGGTGGTGCAGAGGCCCAAACCGGCGAGAGCGAGGCGAAGACAGAGGCTAAGTCAGACAGCGGCGCTGACGAGGACGACTCTTTGCCACCGGGCCACCGTGTACCGTACAAGCGGTTTAAGAACGTTCTGGAGGCGCGCAACAAGTACCGGCTAGATGCCGAAGATGCTGCTGCACAAGTCCAGTTGTTCAAACAGCAGGTAGAGGCAATGCGCAACGAGGTTGCGATGATGCGGAACCTGCAACCAGCCAAGCCGGCAGAGAGCGAAGTAGAGGTCTCCGACGAACTCGATAGGCTACTGAATGGCAACCCAGACCTTCCGAAGGAAGTGAAGGATAAGATCGCCATGATGGAGGCTCGCCTGCACCAGCAGGAGGTCCACGCTGAGCGGATTCGTCTTCGGCAAGAGGTCGCCGATGTCACCGATAAGTATGACAAGAGCCTCACTACAGACCTTCAGCAAGTTCTCTACAGCGCCGTACAGCGTGATCCGAATGTAGACTTAGATCAGGTGGCAGAGCAGTACACGACGTGGGTCGCTAAACGCGAAGAAGAGGCGATTGCTCGGTATCTTGAGAAGAACCCCGGCGCATCTGTTGCAGAGGCCGAGACTCAGGCTACCGAGGCGTCGTCAGGCGTTCCTTCACGCCCAAAGCGTGCAGGAACGGGAGCGTCAAGTGTTGCTCGAACTGCTGACCGAAAGTCCTACAGCACGATCAAGGAGGGCACAGAAGCCCTCTTCAAAGCCATGGAACGTGGCGATATCAAACTCTTCGGTTAGGGAGAAATAGAAAATGGCAGCTACAATCGGAACAGTGGGGACCGCCGGAACGCTCGGCCCCATTCTTAAAGATTTTTACATCGGACCTCTTCAGGAGCAGCTGAACAACGAGGTCATGGTCCTTCAGATGTTTGAGAAGGCCAAGATCTCCTGGGCTGGTCGGCAGGGTATTGTGCCCGTGCATGTTGGCCGCAACAGCGGCGTTGGCTTCCGCGCTGAGGGAAGCACTGGTGCTGGCGGCACGCTGCCTGCAGCGGGCTCACAGACCACCAAGCGCCTGAGCTTCGAGGCTGCGTACCTTTACGGTCGCTTTGAGGTGACTGGTCCCGCGATTGCTTCGGCAGCCAAGGGCGGCACCGCGAGCTTCATCGGGGCGCTTGAGCTTGAGATGGATAAGCTCAAGGATGATATCCGTGATCAGGCTGACATCACTGCGATTAGCGGTGGCCGTGTTGTTGGCTTCTTGAATGAGCGCAAATCAGGTGCTGCCCCAGCGACCTGGGAGTTCCGTGGCAACTTTGCGAAGCTCGCAGCCGCTTGCACGGCCAAGGGCGGCAATGTCGACATCGCTGCTGTTGATTGCTCCAACAACACTCTTACTGGTGAGGCTGTTACCTACGAGCTGATCACTACCGTAGCGAGCGTTGATGCGACTGCAATCAACCCTGCTGCAGGCACTATCTCGCTCACAGGTGCATTGGACACATCGGGCGTTGCCCCTGGGTTTGGTGTTGCTTTGGTGATTAGTGACACGGACGCTAACCTCAACTACCTTGACCAAGAGCCTGTTGGTATCTACGGAAACCTTGGCGGTGAGCTTTTGTTTGGGGTTGACCGTGGCTCTGTCGCTGGCGACGCCATGGAGCTTCAGTCGGTCATTATGGCTCAAGACGTCAACAACAACGGCACCGCTGAGGCGCTGACCCTTACGCGCATGCAAGAGGTGATTGACGCTGTGTCTATCACCAGCGGCATGTCGCCCGATGTCATCTTGATGAACCCCATCGACCGAGCTAAGTACATTGCTTTGCTCCAGGGTAGCATCCAGATGAACCCACAGGGGGCTGCGCAGTCAGGTGACGGCGGGTTCTTGGGTCTTGCCTATGCTGGTATTCCGATTAAGGCGGCTCGTCACGTTGACCGCAGCCTCATGCTCTTCCTCAACACGAAGTGCTGGAAGCTCGCAGTCCTTGAGGATGGCAAGTTCGCCGACCTCGATGGCAACGTTCTTTCTCGCGTGAGCGGTAAGGATAGCTTCGAGGGCTTCTACAAGTGGTACTACAACCACTACTGCTACCGACCTAATGCTCAGGCTGTCCTTACGGGCATCTCGTACTAGGTGTAGCATGGCTGTTCTCCACGACATTCTACTTGTCCTCCTCCTTGCAGGTGGGGTGTTCGTGGAGGTACAGTTGGCTAGGTTTCTGGCCACGCTGAGGCGGGTAAAGGAGGCGGAATCTGACCACCTCTTGAACCCCGCTTCGGTTGACCCCACCCCTTCTGAGATATTTGAGGTGTTGTATGGAGCCAATCACAGCGGGACTACTTAGCGCAGCCCCATCATTGCTAGGCGCGCTTTTCGGCGCACTGGCTCCAAAACCAAAGCAGCCCCTCCCCATGGCTCCCTCTCTTATGAGTGGGGAGCGTTTGCAATTGGGGATGGAAGAGCCGCGACAAGGACCCTCGCCTGGGCAGCTAGTCCTCGATGGCCTCCTCTCTGGAGGTCTTGGTGCGCTTGGCGCATACGCACAGCAGCCTGCGGCTGATTCAGGCATGTTATCCCCTCGGCAGTATGCCGCGCAGCAGTCGCTTGGCAACATGAGGCTTGCTTCCCCATTGCTCGAAAGCCCCCGGTCTAACTACACCTTCCAGACCGGACTCGGTAGTCGCGGAGCCTTTTGATGCCTGAATATCCAGACAACATGGGCAGCCAGATTGAGGCTTCCCGCAGTGACAAGACCACCTATGGTCGGATGTGGGACCTCTGCACGATGTTCCTCGAAGGGCGGCAGTGGCTGAACTATGACCGAGACCGAGCGGCATATCTGATTAACCAGCGCGCTAGGCCTGACGGGAGTCAGCGCCAGACGGTTAACTTGCTGCTCAACATCTACCGGAACATCATGGCTCGGCTTACGCTGAGCTATCCGTCTATCGCGGTCATCCCAGCATCTCCATCGAACGATGACATCATCAAGGCGAAGAGTTCTGAGATAGCGCTGCGCTACTACTGGACCCGAGAGGACGTCCAGGACAAGGTTCATTCTGCATTGCAGTGGTTGTTGGTGACTGGCACCACTGCAATGCATACTTACTACGACGCTGATGACGACGTCATTCACAGTGAGCCCATCAGCCCATACGACCTTTTCTTCGAGGATAAGGTCACCAACCCTGATGACTCTCAGTGGGTAGCCATCCGCAGTTATCACGTCAAAGAGGACGTTGAGGCCGCTTACCCGGACAAGGTGGACGACATGTCCTACTCCGGGGGGAGCAGTGATGACTCAGGTTTGGACTACGAGCTGCACACTGTGCCTGACAACCGCGTAGAGTTGATGGAGGTCTACTGGAGGGATGGGCGCCACGCCATCCTCTCTAACGACGTGTACCTCTACAAGGGCACATGGAAGACCAAGACCTTTCCGGTGCAGATTATCCGCTACACAGAGGTGCCTGGGCGTCTCTGGGGCATCGGCCTGATGCAGCCTCTCTTGGACCTGCAGCGTCTCTACAACGAGCAGCGCACGCAGGTTGTGCATAACGTCAAGCTCATGGGTAATCCCAAGTGGGCCATCCCTAAGACAGCGGGCGTCAACACTTCGTCGATGACCAACCGCCCAGGCGAGAAGATTTACTTCAACCCTGCTGGTGGCCCTCCTTCTCAGATTCAGCCGGTTCCTCTGCCTGGATATGTTTTGGACAGCATTACCCGCACACAGGCAGAGATGCACGATGTGGCGGGCATCCACTCGGTGAGTCTTGGTAAGCGCGCTGTTGGTGTTAGTTCTGGCAAGGCCATGCAGGTCTTGGCTGAGCGTGATACCTCGCAGCTTCAGGAGACTCAGACCAACGTGGAGCGCGCCATCCGGGAGATGGCCAAGGTTGTGCTTGAGCTGATGAAGGCTCATTACACTGAGGCCAAGATGGTTCGCATGCTCGACCAGACAGGTCGAGTGTTGTACCGGGCGATCAGCTCAGAGAACATCGTGGACAACCCAGAGGTGTTTATCGAGGCAGGCAGCGCCTTCCGCTTCGATGCTCGCGACCGTGATCAGCACGTGATGGAGTTGTTCCAGGCTGGGTTGATTGACCCAGAGACAGCCATGCAGGAGCTTTCCTTCCGCACTGGCAACGCCTACATCACCGAGAAGGTTCAGGGTCTGTCTCACGCGAAAAAGCTGCTTGAGGCGACCAAGCAAGGCTTCGAGATTGAGATCTTCCAGTCCGATGACATCAAGTCGATGCTCAAGGTCTTCGCTGACTTCGTACATACTGACGATTTTTACGCCCTACCCGACGAGCGTCAGTTGTACATCAGAGACGTGGTGGTTGCCCTCAGCAACCCCATGGCGACTACCGAGGAGTTCATCAAGGCTGAGACGATGCAGAAGGTGTTCCCACGCCAGTTGCCATCCCCAAGCCAAGCCCAGACTGTCCAGAGCATCCTGGCGGCACAGTCGCCTGAGACCCAAGGGCAGATGGCCGAGGCTGCGGTCGGAATGGCACAGCAGCAGGACGCCATGGAGGCTGCGCAGTCCAACACTGCGCGAGGACAAGAGGCTCTGATTAGCCCAGTATTCGGGGGTATCGGATGACAACGGCAGAACTCATAGTCAAGTTCCGTCAGTATATTGACGAGCCTGACCAGACCTTTGTGTCTGACTCGGACGTGTCAACCTACCTAGCCGATGGCTACCGTGAGTTCCGCAACATGGTGTGCGACATCAACCCGGTGATCTACAACACCACACAGAACATCACGCTATCCAATGCGATTAGCCACGACCTAGCCAATGTTGACCCGAAACTCCTGGGCGCTAACGCAATCGCAAACCCTGGCCGCATGGTCAGGCTTAACACCATCGTGAAGCGCAACTCTGAAGGCCGGATATCAGAGAGGCTTGAAGCGGTTAGCAACGAGCAGGCACTAGATGTTGTGCCTTGCAGCTACTACCTGGCTAACACCATCCTCAGGTTCAGCACTCGGCTCACAGGCACTTACGAGGTCAACTACGTGCCAGAGTCTACTGTCGACTGGACTGACGGAAACCCAAACTTCATCGACAATCTAACTCCGTTTCACGACTTGATTGCGCTCTTGGCTTATCGCCAGTACGCCATTGTCGATGGCGCTGAGAGCGAACCAATCCTGAGGCAGGCTGCCACGCGCATGTCTGAGTTCAGAGAGTACCTGCAGGCAAGAGCCTACGACGGCTACGACTACATCCAAACCGTACCCTGGTACAGCTAATGGCCACCAAAGCCCAAGAGGTACAGGTCCTCCGAGACGGCATCCAGGCGAACGCACCCACACCAGGGTCGTTCGCTTTGAACATGCTGTTCAGCAACAACTGCTGGCAAGTACGAGAGGGCTTTGGCCAGGTCACCCAGTTCGACACTGAGATGTCCGCCATTCCACTTGGTAGCGGCGGGACAATATCTGGTGGGGAATGGGGTTTTACCAAGCATCTAGGGTCGCATGTAATCAAGACAGGCTTTGGAAACCTTCAGATGCTGTCTGTTTTTCTGGCTAAGGTTCAGTCGTCGACTGCTGGAGGACCTGGACTGGTTAGCTCTTACGCAGGCCTCAAAAACATTTACATTGTCAGTATATATGACCTCACCACTAACGAGCGCTTTGAGGTCCCGCTGTACCGGCACACCAACCAGACTGCCGTAGCCTCAAGCTACCAGGACTCTGTGCCCACCACCCTAGGCGGCAGGGAGTCAATCGACGTTGCGTCATCTGGCCTGCAAGACCTGCTCCCGCAGTACCAGACATGCAAGGGGGAGTCCTACGAGGCGTGGGTCCAAGCAGAGGATGAGTTCTTTTATTTCAAAGAGTTCGCCGACATCCTCTACTTCGGCAACAAGTATACTGGCACATGGGCTTACTTGCCGTCGTCATTCAATGGCACGCGCAAGACCTTCATAGACAAGTTTAATCTGCGCGACTACGCCCTGTCTTACGGCGAGTCGAGCATGATAACACCTGTGGTGCTTAGCCCTGGCATCAACACAGATGCCTACGCTTACTTCAGGACCGCAGATATGCCTAACGCTGTGGACATTGCAGTGGTGTCCGGGCGCATGGTTTACGCGGAGGGTAACACGGTCTTCTTCTCGGACCCGTTTTATCCCAACGCCATTGTAGGCGACAACTTCGTGCAGGTGCCTTCTGAAGAAGGCATCACAGCGGTGGCTGAGCACAACTCAAACCTGATGATATTTACAGCCAATGAGACATGGCTGTACCAGCCTTCCGTGGGTGACCTAGCTTCAGCCGGTAGGATTACCCGTGTGAGCGACACGGTGGGCTGCGTTGGGCCTAACGCAAAGTGCCGCATGGGGTCGGCTTTGGTATGGGTGGATACAAGCGGTGTGTACCAGACGACGAGCGGGCTCAACATGAGTCGCCTGTCGGACGATGTGCTTCCATTCTTCGAGAGGGAGGGGATGACAAATCCCCTCACATCTTACTTTGTGGACCATGGCAAGGCAGATCCCTCAGCAAGGGAGCAGCCGACTACGACGCTGAGGCTGAAGCCAGAGGGCGTGAAATGCACCTTCGTTGCGTCGATGAATATGCTCTCGATCTGCGTCCCAGACCTGAGCGGCGCCCTTGTATTGAGCGGCGGGAAGTGGTCGTGGTGGACATTTGAGAGCATGGTCGCCCAATCGGGCGGCTCTGCTGTAGTGGGTGTCAGTCAGAACCTGCCCGCGCCATGGGTGCTGAACTACCAAGACGACATCTTTGCTATCGCAGGCCCAGATGTCCAGGCGCTAACTGACGAGGCTGTCAACCCTGTGTCTGGATCAGACATTAACTTCGACGTCACCTCACGCTCGTTCTTCATCATGGAATACGGCAGAGGCGGCTCGATTGACCGCAGCGTCTCTGATGAGGATGACCGCAAGATAACAGGCTACGGCGCATACACTGCCGCGTATGGCTCTGGAGCAAGTGCGATCGGAGGCTTTTACCTACATGACCCAATCAAGGTGCCCGTTGGGTATGTGTTTAACTCGGTCACAACAGCAACAACAGACAGGTTCTACCTCGTTCCAGTTACAATCGTTAACCCGCAGGCAATCGGAGCATCGGCGATCACGGTAAACAAGATTGACCTCAGGCTTGGCTTCGATGCCACGCACTGGAGGCCAGTCTTTAATCACGTCACGAACGCCGATGTCCAACTCATATTGCCCACCGAAAGGCTCGGATCAGCAGGGGGATGGACTACGCAAGGCGGTACAACCTTTGTTGGACACGTAAAGGTCTACTCCTCATGGAATCCCGCAGGGCCATCGTTTGGTGCGGAGTCTCAATCTGGCGCATTCATGCAGATTCTATTTAACGCCGGATCGGGCACCACTGGCTGGATACATGCCCCATACATGAACCTAGAAACTAACCGGGAATCTAGGCTGATATACCTGCCATTCGAAAGGCTTTCAGCAACAGAGTCGGAAGACACTAGCGGAATGGGCTTTACCGTACTGACAGACAGCAGCGGCAACACTTTCACATCGGTGTCAAACACAGTGGGAGGGCAGAGCTACCGCGCAGGCGTTAACATCTTCAACAGGTGGTCCTTGGCAACAACCTCGGTGCGCAAGGAAGACTCTGTCGCCCAGCCTGTGGATTGGGCCTACAAGTCCACCAACGTGGGCCTAGAGGGCGGCAATCAACTAAAGATGCGCGGCCTCTACGCCAACCTGCTAAGCCACGGCACGGGCACAGACAAGCTTGACAGCGTCTGGCCCTACGGCACATTCAACACCCTAGTGGGAAGCGACCGTAAAGAGTGGATGACTCAGGTTATCGACGCCACCCCAGCACAAGCCGCAGTAGAGCAGGCGGTCGCAACCAACACACTGCGCACCAGGGTGCAGAAGGCCGACAAGACACTGGTCGAAAAAACCTTTGGCGCTAACACCGTGTGGGCTAACAAGGACGATAGTGATCCGACAACTGTTCGCGGCACCGTATTGATTGGCGATGAAGACACGAGCAACATAGCTGTCAGCATGTCGGTCAAGGGTGAGAGCTTCAGCGTAATGAACTTCGGGTTCATCATGAACCGAGCCGAAAAGCTCTGGCTTGAAGGCGTTAAGGCGGTGTTCCGAGTGGTCGGCGGTCGCCGCAGAAGGGGCCACTAATGCCCAACTACGGCATCTACAGCAAGCTCCTGAAGCCTGATCGAACCCCTGAAGAGGCCAACGATGATGCCCATGAGCAGGTCATCGAGGAGGCCGTTGCAGGCCTAGAGGTGCTGCCTAAAGGCAGCATCCTTAACGAGACCAAGATAGTCAACAACACGTGGACACTTGGGGGTGGGGTCTATCCGTCCTTCACGCATGAGGCTAATGAGAACGTCATCAGAGGCCTTGCAGCAAACACCATCATACCTAGACGCTGCCAAATAAACGGACACTCTTCTGTGTTTGGTGTGACGTTCACTGATTCAATGCAGCCTGATGCGACAGAGTTGGTGCGCATCGGCCCCGGCATTGCAGTTAGCTTTGTGAACTGCATATTTAGGCGAGATAACGCCAGCACAAATAGCATAGTCTTTGTGTCTGATGAGGGCGCTGGTCTTTCTGACCCAGCGGTTGTGTTTATCGGATGCACGTTTATCAACGGCGGCACCACCACCATCGACAACCAGACGGGCGTTGCCACTAACGTTCAGGCTATCGGATGCGTAAACCTCACGCCAAATGTTAGCCTTGGGTCGATTACGGAGACAGGGACGGTTAAGGTCACATGACTTGGCGCAAGAACCCAAGAACACTCACTAAGGAGCAGTTCTCAACCGGCACGACCATTGATGGTGACCGGATTGACAACGCCTTGGATGACGTCGTTGAGCGAGTCAACAACATCCCTTATGGCGACTTGCGTAAGCGCTGGGTGCCAACCACTTACGTGGCTGGGTGGTCTCCACAGTCCCCTGCCTGCATTAGCAGCGCGACACCTGAGCCGACCTCTGGGTCAAACGCATCACAAAGTGGCGGCGTTTACGGCACCCACCGTTGGCCCTGGTTGCGCGTAAAGAACGACACGTCTGGCGTTGCAACCGGCACAGAGGGGGCGGCTGCTGCGGATGACACAAAGGTCACTAACCCTTACAGGCTTAAGGGCATATCAGTTCCGGGCATCCATCCGTTTGGGTTTGCAAATATAACTAGCACCGCTTTTGAGCCTGCCGCGTTGGCCATCGGCATACAGTGGGCGTGGACGCGTTCGTGGTTTATTGAAAACCCATCCATATTGGATGCCATAGACCTGATACTAGAGGTAGATCACTCTGCGCTCAGTGGCGCTTCTGAGGTGTTTGAGAACAACTTTGAGTTTGCAGCAAACAATCAGCCCGAAGGATACCCGGACATTAACTCTAGGGACCTTGTTGTGACCGCATCTGTCGACAGTGAGTTCGCCCGAGAGGACCGGAACATGGCAGATGTTGAGGTCCTCAGGAAAGGCTTTGTAGTCAAGCAAGATGCGTTTAGCACACTGTCGCTACCAAAGGACTCAGGCACTTCGCCTGGGTACGCAGAGATGACGCCAGCCACATCCAATGTTGGCGGCAGCAAGGCTCCAGCAAGCACGGTCCAAGGGATTCACCTGAAGCTTAAGGACCTAAACATACCCATCCATCAGAACGCTCGGTTTCGCGTGTCCTGCGTGATACCTTCGTACTTAAGTGCCGTGGGTGCGGTATCAAGGACAAGCGGGTGGAACCCTAACAACTTCAGTGCCAAGTACCCCTGGATGCAGCAGAAGATACACATGGCCGTCACCATGCTTGAGGAGGTGACGCATGGCTAAGATTACGCGCAAGAAGCTATCTCGCGGAGCTAAGCTCACGCCCGAGCACGTGTACCCACCGCTGACCTCAGCGGCCTCACAGCTTACGAGCATCGCCATCGAGAAGGAGCAGATGCAGGCGCCCATGGCGCCGTTCAGGGTCAACTTAACCCTCCCGTACTTAGCCAGCGATTCCCTGCCATCGGGCACGATTACAATGCCTTTTGTCCTGCCGCCAGCCCAGGACTTCTTCTTGACCGCCACCAACGCCGCAGGGGGCAAGGACCCCATATACGCGGGCGACCTCCCAGTGCTAAAGCTCAAGTCAGCGTCTTTCTCTTTCGACCAGCGCGCTGAACCAGCCGCTATAGCCAGTCAGTTTTGGACCAAGAGCGGCACTTCAAACACGGGTAAGTATGGCTACTCATCCGAGCAAGGCAAGGTCAGCTACGAAGACGTTACTCGCCTAGACATCAGGCTATCTCTGCATGAAAAAACCCAAGAGTATTTTGGCGACGCCTACCCTTACAACCTTGAAAGGGAACTGTGGTCTACCGTTATACCCGCAGCGGAGGGTTATGCTGGTGTATCCCTTAGGGCCAACCCGTTCATACAGTCTGATTTAGACATAGCCGTGGACCCGTTTAAGTCCTTTATCCTCACGGTGTCATGCCCCGGATTGGACGATACGGACGGGAGGAACCTTGCACTGCCATCGATCGAGGTCTCCCTGAAGTTTGTGTGCGAGCTTATGCCTAGGGACACGGGGCAGACAGCGGTGCAAAACATTCCTGCCGATGGCGGCAGCGGCGCAGGCAAGTACGGAGCCAAGACGGCTCCCAGTGTGACGATTAACACACCTGCACACACCACCGACATTGAGGCAGACTCCAACGATGGCGTTAACTACAACATCGACACGCTTGATGAGCAGTTCAGGGACAAGCTTGAGGGTGGGTATAATAGGTTCGCAGATGTGCCCCCCACAGAGGTGATTGCAGACGATGCGGCCTACGAGGTCATCGCTGTGCCGCTGTACCAGAACATGGCGCATGGTGGGCTTTCGCCGTCGCCTACGTTCTATGCGACGTATCCGTACTTAGCATCACTAAGCGGCACAACCGTTACCGCAGTATCCGATACAGGTGCGTTTGACCGCCGAATCATACCCATACATCACTCGTACACCATCCAGCACGCTGTGCTGGCATGGAACTGGACGCCTTGGGACCTGCTTAACTGGCCCGGCTCTGGCAGTGCGCCAATAAGTTCAGGGCCATCGAGCGCAAGTGACCAGCAAAGGGCTAACATAGCGTGCCCGTCTCAAGATATCGGCCTTTCTGTCGGTGTTGGCATTGGCACGGGCTCTGGCGCAGACGGATTTAGCTACGACCAGGTGGCAGCGCTAACCATTACCAACCCGAACAACTACGATTCGTCAGCTCAAACACCCACCACCCCCAACACCAAGGGGTCTTGGGACACTAACCTTATTGACAGGATCACCACAACAGGTGACCCACCGAGGGTCCTTGTTTGGGATGGCGCAGGTGGTGCGTTTGGGCTTCGGAAGTGGAACTGGGAGCTTCACTCCATCCCTCTCGTTGGAAGCTCTGGCAGGGGTTACCACAGCCAAGGGAAAGAGGTTTTTGTCGGCCCCGGATGGACCAAGACGGCCTCTAGGAGCCAGCTAAACAGCGCTAACCCAGACACCGCTGGTGCTGAGCAGTGGATCGAGGTCCGCTCAAACCTTTACAGAACATCTTCTGGCGCCTTGCTAGAGGCGCCGTATCAGTTCGACGTTAGCTCGACCGATATCAAAGAGAAATCAAGCATCTTAATAGGCTACGGCGGGTGTTACGTGTATCTTATCTGCAAGAAGCACCTTACGAAGTAGGAGGCACTCATGGCGCACGAGCCAGGACACGAAGACGAGTACAACATCAGCGCAGACGACATGCTGGCTGCCAGCCAAGGTGCATACGGCCTTCAGCCCTACCAGCAGGCCCTTGGCAGGTTCCAGCTTGAGGCCCCTCAACTACTTGAGCGTTCTGCTGCGCGTGAACGTCAAGCGCTCCAGCAGGCCCAGCGCACCGGGATGATGTCCCTTGCTGAGCAAGCAGCTCAAGCCCGTGCAGCCGCTATGGGCGGCGCAGGGCAGATGGCAGGTGGTGGTGGCCGAGCAGCAAGCATGCGACAGGGTGGCTTGAGCTTTGGCCGCAGAGCTGCTGACTTTGCAGCAGATGCTGCCCAGCGTGCCGCGGGACTTGAGGCAGACATCACCAACCGCCAACTTCAGATGATGGGCGAGGCTCTCCCCGGCGCAATGCTTGCCCAGGCAGAGGCGCAGCGCTCAGTCCAGAATGACGTGGTCAACCTCCAGAACTACCTGGAAGTGCTTGAGGACAACTACAGCGTGTCTGATCGTCCCGGTCAACTGCGCGCTTTCCTTGCCACGATTCCGGCAGGTAGCCCTGCGCACCAGCTGGGCATGGCTGCATTGGCTAGGATGGAGGACAGGGTTCGCCAAGCACTGGAGCGCGATCGAACGATTGCCGCTCTTAACACGCGCGTGTCCCAAAGCTCTGCTGACCCCGGATACGAATACAGCGCTTATCTCCCACCTGGTCTTGGGGGCTAGAGGATTAAATGGGACGCATCGTCATACCAAGGGTCCGCCAAGAGGCGAGACAACAGCTTCAAAGAAAGCGCCGCACGGGTTACTTCGCCAATGGCTTTGGCCCGCAGGAGATGCGGCTTGTGTCCCAGCTTGCTGACCTCGCAGTGGCAGGCGGTGGCCAGATTGCCAGGGCTGTCCAGATTAGCAACCGGGAGAAGGAGCAGGCTGAGGCACAGGCTGAATATGACCAGAGGCTTCAGTCGGAGATCGAGAGCCGCCAAAGGGCGGCACAAGCCGAGATTGACGACGCAAGCGTGAGTGGTCAGGTAGAGGCTTTCTTTGCCCAGCAAGAGCCACCGTCTGTGCGCGAACGGCTACCGTCTCTTTCCTCCATGAGTTTACAGAGCGGCCTTGTTCAGCCTCGCCCAATGCAAAGGGGAGGGGCGCTTTCTCCCGGCGTCCTGGCTATGCCGGGGACTCTTCCGCCTGAAGACAGGTTTGTTCCGCCTGAAGACAGGTTTGTACTTGACCGCCCATCTCAGTTCCGAAGCACCGTTCAGGCTGGCCCTGTTATCGGTCCAGACGGGAATGTTGTCTCCACTAACTTGCTTGCCGATCAGGCCGCCAAGGTTTACGGGCTTACCCAGCCTGAGCTTAGGGAGAGCATGTCAGCACTTATCTCTAGGCTTGAGTCGGGAGGTGACCCTGCGCGCATGGAGCGCGCTGCTCGGCTCAGAGCCGCCATGGACAGCGGCCTTCTTGACCGAGACGCTGTAATGCGCGCAATAATGCAAGACCAGGGAGCCCTCGCCGCCGCACAGATGAGCGGGATGCCCCCATTAGACCGAGCCTTGTTTGAAGACCAGGCCGCTAAGATTTATGGCTCGTCACCGCAAGAGCTTTCTGAGAGGGTTGGCCGCCTAGTTGGGCGCCTTGAGGCAACTGGAGACCCGGCGCGGATAGACCGCGCGCGCATCATCAGGTCCGCCGTCAGGCCGGATGGCTCCGTCGATCGCAATCGGCTTATGCAAATAGTCGCTGAGGGCACACCCGGCGTTGAGGGAACTGGCATGCCAGTCTCCTTTACCCCTGACACCTCGGGCCGTGACTTCAGACAGGAGGCCATCGAGGCCGTTGGCCCAGCTCCTGAGCGCAAGCTCTTCCGCATTGCGGACATCCTTGCAGCAGCCCCATCGGCGCGCACAGCAGAGCAGCGCGCCATACTCCTCCAGGCTGCCGCTGACAGCCCCGACATCCAGGCCGCTAACCTTAGCGACTTGGCGAAGGGAGCTTACCGCGACCGCGCCATGCAGGCCGTGATGAAGCTCTTCCCTGAGGAGGAAGAGCCGATGAGCGAGCTTGATAAGCTGCGCATGGAGAGCATGCGCCTGCGAATGGAGAGCACTCGTGAGAGCATGGAGACGGAGAACCTCCGTCAGCAAAAACTCCAGGCCGCACTAGATAAAGAGGCCGCCAAGCTTGCACGTCAGGCTAAGCGGGGTGGCGGCACTGGCAAGTCTAGCGAGCTTATGGAGCAAGCGGCCTATCTCATCAAGAACTACCCAGAATGGAAGGCTGGCAACATATCCACAGAGCGGTGGCGGTTTAACACTGGCCCCTTCTGGCAATCCACACCGTCTAGCCTGTCCATTGATGGTCAGAACGCTGGACTCCGCGGGAGAAACCTTAAGTCGCTTGAGTCCGCAGGGAAAAACATGCTGGCTGCCGAGAGGACTGCCCAGGCTGGCGTTCGCATCGAGCAGGCTCAACAAAGGTTGGATGACTCAAGGGCGAAGGCGGACGCCGCCGAAGCCAGGGCCGCAAGCAGGCTTAACATTAGCCTACAAAGGCTTTCCGCTGACGCCGAGGCACGCGCCGCTAAGGCAGCTTACGCATCTAACGTGCTTGCTGATATGGACGAGGAGGACGCTTCGGCCATTTACACGGCAAAGATGCAGTCAATCGCTGACCGTATAGGCGCGCCCGCCCAGCAGTCTGACGCAGACGCTTTGGTGCGTGAGGCTCAAAAAGAACTTGAGCGCCGCAAGAAAGCCAAGCAGGAAGGTGAGTAATGGCGACCAAGGAGGAGGTCGCTGCTCTAATCAAGGATGCGGTTGACTCAGGCGAAGATGATATCGCTGAGAAGTTGATTGCCGTCTACGACAGCATGGGCACAGCGCCGCAGCAAGACGAGGGCATCACTCCTGAGGATATTAAGGCCGCTGGATTCGAGGGTCTCGCTGAAACAATGCGCGGGTTCAAAGAGCTTCGAGCCCCGTACGAAGAGCCACTGTTTTACGGCGAGGACCCTAACTTTGCCACCCAGGCGCTACGTGGTATCGGCGCCGGGGCATCAAGGATTGCGCGAGGCATCGGGCTTGAGACAGGTTTGGCACTCGCTGAGCCCATCATAGGCCGGGAGCGCCTTGAGCGCGTCCCGACTTACCAGGCTGAAAAGGCATTGCGCGAGGCTGAAGAGCTGTTTTATAGGCCATCGGCCTCGATCGACGACGTGCTTGATGACCCCAAGGAGAACATCCTGCCGTTTATAGGCGAAACCTTAGCCAGCTCTGCTCCTTCGGCGGTCGCTGCTCTGGTTAGCCTGCCGGCTTACGCGCTTTCTATGCTGGGTGATATAGCTAAGAAGCGCGCTGCCAATAGGGGCCCGGACGCTGAGGTCACGGGTGCCGACCTTCTTTGGGCTGCTGGCACATCTGGAATCGTTGCCGGTGGTGAGCGCTTGGGCGCTAGGTACATGGCAGGAGGGGCCCCAGCGTCTACTGGGCTTGGAAGGATAGGCCAGGCGGCGGCGGCGGAGGGTGCCACCGAGGTCGCACAGGAGTCATTGCAGACCATAGGCGAGCAGGCGTTTACTAGAGAGGGTGAGGACTATGTGCTCGGTGTCGACCCTCTTGAGTTGGGCAAAAGGGCCCTTGGTGGCCTCATTGGGGGAGGCCCCGCTGGCGGTGTTGTGTCAGGGGCGGTGGAGCTTGGCCGCCTTCCATCGGAGCGCACCGTCTCTAGGCTAGAGCGCGAGCTTGAGGCCATCGAGACGCGACAGGCAGAGAGGGGTGAGCCCACCCTGGTTGCCGAGGAGGCTATTGAGGAGACCGTCGCTCCCCCCGAAGAGGTGGCTGTTGAGGGTGACATTGTTGAGCAAGCCGTCCCCACCCAAGAACCCACAGCTCAGGACGCTGAGGTCCAGGCTGCCGAAGAGGTTGTGGTCGAGGGCGCTAAGAGAGCGGAGGAGCGCGCAAGACAAGAAGAGCGTGACTCAGTCCCACGCAGACCCAGGGCTGAGCCAGCTGTTGAGCAGGAAGTGGTTGAGGAGGTTGACGTATCAACCCCAGAGGAGGACCTGCGCTCCGCAGCTTACGACCCGTTCTCATCTGATGAGGACATAGAGTCTGCCCTTGGGTCTGCCAATGCAGCGCTCAACGAGGATGGTATGGCCTCGCGCAAGGTTGACTACGAGGAAGACCTGCGCGCCAAGCTTGAAGAGCAGGGCGTCAACTACGATGAGCTTACAGCCAAGCAGCGCGTGGGCTATCAGGACCTTGTCAACGCTCTGGACGGGCGAGGCATGAGGAGCAAGATTGTTATCGGTGATGACGGGGTGCCTGTGCTCCAAAGCCCCGAAAGGCTGGACTCACTTCGCTATAACGCCATTAACAATAATGTCCCGCCTGATGGTGCAGACGTATTGGCGCTTAACAACGCTATCCAGACGTCTAAGAGAGCCCAATCGCAACTCAAAGACATTCTTTCTGAGGAAAGGCTCAGCGATGATCGGCGCATGAGCGCAGAGCGGCAACTAGACGCTGCGGCTAGGGTTGAGATTGAGTCTATGCTTGCTCTCAGGATTGGTGCTGGTGAGCTGGGCCGCGCATTACGCGCTCTCCAGTACGTGGTCAGCCCCGACCTTACACTCAACCAAGCCAAGGCAAGTGCGAGGTACCGCGCCAAGCGCAAGCTTAGTGCCAAGGAAGAGGCTGACATTGAGAAGTTTTGGCTTAAGGCTGAGAAGGAGCTGGCTCGCACCAAGGACCTTTACCAAAAGGCTATGAAGGACCTGAAGTCTGCGCGCGCTAAATACAACAAGGCGGTTGAGCGTGGCGCCCCCGATGCTGACCTCAAGAGGTTGGACAAGGCGGTCAAGAAGGCCGCCGACAAAGTCCAGAGCGCCAGATCTCAAGCGCAAAAAGCCCAGAAGCAGCAGGCCACAGTATCCCAAGAGGCGATGGCTGGAGACCTTAAAAGGCTCTACTCCAAGGTGTTTGGCGTTGGCATCGCTATGAACTCAGCGGGCGATGCATCTGCCCTGGGCAGGCAGGCTATTTTTCTAGCCATGCAGAACCCCGTCGAGGCGCTCAAGACAGCCAAGTGGATGTTTAAGGCCGCCCCCTTTAGCCCTGGCTACAGAGAGTTTGCTCGCAGCGAAATGGAGAGCATGCTTTCGTCGCGAACCAACAGATTGTTCACAGCCGCTGGAGGGGAGCTTACCGAGGTCGAGGGCCTGTCTAACTCCAGGGCTGGGTCAGACCCGATGACCGCCCGTGAAGAGAACTTCATGTTCAACATCTCGGAGAGCGGGTTTCTTGGCCGCTGGTTTGGCTCAGGGTTTCTCATCCCCTCGCAGAACGTGTTCGCCCTCACCCTTAACCGCCTCAGGCTAGCCAACTTCGCTAAGGGCGTCGAACTGCTTGCGGATAATCACGCAAAGCCAGGGCAAAAGCCCGACGTCAGGAGCGTTCCTAGGCGGGACATCGAGGGATTGGCCAAGCTAATCAACGTCAGCACGGGCCGGACCACCGGCAGGCTTAACTCAGACAACCTTGGCTTTCTCCGCTACTTGATGTTTGCCCCACGCTTCACCATGTCCAGGGTCGAGAACGTGTATCGGGCTGCACAGGTCTTCACTGGTCGCGGTGAGTTTGGCAGGTCTCTATCCCCCACCGCTAGGAAGCAGTTCAGACTGCGCATAGGTGGAAACCTTGGCTTCATGATGGGCATTGCCGCTATGGCAGCAGCCGCGTCATCCGACGACAGCGACGACTTACGGGAGCGCATTGACTCCTTCTACGACCCCGGTTCAGCAGACTTCCTCAAGGTGAGGGTTGGCGATACGCACTTTGATTTGATGGGCGGCACGTCAGCCACCATGCGCTACCTGCTGCCTTACACTTTCACCCCATTCAGTGGCGATGATGTCATCGCAACTAAAGACTTAGACTCTTATGTGAGGGGTGGGTTGCAACTCGTCAACAACAAGTTAGCGCCGTTCTATCAAGCCATGCGCTCCTTGATTTTCAACAAAGACTGGCGTCTGCGCGAGCTAGATAAGGTTGAGTACGAAGAAAACCCAGGCCTCATCTTTGAGAGAATGGTTGCAGGTAAAGAGTCTGGCCTTGATGGAGCTCTGGCCGACATCCTTAACCGCGTCATCTTCCCCGCCATGGGCATTGTCGCCCCCATACCAATCAAGTCTGCCGCAGAGGGCTGGCTCCTTAACTCCACGCAGAAAGAGAAGGACCTTGTGGAGGAGGTGCTCCTCCCCCAAGCGGTTCAGTTCTTTGGTATTGGCGCCCAGGTTTACGACCCCAAAGAATACAGGAAGGGAGCAATCCCTAAACTCCCCACCCCACCCCGTATGCCAAGGCCATAGAAGATCACCATGCAAGTCACCAAACACTTCAAGCTCAGCGAGTTCGCCTGCAAGGACGGCACCCAGGTGCCCGAGAAATACCAGGGCAACGTCGCTGCACTGTGCTTAGCACTCGAACACCTTCGTGCTCGCTTGGGCTCGCCCGTAGTCATCATCTCTGGTTACCGCACAGAGGAATACAACCGCAGAGTGGGCGGCGCATCCAAGTCCAAGCACCTCACGGCATCGGCGGCTGACGTCCGCCTAAGCGGTAAGTCACCGGCAGAAGTGTCGGCATGCCTCGAAGAACTCATCGCTGAGGGCACCATCCCCCAAGGCGGTATCGGCGTGTACCCCAGCCAAAACTTCACCCACTATGACGTGCGCCTCACCAAGGCAAGATGGGACGGCTAGCCCCAACTGAACGAGATAGTGACTATACACACCCATAACTGCTAGGATTCCTAACAGTTACACACCAGCCAAAGGCAAGCACGTGAAACAACTAGCAATCATGGTTATCCTAATGATGTTCGCAGGTTGCGGCAGCAGCTACCACCTCAAGACCGGAGGCTGGAAGCTCAGCAAGGTGAAAGGGGAGGGCACATGCCTCGTCGTGCATGGCGACTCTGACCCTGAGGTTGTGCGCGTATGTATCGCTAAGCCTGAAGCCTTGAAGCTCAGCACCGAGGTCCTGAAGGAGCACTGCAATGGCGCTGACTGATAGCGACAAGGACTTCCTGCGCATCCCAATCATTAGCGCAGCGTTCTTAGATGTGCTCGGTAAGACGAGCGGTATGGATACCTTTAACTCAGCAGCGGCGGCCATCAAGGTAGTGCCTGTTGAGACCATCGCCGAGGCCCTAGCAGCTCTGCGCACCGATGAGGTCTTCATTGAGGCTGGCACCATGGTGATCAGCGATGACGTTGAGATTGAACTCTACGAAGAGGAGGACTGAATGTCCGCCAAAGTACACTCAAAGCCTATCGACACACCTGAGACCACAGTGGTGGCAGCATCCCTAGTGGCCTGTGTCCTGCACCTTGCAGGCCTTGTCGAGCTTGACCAGGTCAACCTGGGCGTAGCCATCGGCGCGTGCCTCACACCCGTAGCAATGTTTGTGATCAGGATTGTTACAGCGGCAGCAAGCCGCGTTGAGGACGCGGTTGTGCCCGATGAAGAAGGCGAAGAGTCATGAGTCTCGGTGACTGGGCCAAGAACAACGTGGTGGCTCTTGCGACTTGGGCTGGAGTTGCGCTTTCGCTTGTGGCTACAGCGGGCGCCAATGTGGCCATCTCTCAGGACACGCAGTCTGAGCTTGTCGAGACGGTTGCGCAGCACGAGCAAGACATCATCAAGCTAGAGTCAGACGTGCGCTCTATCCAAGAGCAACAAGCTAGGCTCGTTAAGGTTGCTGAGAAGACTGAGACCGTGCTCTCTGAGCTTGATAAGACCACCGCCGAGTTAAAGGTGATGGTCCAAGCTATGCGACAGTGATGTGTCTGACACGAAGTGGAAGTCACGCGAGGTCTACGGGGAGACTGAGGACATAGTCATTGATGTCATCCTCACCCACCCCCCGTGCACCTTTGTCATCATTGGAGAGGACCCCGACCCTGAGGTCGGCGAGGTATACGCAAAGCTAATCGTACCGCACTGGGGTGAGGCATGAGCCTGAGTAAAGATGAAGCAGACAAGCTCGCAAAGGCTGACGAAGTAGAGGCCCTGTCCTCTCAGGGGTACACCCACAAGCAGATTGCAAACAAGCTCAACATCGCACCCTCAACTGTACACAGACGCAAGTCTGCAGGCGCTGCCATACGGGACAGGATAGGCGTATCAGCCAAGCCCACCACCGTTGAGCGCAAGGACTTACCGTCCTTCGACAGGTGGGACATGCCTGGTGAGAAGCCAGACGACCTTAGCTACGATGACTTTGACGACGATGTGCCCATCGATGAGCTGATTAATGAGCGCAAAGAACGCTTCAAGCGCCTCGATGGTAAGAAGACAAGGCGCCATACGCGCAACGTACAAGTGAATCTACCAGGCCCTGTGGCCATCACACACTTCGGCGACCCTCACGTAGATGACGATGGTTGTAACTGGCCTGAGCTTCTACGCACTGTCGAGGTTGTGTCCAAGACAGAGGGTATGTTCGCTGGCAACATCGGCGACACCACCAACAACTGGGTGGGTAGGCTTCAGCGCCTATGGGGGCATCAGTCCACCACAGTGGACGAGGCCATCCGTCTTGCACACTGGCTATTCCATAGCGTGCCCTGGATGTACTGCGTACTGGGCAACCACGACAAGTGGAACCACGGGGCTCAGCTGCTACGCTACCTGACGCAGGGCGCCAAGATTGCAGTGTTCGCCGAGAACACAGCGCGACTTGAGCTTGAGTTCCCCAAAGGCGACCCACTTAGGGTGGTCGCCCGTCATGACTTCAAAGGCTCCAGCATCTGGAACAGGGCCCATGGCCCGCTGCGTGAGTCCAAGCTCAACCCATGGGGTGACATCTACATCTCAGGTCATCGCCACATCTGGGTGAGCCACCATGAAGAGGGCACAGACGGCAAGCCACGCCACGCCCTAATCGTCAGGGGCTTCAAGGCTTACGACGAATATGCAGAGACGTGCGGATTCTACGAGCACCAACACGGTGAAAGTGTTACCACCATCCTAGACCCGACACACCCCAGCCCGATGCAACGAGTGCAGATAGTGTGGGATGTCGAAGAGGCAGCGGATATACTCACATGGAAGCGTGGAAAATATGGGCTCACCTCTTACAGCAAGAGAAGACGCTGATTGATAACGAGCCAACCCTCGCAGACCACATGCGCCCAGCCATGCTGCTCCTCGCAGCCGTGCTTGTTATTGGGCTGTCCGTTAGGCTTTGCTCTCCACCCACGACAGAGCCAACCTGGTACGAAAGATACATCGAAGAGAACTGCTCACGGTGTGAGCGTGAGGGTACGCCATGCTGTGTGACGATAGGTGCCCCAAGGTAAAGAGGCTCCCAGCGGGAAGCGCCGATGAGGTTGAAGCATCAACTGATTGTGGTTGCACCCGCCAGGAGCCAGACATCCAGCCTACCACTGAATGTCGTCGTCCTTGTAAGGATTTGAGCTTGGCCCCATGCGCCCAGACTGAGGCGCGTTCTGCTTGCGAGAGCCGCAGAACTCAAAGCGGTAAGCGCGGATGTAAACCTTCTTGCGCTTGTTCCCCTCCTTGTCCGTGTACTCGTCGCACTTCAAAGACCCCTCGATAAACACCTCATCCCCTTTGTCCTGCGTGCAGATAAGCTCTGCCTGCTTGTCCCAAAGGGTGATGCTGTGCCAGTCGGTGGTTTTCTCACCCTTGGCAAAGCCTGACGTGGCGAGTGACACCTCCACTACCGGGGTATTGCCAGCGCCCACGCGGCGCATCTCAGGTTTGGAGCCCAGTCGACCTTTAAGAATAACGATATTGGCCATTGGCCATCCTCCTTTTCAGTGCCGCTTTCTTGCGGCGTATCAAAATCCTCAACTCTCTTTGCCAGCAAGGCTCACAGCGAACCTCGCCAGCACACACAAAGCGCTTGCAGTCCATGCACCTTAGATGTCCTGCGTTCCTTGCTTCTTGAGCCAGTCGGTTATCACTGCCCTGCTCAGCCTGCTTGGGCTCATGTGCGCGCCCAGGTTGCCAGGTTGCTTGTTGAACTCCCGGCAATAAGTCTCGATGGCTTCCTTGAGGTACTGCGGCATACGCACGCCGAGCACCACCGTCTCTGTTGGTGTTGGCTTCTTCGCCATTACTGCTCCTTCTTCCACTGGTTAAATCCATTACGACCTGCTTCGGTCCTAAGCTTGTCAAGCACCTTGCGTCGCTGTCCTTCATTCATCCCACTCGGTCTGGGCATGCCCTTGGCCTCCAGGAAGCCGGCAAGCTCGTTGTAATTTATGTCCAGTTCCATGGTCAGGATGGCGCAGAAGCGCCCCCTGTTCTCTTGCCATGAGGGATGGTGCTTGGCCTTCCTCTGCTCTTCAGGGGTGCCGGTTGGCTCCTGCACCCCATCATCAAAAGGGACTTCAATCTCCGGGGGGCTGCTCACCGCTGCGTTGCCATCGTCATCAGGGTCAGCCACGATGCCAAGGATGGCAGCCAACGCATAGCGTCTGGCGTAGGTGATACCTGAGCCATAGCCGTGCGCGTTCTGCTTCGAGGCCATCACCCTGGTGCATGACTGGACGTACTCACCACTCTCATGACAAAGCATGGTGATCACCTCGTCGCCATTGACTAGCTGGATGACCGATAGGCCGTGCTTGGTAGCCTGACGCGCCGTGTCAGTCACACTCTCAAGCGTAGCGTATCTACTCCTGAAGTGCGGGTTCTCGCGATCCATCGC